>Ga0136643_10015967_pt1 | contig 11284 bp, 10 predicted proteins | sample TergutLab28metaG_FD_96883 | JGI IMG/M metagenome (GOLD analysis project Ga0136643, IMG submission 96883) | Labiotermes labralis P1 segment gut microbial communities from Petit-Saut dam, French Guiana - Lab288 P1 (version 3) (version 3) | ecosystem: Host-associated > Arthropoda: Insects >... | reverse complement strand
TGAGGCCCTGGGCCACTGGGGGCTTTCGCGCCAAAAAATATTATTATTATCATAATCATCATCATCATCATCTCCTTTACGCAGGGTATTTATACTTATATTCCTGAGACAAACTATGTCCCTAGGGAATACAGTGTTGCAGCTATTCTGTTGTTATTATTGATGGTGCTTATATCGTTAGGTCCAGTGTTGAATCTATTGTATTTTTACATTAGTACTTTCCGAAGTATGTGTGCAGTGCCCAATATGGCTGTTTTCTGTAGCTGTTATTATTGTTGTTGTATTGTGGCGGTATAGTGGCTTTGAAATACCGTACGTTTTCGAATTATCATGTTGTTAGTTTTACAGTAAGTTTTACTTCTCTTACTAAAGAGTGGCAAAGTTCAAATTGAGTGCATGTGGAGTAACGTTTAAGTATGCGAACGTGTTATTGTGCTATGCAGCAATGAGCGTGTTGCATCTTCATTTGCACATTATCTAGTGGCACATTATGTCTCAGAAAACAAGATTACCCCATACAGATGCGACTTCGTCTTACATAGTTTTTAGCTTAGGCGTTTTTCAGACTCACGCAGGTTAAAAAAAAAGAAAAACTTGAAATAACAACGTTTTTTAAACGCGTGCCAAATTTTTTTACTTGCGTGAATGTAATCGCAATGAGACGAAAGCGGTGAAAGAATACTGCTGGGCGATAACAGATGGCCGTGCGGTCGTGCGGCGGCCGATCAAGTTCCAGTGTGTTGCAGTTTGGATTTGAACAACACTCCTTTGTATATACAAAAGCAGTTGGCCGCATGTGTGCTAAAATACGACGTGCGTCAAAATTGGACTTGGCGCCGGAGTTTCCGGAACGTAACTACTGCGCATGTCCGAGAGTGTTCGTATATGTTACCGCGCGGCAAAATACACAAATTACGGCTGCAGCAAGTCTGTGGAAGTGTTTCGGTGAGTTTGAGGGTCGACGTTTATTGTTAGTAAGCGGTATTCCAGCTGGACAGCGTAGTGGTAGTGATTAAAATTATCCGAGTGCCGTAATACTGTTCATTTAGCTTTAAAACGAAGTGTGCTGTGTTGTGACTGCAGTAAATAAGGGAAAAGATGAGTTGTTTAATACTTTCATGGGTATTAAGAGACTGTAGGAAACAAAGTCCCTATAGCTTACAGGGCCAGTTAAGAAGGAAGGAAAAGACCTCAGGTGGTTGAACCGCAAACTTTATTCCAAAGTTCGGCCTTTTATTTGGACACTGGAGCATGCTCGTTACGGGGTCTCTGAAATTTTAGCGAAAATGAAACTTTTTAGTGACGGGGAAGTAATAAAAGAACGGGTCATCGTTCGTAAAGACTCTAGGGACACTCAGATAACACTGAAGAAATCTTCAAAATGAAGGCAGTTAATTTCGTCGTTTTCTGTGTCAATGGCCGAAAGTACCTGTGTGATTGCTACAAAGTTGGACGAGTGAGGGATTGAGAGCCAGATCTGGCTGCGAGGAACATTTGCATGCCTCTGCTTACCATGGGCGAGTGTGCGAGGGTGAAAACAGCAGTGGATAGCCATTTGATTGCTTTAAGTTTCGCGTCGTCTGCCAAATACTTGAGACGTTTTGAAGGAGTGTAGTTCCCCCATCATCAGGGTCACGCAGTCCAAGCGGAATTCTTCTTGGACTGCTTGTGGCCCTAAAATAAGACTTGGAAGCTTCACTCTCTACTGAAGATCCATTGTTTTCTAGGATATTACGCCAAGAAGGGTGCTTCGTCGATTGCTTGGCCCCGAAGACCAAGGCACCGCGATATTTATAAACCAGGGATGCACAGATTGTCGAAAAATCTATGAACTCTTTCAAATTTGAGAACAGCGTTCTTGTTGGATTTTACGCAACGAGTAGTTGTAATTTTTTACTGGCGTTTCGGGACCGGTAGGTCCCGAAAAATCGGTAAGAAATCACCATACTCGCTGCGTAATAACCCAGAAGAACGCTGTTCTCATCCACTTCGCGGCGGAGACTGAGATCACTCGAATCTCAAATTTCTTGGTGCCGGAAAAGTGACACAGATGGAAGTTCCATACTGAGGACCAACAAATATTAGGCGCTACCATGTAAGATCTAGTCGGCCGGGCGATCAAGTGTCCGGGATTTGTCGATGAATGTTACCGATCAAGACAGCGTAGCGTCATACAAGACTTGAATCTTCACGAACACCGCTGTGAGAGACAAAAACCTTTGCAAGTATAGTGTTCTGCAAAACAAGATAAATAAAGCCCAACTCTAAGACCGAAACACTAGAGAGCATCCTACAGAGTGGCGCAAAAGTCACTTGACATTAGAGGCAACATGTTAAACATCGAGTGTCCACTGACTTCTGGGCCACCTTGTATAGGTGCAGTTCCACAGTACCCTGGAGATTCAAACATCTGTGTTACAAGCAGTTCACAGTTGCTTTATCTAGTACGCACTTTTCTTGGACTAAACGGAATGAAACTTTGTTGCTCGACATATGTCGGCAGTGAACTCACGAAGTGTGTCACCCGTAGAAATTCGCGAAGTGTAAAATTGCATCGCACTGCCATTGTTCCATGTACATTTTTAATACATGTTGGTCGTCCCATACTGCTTTTCTTCAACCCGACATGTCGATGGAGGATCGCAGCCTTATGTGTGTACGTGATATCGAAGACGTTTCTCCACTGTGGGTTGGCTGTGTTACTCTGACCCTTGGAATTAAGCGTTGAGAAGGCTGAAAACAGTTACCGGAACGACTTCGTAATTCGTATTGTTCACAACCTTATAATTAAGGCGAGCAAATTGAGGTTACTGAATTCTAGGGATCTGTTTCTGACTTTGTGTACTTTCAACTGTTTTCCTGTAGATAAGTAAAGCGTATAGACTAAAAAGTTTCGTTAGAGTTGCACGTGTTAGCCCGTTACAAAATTGGAGAGTTGCCTAAGACAGCGACCTCTATAGTCGGATTTCGTAACAATTCGTGAACTCGCTTAGCTTTGCCGTGTCCATGCATCCTTAAAAGCTGAGTATGCCTTATTTTATAGCTCTTCTGAAAACCCATGAAACAAACTGAATTTTCGCCCCAAATTGAGCCGCGTAGGTTAAAGTTGTTGTCACCATCGTGGTATATTGATTTGCGTTCTTCCCATGCATACGTATTTGTTATTCGGAATGTTAGATTCGCCATGCTGTTATGATATTGATGATATTTTGTATTTGTTTTCTGCATCAAACGTCTGCCAAATTGATATTTTGTTCGGATCATGCCAGTGTATCGCCTTTCGTACGCGAAGCTTAAATTGCGTTTTATAGACCGAGAACAAATTTATTTATTGACAAGACAGTTTTAAGTGATTAAGATAAAAACTTGACAGGCGAAAGAAATGTGTTAATTTTAAAAGGTCTGTAACCTTTCTTTAATATCCTATAGGAAAAATACACATCAAGAAGTCGTATAAATACAAAGTAAGTGGTTTCTGGCCGCAGAACAGAGATAGCCAAATCGGTAGTGTGATACGGCTACAAAATGGACAATCGAGGAATCGAGGTTTGATCTTCGGCAAGGAGAAAACATTTTTTCGTCTTCATCAGACAGTCCAGACCGACTCCGGGGCCCTTTCTGAAGGGTATAGCGAGCGGGGCGTAAAGCTGACCACATGTCTGTTTAGTACCGGGGTTAAGAATCAGTAAAGATAAATTTCCGCTCCCACATATGCTTTCATGATCTCACATGGCAACTTTACACCCACTTCTGTTATCTGTTGTGATAGCCTTACAAAGATGGGTTTCCGTCGTTTGGAGAAAAAAAATTGTAGTTTTTTTGTGAAATAAATAAACATGAATATCTTTGAGGTAATGACTTGTAAAATCACAAAGACATTATTTCAGATCTGTACACATAATTATGAACGCAGTTTTGCTTTCTGTTGTCAAGCAAGACAGGAATCAATAGACATCGATCCTAGTTTAAAAACTAGGCGATCAGATATGGATTTGTCGAATTACGTAAACCTCGCTGTGATTGCAATAGACATCTGTTTGCCTCGTATTAGGGACTTGTGTCGTAAAAGTCTTCTAATGCGGTGCTCATGTCTGTTTGAGCAAGCAGTAAAACTATCAGCATTTAGTGAAATCACGGATTTAACTGCATTAGACGCCCTGTCATTTTATCGTCATCCGCCTCCAATTCCATACCCTGCCTTAAAACGGTCATATTTCTAGTCGTATCGCACTGTGATGAATATTTAACCTGTCATATTACTTGCACATTTATCGTAAGGAAACTGATACAAACATTATTAATACAAGGAAATGTCTTGTAAATAAAGCCAACTTGGTGGGCAATTTTTCTTAGTATGTTTATTTCTGTTCTCAACATGATTCGGGGGACTATGTGCCCATCATCAGGAGAAATAACTTTATCTTTGCGACACTTGGCATTTGTCACTCTATGTGGGTGGACTGTCTGGTATGCAGGGTGCACCCTGCATACCAGAAGGTCATGCACACAGAGTGACAAATGCCAAGTGTCGCATAGATAAAGTTATTTCTCCTGATGATGGGCACATAGTCGCCCGAAACATGTGGAGAACAGAAATAAACATACTAAGAAAAATTGTGCACCAATTTTTTGGCTTTAGTTACAAGATTTACAAGGATGCTGGTCAACAGAACATAAAACAAGGAAAGGTAATTTGCGTAGAAATTAATGATGCTGTATCACTGCTCGATGAGTCATTTAGGTCTCGAAGTTTTTCCTTGATATTTTGATACTAAAAATTTGAAATGTAAAACACCCTGTAATATCGCATTTGTCTAAAATAATTTAATATTTTTCCTTGGGTTCATTTTATAAAAGAAGTGATGTTGGCCCTATCCGAGGTATGAAGGCATACAGGGGCAGCAGGTGTATATTAGTTCCACCCATTCTTAACCGCTGCACTGGATGGAGGTGAGTGGTAAACTTTACAATGCGACCGCTTTCCCCCAGGGAAGAACCGCGGTGTCCAATATGAGGCTGGATGGGTTCCACACCCGGTCTGGACGCTTCGGAGAATTGAAAAGTAGTTTGTCCCTACTGGTATTCGAGCTCCTTGGAATAGTCGCTATCCCGGTTTCCTTGAATGCTGTTTTACGCGTTTTAATTATTGGTTCTTTTAATCTTTACCGTAGGGAGTAAATATTTTAAGTACATTGGCCGTCTTAAGTTCTGCCAGAACGGCTCCCGTAGTGTTTCTGTGAGATACTGCGGTTACGTGAGTGGCGCATCGTCAGGAATCTATCTACGCTAGGCGACACTTCTCGTCACTTATGCGCAGCAAACAGCCGCGAGAATAAAAGAAAAATTGTTTAACACGAATTGTATATCGTTACAGTACCATAAGAAGACTTTAATTGTAGAATAGTGTGTCTTGCCAAATGTGACTGTATTGAAGGACAGGTAACTTGATAGCTGTGTGCATGGCTGGTGTCGCCTCGGCGTGGCCACTGCTGGGCCTGCCACGGAATGGTCATGCAACGTTACAAGCTTTTCAAAAACAGGTAGACTGCGTATGAAATATGATGGCACAAGCGCAGAAACCAGATTTCTTCCTTCGGCGAAACGGACGAATGCATTTAAATCGGCAGGGGCGTCAGCTCAGTCGACTACTGGCAGCCGAGGTGTGCGCATCAGCGGTAGTAATGCTGTTCCGAGGTAGTGTGAAGGGCACTGGCTACCCACTCCATTCGCCAGTTTCCCCTTCACTTCCCCTCCCGTGCGTCACCGTGTACCATCACATTTCAACTGGACTGTGCCGTGGTGGGAGTACGTTCATAGGTTATGTGACGGTAAATGTTCTTGAAATGGAGAGAAAACGTCTGGTGGTGAAATGGAGAGAAAACGTCTGGTGGTAGAGTCCGTTTGAAATGTAACGGCACAAGGTGACGCACGGGAGGGGAAGTGAATGGGAAACTGGCCAATGAAATGGGTAGCCAGTGCCCTTCACACTACCTCGGAACATGGTGTACCCAGCATTACCACCGCTGATGCGCACAACTCGGCTGCCAGTAGTCGACTGAACTGACTCCCCCGCTGATTTAAATGGACTCGTCTCTTTCGCCGAAAGACGAAATCTGGTTCCTGCGCGTGTGCCATCACATTTCAACTGGCCTCTACGTGCGCGATGCTTCCCTTCTTACCCGCATCCTTTTCACACCTGCGCCAACCAACAACTAACGAGTAATCTGGTCATTGTTATACCTAATGATAATGAGGATTGAATGACATAAATTAAGCCACATGCTGGCAGCTGTTAACCTCCACTGGTGGCATACACTGTTCTGATAGTTAAATGAGAGAACACTCTAAAAAGACAGGGAATATTCTTATAACGTAACATTAAGGCGCGTTCGTGTAACCATTTTTGCAGTGGAAAAGCAATAATTATTACATATTCTGAGCGTGTGTTTGTAACCTTAGGTATCCAGCATGCAATGCGCATTGTTATCTGTGGCCTGTCCGGCTGTACAATTTTTTTTTATTTTCTCATTAAACGGCACGAGTTTCGGGGAAAAAAATTTTATGAACCTAAAATGAGTGTTTTGATTTCCTCTACAACCTTTGCCTGAAACATTTCTCATTTAAGAAGAATTGAGCGTGATATTATCAAACATGCGTATTGGTCTGCATGTAAAGTACCCGTTATAATTGTCATGTTTTAATGAAACTTGAATTTTCTCGACAGATTTTCGAAAAATGCTCAAATATCAAATTTTATGAAAATCCGTCCAGTGGGAGCCGTGTTGTTCAAATGCGAACGGACATACAGACGAACAGACGACGAAAATAATAGTCGCTTTTCGCAATTTTGCGCACGCGATTAATAATGCCAACACCGAGAGCTGTGTTGGATAAAACAACAGAATTCGACCAAGCTTGTGTGAGTTGGTGAAAGCTATGGAAGCAGTTGAAAAGCCACTTTGACAAGAGTAAGAGTGTAGGACATGCAGACGAGTCTGTCATTTACGCAGCATGAATATTTAAATAAAACCTTTGTTACAGTGGAGAATTAACTCTTCATACCGTCTGTCTGGCGCAGTATGTCTGTCCATACAGTCTTAAAAATTAATAAACATGGTAAATTATCTGATGTTTATTGGACCGTGCATCAGTGTGATATATGAAGAATAAAAAACCAACTAGACGCCACTTATTATCTTTTATTGTACTTCTTATAGGCTCAACATGTTTCGGGCATTACTATGCCCATCATCAGTAGCTCGAGACTGTGATGTTGATTACCACATTGGTCGTTTCGTTCTTGGTTTGCTTGCAGCCCGGACACTACTCAATCCTAAAAGCACCTGACCTCGAACATACAGCAAACCAAGAACGAAACGACCAATGTGGTAATCGACATCACAGTCTCGAGCTACTGATGATGGGCATAATAATGCCCGAAACATGTTAAGCCTATAAGAAGTACAATAAAAGATAATAAGTGGCATCTAGTTGGTTTTTTATTCTTCAGTTATGGTAAATTACATTTAAATTTGTTTTCTGGCTTTATAAAGATAGAGTTGTACTTGTTTTCTATAAGTCTGAAAAATTTGAACTGCCGAGGGAAGAACTGAGGAAAATTATTTGAACGTGAGCGAGAGAATGTTAAAAAAAAATTGGACTGTGAAGAGCTTCATAATTTGTGTATTAAGCTCTAGGATTTAGCTGTTTATTTACCTACGTTTTAAACAACTTATAATTGTAACTTTGAATAATTATCGATATAGAAAAGAGCGGCCATAGTCTAATTTAATTTTCGTGGGCTAACTGAGGAAAGCTGGAAATCACGTCAATCAGGAAAACAGATGTTCGTGTCGATGTCTGTATATAGGACTTCAGAATACGTGGCGCGAGTGTCACTCAATCTGTGCGATGTTTGGTTTCCTATATGTGTTCCATTCAAGTAATATATGATATATTTAGTGCGGTTGGGATTCCACCTGGTAGCAGTGGTCGGTAAACTTTTACAAAAAATTAAAGATAGCTATATGCAGAAGGAGAAATAATACCCAAAAGATACAAAAATACAGATAATACACAAATGATACAAAACACAGATAATACACGGAGGATACAAAAACAGATAATACACAAATGATACAGAAACACAGATAATACACAAATGATACAGAAACACAGATGATACATAAATGATACAAAAACAGATAATACACAAATGATACAGAAACACAGATAATACACAAATGATACAGAAACACAAATGATACATAAATGATACAAAGACACAGATAATACAAAAAAGATACAAAGATACAGATAATACACAAATGGTACAAAAACACAGATAATACAGGAATGATGCAAAACACAGATAATACACAAATTATACAAAAACACAGATAATACACGAATGGTGCAAAACACAGATAATACACAAACGATACAAAACACAGATAATACTCAAATGATACAGAAACACAGAGTACACAAAATAGAAAACATACGTACATAATAAGAAGACAAACATAAAAAATATGAATAAACATAACTCGGGGAAGCTATTAATAATGAGACAACATACTACACAGAACCTATCTACAGCTACATAATATTCTTAGGACGGAAGACACTATCGACATATTACCACCATACCAGGCAACTGGTTCAGGAGCTTAAGAAGAGCATACCGTCGGCTGTCTGTCATTGAGGTCCAGTGGCAACGCTGTAGGTATGGGTTCTACTCGTTTTGCGCCCGGATTTTTCGATATTCGGACGGGGTTTCCGCGGGGTTTCTTAGGATTGTCAGATGACTGCCGGGTCACACCTAAACATGTGGTGCGACTGCTTTTTACCAAACCTCACCCAGTCACGTTCATATGCTTATCTATTTCTGCGATTTGCTCTATAAATCATCTAACAGAAATAGAATGGTTAGATAATCTTTGCATCTATACAGCTGTTAGCTTATTCGTTTCTAAAATTCATGCAAGCCTTGTTTTTTGTCCGTTTATTTTGCGTTTTTTTTTTAACTTTAACACCCGTTGATAGTTTACACCACTACTTCATTTCCGCCCCTGTTTGGCTGGCCACGCGCTACAACGCTACCGAAAATGCAGGAAATTCACGGCGCATAACGCGGCTGGGAGGGACACCGCTTGATTGCAAACTCCCTCAGTCACCGTGGGCACCTCATTTACCTCACCGTGATCTCCTGTGGTGTGTTTATATATCTTTATTAACATTATCAAATGAGTGAGACACACAGAGCAACCGCAGCGAGGACAGCTGCTTGCGATCCGTGTGGAAGAAATGTTAGTTGCAATAAATCGGCCTGAAAAAAAAGTGAACGCGTTGTTAATTATTTGCCGTACTGTTGGCTGTGCTAAAGGTACAGTACGTGTAATTCGAAATAATGCTGAAGAAGTTAAAGAGTATGCTAAGTCTGGAAATAAAGTTATTTCTTGTTTCAGGATGTTCGTGTATGGAATGTATAGAAAAGACGAGTATATGGGTCGAGAATTAGAAAAATCTGTATTCTTTATTTCTTTATACAATAAGTAATACAGTGTATATATGTATTATATATATATATTACACACACATATATGTATGTGTATATATATATATATATATATATATATATATATATATGCATGCGGTATATGAAAACGTTTTCATTGGTATGGTTTTCTGTGTCCCATACCTTTTCTGTTATTTCATATTGGAGTAAAATTTTGGAAGATGGTATGGTTCGCCAAGGACTGTAATGCCAGAAGAGGAAGAAGAGGAGGAGGAGGAAGAAGAAGAAGAAGAAGAAGAGGAGAAGAAGGAGGATGAGGAGGAGAGGAAGAAGAATAAGGAGGAGAAGAAGAAGAACAGGAAGAAGGAAGAAAGAAGAAGGAAGAGGAGGAGAAGAAGGAGGAGAGGAAGAAGAATAAGGAGGAGAAGGAGAAGAACAGGAAGAAGGAGAAGAAGAACAGGAAGAAGAAGCAAGAAGAAGAAGAAGAAGAAAAAGAAGAAAGAAAGAAAATAATAATTTTAATTTTAATGCCTGTGGTTGATAACAGAGGTTCTAAATATCCCGCAAACCTAGGCATTTCTTTGTACCTGTGATAATACTTGTATGAAATTTTCGCTTCGTTACTATTTTTCATGAACCCCACGGGTTTGTTGAAACCGGATTGTTGCAGCCTATGTATTAGTGCTACTGTGGCGACGGTGAGACATAGCGGACAGCACGATTGTTTGGAACTGCTTCGTGCACTCAGGTAACTACTGCTGTCGCCACCTGTTGGCAGTGAGTTGAATTAATGAAGAAACTTTTCTCTTGAAAAATTGAACAGTGAGATGGCGGCGTGGTGAGTGGCAGCCGAAGTGGGTCATGCAAAGAATGGGAAGACGAATGTAACGCGTGAAAAAGTGGCATCATGCCACGAAAGTGTAAACATGGAGGTAAAATTAAATCGTGTCTTCAGCTTGACATTAGACAGAAATGAATGGCTTCTTCACGCTTCGTCTGCTTTATCCCGGGGAAGCCCCCGCGGTACCACCCCACTACACAGTACACAGAAGACAGGATGCTGCTCCGTGGTGGTAAAGAGAATATTTGCACCTGACGAGAACAGAAACCCGGCCGTGAAGTCAGTGATGATTAAGTTTAATATTGTTGCGTTTGGTTCATTTCGTCTGTGCGGTAAAAAATAATTCCGACATTTTCTGGGCGCTGGGCAACTAGGAAACACTTTCAGTCCATATCGAGCAAAGTATGCGTCTGCCGAATCAAAAACTAAAGCGAAATGAAGGCAGTGCATTATGATAAATTTGCGCCTTGTGTTTTTCGCTCAGATCAGTGAAAGGGGCAACCATAAGTGGTGTAACTTATGAAGGAGTGGTCGAGTTCATGTACTTGGGTACTCTAATCAATAATGATAATAGCGTGGAAAAACAAATACAAAGACGTATTTTGGTCGGCAATAGAACTTATTTTGCCGCTATAAGTCTCTTCAGGAGTCCACTTTTATCCATAGCTACTAAAATTATATTATATAAGAAACTAATAAGACCGGTAGTGTCGTATGGAGCAGAAGCATGGACGTTGACGAAGAATGAAGAACAAGCTCTGCTAATTTTTGAAAGCAAAATATTTAGAATATATGGTCTGAAATATGAAAACGGGGAATGGAAAAGTAGGACGAATCGAGAACTAGAAGAGATGAGCAAAGGAGAAAATATAGTAAAATGGATAAAAGGGCAAAGGATAAGCTGGTTAGGTCACCTAGAGAGA
>Ga0136643_10015966_pt1 | contig 11284 bp, 9 predicted proteins | sample TergutLab28metaG_FD_96883 | JGI IMG/M metagenome (GOLD analysis project Ga0136643, IMG submission 96883) | Labiotermes labralis P1 segment gut microbial communities from Petit-Saut dam, French Guiana - Lab288 P1 (version 3) (version 3) | ecosystem: Host-associated > Arthropoda: Insects >... | reverse complement strand
TCATCATCATCATCATCATACAGATTGCAGGGTTTCAGGCCTTGTGCCTTGTGACCTGTTCTGGTCCCAGCAACAGTTAAGAAGTCTTTTGAGGGGTTGTCCTTGGCTTTGTCACCCATATGGTTGATATTTCATAATTAAGTGTAGCAGACTGTCCCTGCCCATTCACCAAACATGTTGTATCCATTTGTTTCTGTAATTTTTAACTTTGTTTACAACTGGGTTAATTTTAAGTTCTGATATAAATCTTCACTGATTTTGAAATCTTGCCATGTGTAATCTGCTTTGTTTCAGAAACTCAGATCACAAGGATTCTGATCTTCTGTGATCTGATGCTGCATCACTGTGTTGGTGGTTCCTGATGTTCTGAAAGAATGTAATGCCTTTATCTTCAAGTGTAGAATGTGGGGAACCGCTTGCCCAGTAACAAGGTTTCACATTCCAGGGGAACAGAATTCTCATTTACACTGCTATGAAAGCTTCAAATCCAATAAGTCAGATCACATACAAAAGAGAAGTTAAGTAGTATTCTTTAAGGTCATGCATGCACAAAGTGTCCAAAAAATCTAAAGTACAAAGGTAAAATGATCCCATTACAGGCCTGGACAGGCCCTGAGGGTTCCAGGAGGTTGAGGCTCCCAGATTTCAAGACAATCAACACATGAAGGTGGTAAGGTTGTCAGCCCTACGCACTGGCCACCTTTAGCCCGAGGAAATATTCGTGGTACTCATTTCCATTAGAGGCTGGGTCGAGCCCAGGGCCATAGTGCAGATGGAAAGATTATGTAAATGAAAAATTCCAAAGACACCAATGGGAATCGAACGACCTTCCGGCATCTAGATGGTAGAAGGCTGACATGAAGTTGATTCCATACTGCATACAGAGGATCCACAAATATTAGGCACCACCATAAAAAATGTTGCCACAACCTGGCACCTGTGATGCATGTACCCCTGCGTAAGGTAACTGACACAACTATCCCTGTGCTGAGGTCCCATCTTTACACAACCCAGTGCATTTTTCACAGACTGTCTGTCCCTAAAGAAAGATCCTCAATGCATACGCATATAAATAAACTGACCATCACTGGTTTTCCATCACATCATTCACTGATAATAGAGAAAAAGATGGTCTTGAAAATGATAAGACTCAAGCTCAAACTAGATACAGACGACCACTTTAAACTTTATCAGCAAAATAATAAATGTATATTGCCTCTTACATGCCAATAAGCATAAAGCAAATGATATAAAAAAAAAGGTTCAAGGAACCAATAAACTGACACTTCTGAGGAGATTTATAAAAGAAAACATTAGAAATAAATGTTTTTCCCACTTTCTGGCTCTTGTATGGTTTTCTGTTACCATCTTCTGGCTGTAAGTTAGAAGAACTGCTCTGACTCCTGCTTTATAACTCTCTGTATTATATAATGTTTAAATATAAAACAATAAAGACAACACATATGTATGGACCCTTCCTCTGTACTTTAAACAATGACACACTCACTTCAAATCCGTTTACTTCAACCACATGCTTTAAAATTTTGAAGACCTGTGTTCGCATACACAAAAGCATGTAGGAAAACACCCCTAGAAATTCATTTTATGTATTTAAGCAACAAAATATTACTTAATTTTTAAGACATGCTGCAAAATCTCTGTTTTATTTTCCACAAAATGCCATTTATTTCATAGTTTTATGTTTTTCTGTCCAAATAACTTTTTTTATAAACCATGTGCTAAAATTTACATATCCACCCTGGTAGGATAAAAGTTAAATGTGTCTTTCCTGAACAAGACACTAAAGCATATACCGAAAGATGCCAGCTTTAATTATGTCGGCATCAGCAATCCGCCAATCACAAGATGAACGCCACTGTCATTGTACAATTTTCAAGAGTGTCCCCCGCAATACACTGGAGGAACACAATATTTTCCTGCACTGGATGGATAATGACCATATGCTTGTACACAGTGCCACACAGCCAGCAACTCATGTGTGATCATTTTATCTACGTTATGTGCTTCCTAAGCGTATGCAGTATCAGAGTATATTTGGGTACTTACTTCTCATTACAGTACGTATTGATCTTACGAGATTTAACACTTGTGATTTGACAGAAGGCTGTTCTCCAAAACCTTGGATGTTCTGGTTCGCTCCCCAACCCACTAAAAATTAAAACAGGTTAAATAAGAATTGGATTCCAAACAAACCGTATGATTTGCACGTATTATGCCTGTAACAGAAATGTAATTCCAAAATTTAAAAAAAATGCAAACCTTTGGAAGATCTGACATGAACGAAATGAGGTTAAAATTAACGATGCGTATGTGAATACACTTTCGTCGGTTAACCTTCTAATATATTTCCTAGTACAAATGATAAAACGCTTACTTTTCGCTAAAAATCGTTCCTCATGCAGAATACATACTGCGTTTAAGCATAACAACGTCGCTTCGAATAAATTCCACAAAGTAAATGCCATCTTGCAACATCGACAATATCCCGGCGCAATGGACATCACGGATGACTGGTATAGAAATGGAAGTCGTTTTCTGATCTTACGATCCGTGGTAGCGTGGGATTACCAACGACTTTCACTGCATACCGTCTAGTCTTGCTTTCTGTGCTGCTATCCGTGAAACTTCGATGACGTCGGCGACAGCGGCTGTAACGAATTGCGAACAGCATGCATAGTTACTTCGTATCTTCACGCCAATATTACTCCTATCCATGAACAATCATTTCTCCCCCTCCTCGGTCAGTACTATCTACATCATACACATTATTAATTTTAAAATCAACGTGTTAGTAATCCTTCTGAGAAGAAGCAGCTGCTTTGGAGTTTTCTCTTAACCGAGATTCACAATTTAATATTATTTTTCACAAATTGATACTATTTTTCCAATTTGATAGTTATTTTTCTCTTATACGAGCTCCTCCCTAACGAAAACCGGTCATTGTTCCCCGTGTCTCTGATCGGTTGTCATCGGTTCCCGTATTTTCTCGCAAGCGCAGACCATCACAATTTCCGCTAGCTGCGCAGAAGCAAAAACATCTTAAAATCTCCGATTGTTCTTATGGCATTGTTAAGTTTCCTCTTCTCGGCATTAATCATTTCGTATCGATGAAATCTCACGCTTGTGTACAGATGTATTGCATTAACGTAGTATTTCTCAAACCGGGTTCCTCGGAAACATGGGGTTCCACGAAACGCTGATGAACGCTCAGGCATTTCATATTTTGTCATTATTTAAAAATGGTATTTTATATGTTCAAAGGGAATACTTCAGAAATAAACAGGTGCATGACTTTTAATGTTCAAGCCATTGACAAGTGCTGTCCCAAGAAAAATCTGGGGGTCACTGTGAGCACTGCTTCCCCCCTTACTTACAGTATGACAAAAACTAAATACAGAAGTGAGTTCGATCCTGAGGCACACCTCAGGTTACAACTGTCATCCATTATATTAGATTTAAAACTTATGTGTTCAATAATACAGCCTCATCTATCACACTGAGAAATTAACATATAATACTTCATATTGTTCTTCATCATCATCATCATCATACATCTGTCATGGAGTTGGGCCACTTGTTGACCCGTTCCAGTCTCACGTAACCAGAAGTCTCTTCAAAGGTCTACCATGATTCCTTCTGCCTGTTGGGGAGTAGTGTTTCATTACCCTGGGTACCATGAGGCTTGCCAGTGGTTAAAATTTCCCCTGAATGGGTTACGGGCCCAGAGCAGGGTAAGTCCAGCAATAGGATTGCTACCTTTAGCCTCTGGACCGGCATGTTTAGGGATGGCATTTCCTCCATTCCTGGTGAAACAGTTATACCACTGTGACTCGGTTGTGAGAAAGGGGTATACCACGAGGTGAGGATAGGCTGTAGTATTATGCATCAATACCCCTTACACCCCATTTGTATTGTTTTACTGATTAAACTTACAATGAAGTTGTTATGTTGATTTGTTTGCTTACAAACAAAAAAAGCCTACAGTCTATGTTTCTTTTACGTTGCTTATATTGCTAACTCAAAACCAGGGGTAGGGTTCTGTGAAATATTTTAGTTTGGAAAAAGGTTCCACAGAACACAAAAGTATGAAAATTTGTAAGTGGGAAGGCATGAGAAGTTAATTTTTGTATAGGAGTTTTAGCCATACTGGCAGTGAGTTGTATTAAGTGCTATATGTTTCTTTCACACACACCACATTGCTTCTCCACATTTGTCAGGAGGAGTCCAGACTATAAGCAGTTTTTTGCTCAAAATTTCCCATTTATTCAAAGATCTGAGTAAGAAAAGAGTGTATCTTATTATTTGTATCCTGTAAAAAATAGCTCAACATTGTTAACAATTTGTTGGAAACATCCACACAGCATATTGAAGTTATGGCAACCGCACAGTTTAAACAAGAACTGTTGGATTCGCTGTTAATATCTATGTGTACCCATTCTTGTGAAAAACCCAGCAGCCCTCTGAGGGTCCACAACCCACAGGTTGGAAATCACTGTACAGAGGTGTAAGTTTCATGCGTTATTTACAGGCAAGTATTGTACTTTCTTATGATACTACATGGTGTAGTAAACATAAGACTATAATTTTAGATGGCACATATTGTAGCCGATCATTTTTAGTGTAATTGTTTCTTAGGATTCCTGGTGTCAGGTACAGACGGTTCATGGCATGCATTGTAAGTTAATCTGTCAGCGTATATTCAGGATCGTCGGTGATAGGTAGGAGGGGGAGAGATTTAAATGAGAAAACATTAGGAGCTGATAACAGAGCTAGCAGTCCAGTAAGGAAGTCAGTCCCATATGAGTGTGGTAGGTAGGAGTACAGAGAAGTGACTGTATCTGTTTCCTAGAAATGATCTAGTTGTTTTACTGGATATAGTGCTCCATTATTTTATATCAGGAGTAAATTGAGTAAATAAAACAACAAGTAAAAAAGAAATAATTAAAACTATATGTGATTCGGTGAACCACACCCGTTTCCTGAAAGAGGATCAACTACCAGACTGAGTGCATTGGGACAACAAAGTTACGAAGGGTGATCGTGTAGAATATAGTTTTGATTACACTTCATACCTGTACTGACATTGTAACAATCACCTTTACACTTCATATTATCACTGACTCTAAGCCTTCCATTTAGTAAGTAATCAATCTTCTATTAAAGCTGGTCTATAAATGTACCTGTCTTATACAACTTACCAAAAGTAGAGTTAATTCTTAGTTATATGGAGGTCTAATCTCATGAAAGAGTGGAGTATGGACACTAGAACATTTGATCAAGATGGAGTGGCACCAGCAGAATGCAATTTTTGCATTTGAGAATCATAATAAGTTGCTACCCAGTAAATCTCACGCATACAAAGTCAAATAATCATTGTAATTTTTAAGTCACTTAATAAAGAAGTAAAATATATTGTTGTGTATTTCGAGGAGACTGCATATAAATTCATACTAAATTCTCTCCATTATTCCCCCACATTCATTCTCTAAAATTTCAACTTCATATGGAATTTCATACCCAGAAATGTCAAATGAACAAGAATGAAGATAAATAAATAGGTTTAAACTGTGTTGAATGTTTGAAACACAAAGAGGTTTATGTGTCTTCTAAATTTCTGTGACTAATGGACACATATGGGGCCTGGTAGCTCAGTCAGTATAGTGACTGACTACAGGCTGTTTGGTCCAGGACTGAATCCTAGTGGGGACGAGATTTTCCGCCTGTCCAGACTGGCCCTGGGGCCCATCGAGCCTCCAGTACAATGGGTACAGGGTCTTTCCCAGGGGGTAAAGTGCGGCTGGGGAGTGCTGCTGACCACTCACCCCCTTCTAGTGCCGTGGTCATGGAAGAGTAGAGTTATACTTCTACCCACCCTGTGGGCCACACCGGGCCTGTAATGGAAAAATTTTACCTTCCTTTACCTTTAATGGACACATACAGTGGGGTATCACAATGTACAAATTTTTTTATATAATAACATGATACTTGTACATTCAAGGATAATTATTTATTATTATTATTACAGCATTCACAGCTAAGTAACACTCTGATTTCTCCCTAATTTATCAGATTCAGCATATTATGTGTATTTAACAGTATGTTCTATATAAACATTTCAGTTCAAATTCTTTGCAATGTATCACAATATATATTTTCCTTGTACTATATTTACGTATGTATGCCTTGGGTACCTCCCACTAGTGTCTTAATTGATCTCCCTGAGGATGGCCATAAAGGCCGAAACATGCTGAAGGAAAATAAAATATATACTTGTCATTAATGACTTTTGTGTATCTAAGTTGGTTGTATGGTCATTCATACAAATTCCCTGTTTGAAATACTGAAATTTCAGGACATGCACAAGATGCAATTGAAATAAATTTCACATCATCAAAATACACTCACCTTTAACATGTAACAATTTATCCAACACAGTTGTCTGCTATATATTTTGATCTGTCAGATCATCATCAGGGGGAGCATTTAATAATATCAACAAGAGTGGAACCAACAAAAGTTGTTACAGCAAGCATTACATAAATAACAAAGCAAAATGCAGTTGATATGTTAAGGTTCACATTAAGAGCTAACAAAAAAAAAAGAATGTATGAATGTGGTAAAAACTTCCAAATTATTGTTTTAGACTGTGGTAAACACGCACATTGTGTGACATATTAAAGTTCAGTATAGTGTAATTGTGATGGTACAAAACCTCTTTCAATGAAAGTTACTTGTATTGAAATTAAAACCTACTTATTTTCATTGGCTCTTTTTATCTGGTATTTTGCTGCCACCTACAAAACCTGCATAGTTTAGTACTGTGCCATGAGAGCTTAATGAATCCATTAAATGTTACTGAAGCATCATGGGTTCAAAACCATGTCAATGTCCTAGCACAATAGGAAGAAGCAGACATGGGGCATTCATGTTAAGCATGTTAGCAGACTTACACAGATAACATGAATTCTCCAGCACTCACTGGAAGACAGTTTGAACATATGCTTATAATATCAGCCTGCTTTACAACTGAGGTAAGACCACCTGCTTCCAGCTATGTTCCAGTAGTTGAAGAGAACTCACACTAACTGTGTGAGCAAAGCAGACATGATTAACATGAACATTCTTTGCCTGGCATAAAGGTTCATCTCTGCAGATCAGTACCAGTTGTTTATAAGCTTCCAGTCATAGACAGATATTTGAAATCATGCATCAAATTAGAACATTTCCTAACTGCATAAACATGAAAAAGAGATATACTTGACCTTGAAGCTAAACACCATGCTATGAAGTCATTTGAGAGATATGGAGGTGAACCTCTATGCTTTGGAGCTAGATGGAAGCAAATGATCAGCAATACATGTACAAAACTGTCTTTAGCATTGATTGGATATTGAGCTGGTTGGAATCCACAACCAGCCTGGATGCAGTAGGATACAGAAAAGTCCCACAGTCCCCCCCCCCCAGGATTTACAGTCAATTATGATCCCACTAATGCTCTCTATCGATGTTCATTTACCTAGCAATAATACTATGTAACTTAGAAAATAACACACCATCAGTAAATGAACCAAAGAAAAAACCAGGATCCCATACTGCCACTCAATAGCTAGTCACTTTACTAAATGAGCAACATTGGCCCGCTATGAGAGAAAAGTTGAACAAAACAGAAAATGGCCATACATTCTGGGACCTGAGTTCTGAAGCTTCAGTTTTTAGTTCTTAATTTTTAGCCCTGTTTCACTGTTTTATGAAATTAGATGTAACAATACACTATAATTCTATTGGCAACTGCACGTTGAAAATAGAGTATTCGTTAATACATCCGTTACACATGATTCACTAAGTCTAAATAATCCTGAAAAACAGAGGCCAGAAGAACTTAAAATTATTTTCTGCATCACCCATACGCACTGCAAACTATTCAAGCATTCACTTGCAACAAAAGTGATACACACATTATACAATACCTATGGAAAAAGCAAACTACCAATAGATAAATATTTAATTCTGCTGATGTGTCATTTATGATAATAGTGCCAAAATGCCATATAAGGAATAAACCACAGACATTTTCATACCCTGTCAAATTATTTCTCAAAGTTGTGTCCCGTTTTCTTTATGAATCTACCACAAAGAATTTTTTTTTTGGAAGTTTGTTATAACACTGCAGTTTGCAGACATTATTATTATTATTATTATGGTGGAGCCAGTTTCAAACTAGACTCTGTAAATGGAGAGAAAATTAGCTTAAAGAAAAAGGAATAAAATCATATTTCTTGCATTTTTCATAATGGGAAGGCAGCATGCATAAAATGTGGTGAGAAAAATGAAATTAAAAGGAAGCTCATTTTCAAAATAACACTGCTGCTTGGGGCACATACACAAAACCCATAGCAGACAATGTAAAACCTTTATTGTCATTCATCAGTCTATCTTTCTGGTCTCACAAACTTTAGTTATCCATACTACATCAACTAGCTTCACAGCTGCCACTAGCCAACTACTGTACTGAGAGTTTTCTCCAGCTATGTATATGGTCAGTAAACTGCATTTGTGTACATTACATCATTTAAGGCACTGATGAGCAACCAGCGGCCTGCAAAAGTTTTCAAAAACGCTTGACTGACAAGTACACTGCCACATCAGAATGAATGAAAATTTTTTGGGTCATCTGAAGAAATTTGCACACAGTTAAATGTAATAAGCAATATTTAAATTGTAACATGGTCCATGCAAACTGCATAAAAATATACGATTTTGGAAACTTCCCAACATCTCACAGAGGAAGGAGTGAGAAAAATAGTCTTTTAACTTTTGGATAAGTTGTAATAGTAATTTTTACAAATCTGTTTCAGTCACAATTGTACAGAATGGAAATTTGTGTATTTGTTAAAAAAAACCATCAGTAATGATGGAACAGGGGAAGTGTCTCAGTGACATTCTTCAATACTTCAAAAAATAACTTAAGTCTTAAAAATTAAATTAAAATTAATATCTACATTGCTGTTCACTGCATTGATACTAGTAATTAAGTAATAATAATTTTAGTCCTTCAATTGCTTAGTAAAATAAATTTTCCTTTGGGGAGAAAAAAAAAAGACTTTTACAGTTAACAGTTGGTTTGCAGCCTCTGTAGGGCTTGCAGATTTTTTAATGCCCAGTTTGCAATAAAAGCTGTCCTACAATGATGGATACAGTTGCATTTTCCAGCAATTTAATATAATACTAGTTACAGAAATGCACCAGACTGTTTCTTTGCCAATTTCAACAGCAGACCAAGTAAATACACATTTTAATACCACAAACACCCTTTGATTTCACCAGCAGTTATACAATAACAATTGAGATAAGGAATGAATGTAAACTAGACACATGTCGTGGGACTAAAATTAAAACCTACATGCTCCTATTAACAGGGAAGCCAGGCTCGCAGAAGCAGTCATCTGCTCAGCTGAACAACATTCAACAATTTTATTTATTAACATTTGCAGACTAAAAGAGTTGAGCAACCAAACCGGTTCACCTCTTCACCGAAGCATCAAGGAGAGTAACCACAAACTTCCCTCCGCTATATAGCTTGTCTTCATGTGTGACAACAGGCTCCAAAACAATATTTCTAGTCTGAATTATGGACGAGGCTCAAACACCTGAAGAATACTGAAGAATCCATGTCCAACAGCTGACACCCAAAAGACACTATATATAGGCTAAATGTTCATGAATAGAATGTCAGCACAGATGTCTGGTTACCCCGAACCAGAAGAAATGGTGGCATATCTCTTGTCAGTGTTTCTAACCATGCCATATATAAGGCTGCTGACACAATATTCTTCCTTGGCATAGGTAAAGTCCTGCAACATAACATCCGTAAATTTGACATGAAAAATAGTGTTTCAGTTGCACGGCATGTGAAGAGAAGAGTTGACGAAAAGGTAAACTGACATCACTTTGAAGAGTACTTCAGTTATTCATATGGAAAAATTAACCAGTGACCCAGCACACAAGCCACAACGATTTGGAAGGGGAGGCTGAGCTACATGTTTAGTCTTTCTACTTTAGTCTGACTGTATTAAATATTTCTGAATAAGGTAATTTACTTTGGAACATTCTGTGTACTGCAAAGTTTGGTTAATTTTGGCAAGCCTGAGTCTATAATACAAATATTAAAGATAAAAATCACTTACCAAACTGATAGCAAACTAACCTATGCCCTTGCAACAGTTCATTCTTCAGCCTTATGGAAAGAAGATTATAAAAATGCATTTTGTTGCCAATCAGTCAATTCTTGATGAACCAAATACATGAGTATCCATTAGTGTTGTGAACCACCATGTATTTTATTATACTATGTTGGCAATCAAACCAACAAATGCCTTTTACTGGGGAGGTAAGTTTAAGTTAGATTAGGATTGTAATTATTAAGTGTAAACTGTGATGGTTTCATAGGAAGAATTACAACACATATCAGAGTGAGTACTTACATGACAACCAGATTAGCTTCAAGGGAATTTTCCATGACAAGCTCTCTTAAACGCAAATGTCGATTTGTCTTATCATGCATAGCCAGCAACTCAGCTTGTGTAATAGCCCCTGCACAAAAATTGTAATAAGACATGTCAGTAACAGTTATTTTGAAATGAAGGGACACCTCCAATGATCAAGATTCAAGGGCTATTCCTGTGAAATTTACTGTACAGAGTCCTTACATAGTGGTTACAGTCTATGTAAATGCCTAATAGCCCCTAATCCTGCACTCGTAACACTTTTACAACAGTCTTACTGCTGTAACCAACCAACCATCCACAAAATCATTGGAATAGGGTTCTTCTTTAGAAGCTAATAGCTCAAAGTAACAAGAAAAACCCAGAATTTTAAGGAACTGGAAGTTTCATTGCTGTATTCACAACTCACCACTTATCCCTATCCTTAGCCAGATCAATCCGGTCTATGTCCTCCCACCCGATTTCCTTCAAAATGGATCTTAATATTATCCCCTATCTATGCCTAGATCTTCCAAGTTGTCTGTTTCTCTCGGGTTTCCCCACAAAAATCCAGTATGCATTTGTTGTATGCTTTCTTCTAGGTAATTCCCCAGCATCTGAATTTTTTGCTGTTTTTTACTTGTTTTTATTTGCTGTTTTTTTTACTTTAGATGCCGGACTGCTGGCTAGAAGTCAGTATTCGGAAGGTCCTGCGACCAGCCACCTCGACACAGGTTTTTCTTGGTTTCCCTGTGTCTATAAGCAAATGCTGAGATGGTTCC
>Ga0136643_10015965_pt1 | contig 11285 bp, 7 predicted proteins | sample TergutLab28metaG_FD_96883 | JGI IMG/M metagenome (GOLD analysis project Ga0136643, IMG submission 96883) | Labiotermes labralis P1 segment gut microbial communities from Petit-Saut dam, French Guiana - Lab288 P1 (version 3) (version 3) | ecosystem: Host-associated > Arthropoda: Insects >... | reverse complement strand
TTTTTTTTGGGTTTTTGGGGGGAAAAATATAAAAAAATTAGTTTTAAGGGAAAAAAGAGAATTTTCTCTTTTTTTGGGGGGTTTTTGGGGGGTTTTTTTTTTTTTTTTGGGGCCCCCCCCCCCCCCAAAGTTATGTGTGTCTTAGCACTACTGGTTTATTACAGAAATCTGCTGCTGTATTGCAGATCTGGTGGTAGAGTACCACTGGACTATTGAATAGCCTGTTTTCACAGGGGTGTGATGATTACATGTTTTGTATTCTTTGTTACAGCTTGTAAAATAGCACTGAAAAGACATGAGTCTTCAGCTGCTTGAAGTGGGTACATTTGGTCCAAATATTATTCACATCAGATAACAGCCATGTGACACACTTATGAACAAAATGAAGTACGCAGTTTTGGGTTTGAAGTGTCCCATTTCTTTCTGAAAAATGGTCACTGAATTAGAGACTTTTGTATACAAAACCTTAACAGTGAAATCTGTGTTTAAAGTTCTTCTGGGGAGCAGTGCATTAGAATCCTGTATGTAGGAGAATCAGAACTGGAGGAAATATAACACTAAGGTTATAGACTTGGGATGCATGCATTTGAACATTAAGTGACAGAAAGGCTTAAATAGAGGAACATAAAATTGGGGGCTAGTGTGTGCATTTGTTGTGATTCAAGAATGAATTTTCTTATTTTGGTAGAATGTTCCCAGTTTCAGTTTTAACAAGTTGTCATGTAGCTGTAACTTATATCTGGCAACTGAAATATGCAATTGTTGGTTGTTTTTCCATCCTTTGTGGTCTCTGCATTTGTACTAATACAGTGCAGGTGATATTGCACATTTTTTATTTTCTTTTTTCTTATTTTACTCTTTTTTCTCTTCTTTTTTGATTTGAGTTTTAGTTTCTAGTTCTTATAATGCTATTACCATATGTACCCAAACATAAGATGGCCCTCATTCACAGTTCTCAGGTTTCAAGAAAATAACCCATAGAATATGATTAACTTTGTTGGTGATTTTAAAAGAACATATTTTTCAGTTGATAGGTTAGGAAAACAGCTCTTATAGTACAGGCATATATATATATATATATATATACGAGGTCTGTCCGGAAAATTTCCGAATATATCGCGTAAAAATTTTCCAGTCTTGCCTTGAAGCTATTCAGCCTTGTCGCCATGAAACTACTCCCCTCTACTGTGCACCGCTGCCAGCGTTTCTTCAATGTTCTGAAGCATTCCTGGAAAGCTGTTTTGGGAATGCTGCGCAAATGCGCTAACGAATTTGTCTTGATCGCCTCAATAGACTCCAAACGGCGGCCTTTCAGCGTTGATTTGAGCTTTGGAAACAGAAAGAAGTCAGCTGGTGCGAGACCTGGAGAGTACGGAGGCTGTGGAAGGACAGTCGTCGCGTGTCTGGCCAAGAAGTCACGGACAAGGAACGATGAATGTGAGGGCGCGTTGTCATGTTGGAGCATCCATCGATTCTCCCGCCACGCATCAGGTCTTTTTTTCCTGACTGCCTCACGAAGACGTTGCATAACTTCCAGATAATACTCATTATTGACTGTCCGGCCTTGTGGTAGAAACTCATAGTGAACAACACGCTCAGAATAAAAAAATACCGCCTGCATCACCTTGAAGTGTGAACGCACTTGGCGCGATTTTTTTGGTCGCGGCGACGTTTTTGACACCCACTGTGATGATTGGACTTTCGTTTCGACATCGTACCCGTACACCCATGTCTCGTCTCCTGTAATAATGTTTTTCAAAAAGTTATCATCATCATTAGCTCGGTCCAGAAGCTCTTGACTCACGTCAAATCGATTCTGTTTTTGTTCATCCGTCAACAGGCATGGCACAAATTTGGCAGCAATGCGATGCATGCCCAAATTTTCGGTAAGAATTTCATGGTACACTGTTTTTGAGATACTCACTTCTTCAGCTACCTCTCGAACTGTCAAACGACGATTTGATCGGATGACTTCACGAACTTTTGCAACATTATCGTCAGTTTTCGACGTTGATAGCCGTCCCGAAGTTCGGCCCTCTTTGAAACGTTTCCACCACTCGTACGTTTGAGTCCTGCACATGGCTTCTTCCCTGAATGCTATTTTCAACATTTCAAATGTCTCAGTAGCATATTTTCCAGTTTTCACACAGAATTCCACACAAATTCGTTGCTCGTGAAAAACACTCATTTTCTTGTCTCGAGAGAATCGCCAGACGCGCCAAACATGTGATCACATAAAGAAGCACAGCACAGTGATTAAGCAAGATAGGGCAATGCGGTTTTCGCGACGCAGTTTGTCAAACTCATTACTAGAGAGTGGTACTTGCCGCACCCCGCTAGGTCGACGCAATGGCGGGGTATTTTGAACGTTCGGAAACTTTCCGGACAGCCCACGTATGTGTGTATATATATATATACACACACACACACACACATACTCTGGAAACCTGCACGTAGAAATATGTAACTTAATTGTCCATGTGTTGATTTTTAATTTTTGATAGTCTCATCATATACACTGAAGCATTTGCAGTAAACTAGGCCTTGTAAGTTCTTTGCAAAGTTTCTTATTCAAAATTAATATTACCACAACAAAAGTAGCACTGGTTTTAAGGGACCATCATGCAGTGTTTCAAAATCTTAAAACTGACGCTGAATTGCATTTTCACTGTGAACTCTGAGGAATATGTTCCTTGCAGCCATCATGAGTAGGGATAGTTGGAAGAAGGTGTGCTTTATTTCTAAATCAAGACAAATGTGTTTTGGTCATGTTGCAAGTATTAAATAATTGTATAAAATTAATTTTAATTTAATGACCTGCTGGGGAATTATTTTTGTGTTGTCTGTGTATTTACTAAGCTTGCTATGGGCTGGGACAGTGAAAGAATCATGAATTGATTTCTGGTAGGGGCCTGAGATTTTTTGTTTTCCAAAATGTCCAGAATAGCTGTGTGGCCCACACAGCCTCCTGTTCAGATGCCAGGAGCTCTTTTCCTGGGAGTAAACTGGATGAGACATGAAGCCGAACTCTCACCACTCTCTAGTGCCAAGGTTAGGAATGAGTGAAGCTGTACCTCTACTCCCTCGCTTGCATTGGTGGCATGCTCAGGGCAACATTACATTACATTACATTATTACATCCTAGTGTAGGTATGTGTAACATACTGCACCTGATGTCTGGGTACATGTTCAGTTAGATACAACCTGAGGCCAACTGAATCAAAATGGACATTTAACTTGCTCGCTGCCTAAATGACAAAACATCCTCCTCTGTAGACTGTTGCTGAGGAGAATATTTGGGTGCAAAATAAAAATAGAACACATCAATCAAACATAACTCTATTTCAGGAGGAATTCACTTTATATAGCTACATGTTTCCATTCACACCGAGTCGTCATCAGGCATTTGTACAAAACCTTTAAAACACAGCAGTTCTTCAAGCTGTTTGCACTATACTTTAGTGAAACTCACTAATTATCTTTTTAAAAATATTAAAACTTGGAGATTAATCTGTAGCACATGTTAATTTTTTCCTCTTTTTCTTTTTAAATTCTCTTCAAATTGTTGTTTTTGGATGAAAATATGTTATTATTAAAACTAAGGTCCTTAACTGATATGCGTAATTCGGTCCCTCCACATGAATGTGTGAACTGATTCTTGAAAACCCTGAAAAGAAATAAAGATATATATATATATATATATATATATATATTTCTCCTTAATAATGCCTGTGTATAAAAACTTATAAATTTTTAAAAAATATGCAAATTGCCAAGAGCTTGAAAAACTTGTGTGTTTTAAAGTTTTTGTATGAATGCCTGATGATGATGATGGTGGTGATTCAGTGTGAATTGAAACATGTAGCTATATAAAGTGTTGTTCTTTTTGAAATAGAGTTTTATTTGACTGATGCATTGAATTTTATTGTGTGTGAACATTATACACAATGGGATAACTCAGAATAAGTTTAGAATATTTGGACCTTGAGATAAAGGGGTTTCACATGAAAAGAGGCATGTACAGCACATCAGCATGGTGAAAAGTTTGTACACATCAGCCCAACAACATGGAAATTCAGACATACAAAAACTTTAGGTTGTTATTACAATGTAAAATGTGGTGTGAGGGTAGAGGCAGGACTAAACTGGCTCATTATAGGGTCCAGTGGTGAGCTGTTGTGAGGATTTCAGTAAGTCTTTGAGTACTGTAAAAGGTGGAGAAAGTGTGCCTGTCATGTTTGTTAAGAAGGACTGTTGCTGCATGATGTTTGTTTTCTTAATTCTTGCTCTTGGTCTTGTATCTTGAAAGCATTTGTATTTTCATATCTCCTTGTAACAGTGGTTGGAGAGTTCATTCAGTATCTTCAGATGATCTCACATCTTGGGACATTGTTCCTTGCACATACTGACTCCATCCCTGTATTGTCATAACATTAAATAATGTAAAATATATTGTGTGTGAAATAGTGGAGTACAATCATGGGTTACAGTCTAAATGGAGTCATGACTAGCTGAAGTTTAATATGGGATAGCAAGAATATTATGTTAATTACTGCTAAGTTACATGTACTTCTGTAGTGGTGCTACAAGTTCCTCATATATCATGACAATTTTTATGTGCATGTATTCCTTCACTATGAAGGAAACCAAAATTGTGAGAGCTGGAGAATGTTAAACTAATGACCTACGTTCATGTGCTGCATATTGTTAATTTCTTTCATTTATGAGGTGGGTGCTGAGGGTTTAAGGACCGTTACTAGTGTAACTTTATGTCACCTGGTAAAGTTGACATGTATGAAGTGGGTCAGATAGAATATGGCATATACAGGATTCTTGTACAAGTCAGTATACTTCCTCAGTGAAGTAGAATACTGTGTTCTTGAATTTGATGCTGTGTAGTTTGGTGTGATGCTTTTCACAGTTTGGTCAACATGTACCACTCTTTCAGAGAAATGTGCTATGTCCATCTTAAGGGTGAAAATGAGAGGGACAATTAAAATAGATTATATTTTGTCATTTTCTGCCAGCATCCTTCTATGGTCTGTGTTCATTTATTACATGCCTAATGTACATGTACATTTTACAGTTGTTTGCTATTTCAAAATATATAAAGAGTTGTTGAACTGAGGCAGGTCAGTATTGCTGTGCATTAGGAAGTTATATATAGGTCTATCTGTTCACAAAAGCTGTAATGCATTGTTAATAAGACATTTCTGTGGCATGCCAAATTTTTGACTATACTATATGCTTCAGTCTAAGGTATAGTTTTTTAAATTAAATATTACAGTAATATTGCACACACACAAACTACATGCTTTTGCCATTATCATGTCAACAGCTGCATGGGAAAAATGATTGGCAATGCATTGCACTCCTGTTATTTATAAGAAAGGTTATCAAAGAACTAAAATTATATAGGTAACAAGGGCCAGTAGAGAATATCAATAGCAGAGTACAAAAATCCTTAGTCTGGTGCTAATTGAAGCTGCTGAAAGGCCAGGCAGGAAACTGAGTAATGTCAGAGGCTCTAAGACATAAAGGACTGTCTGGCTGGTGCTGAACAGAAATTGCTTATGGCCAGTGTTGACACTTTCCTCTTGGCTGACAGGAACATTACCACGGTGTTGCTCAACACTGCTGATTACAGTCGGAATATTTTTACCTTTCCGGGGGCTCCAGTCTGTAGCAGGATGGCCAAGAACCCTGTGGAGATAGTTCTGTGTAATACCACTCTTCATTAGCAGTCCATTGTGGCTGAGGAGGTGTGCAGCAACTACATCTGCAGGTTTCAAGGCTCAGGCTGTGTGTCAGGTGTGCACAAGTTCCAAGTGCCAGATCTCCCAGATGACTGAATTTTGTGCTTTCTTTCCTAATATTTGTGTATCCCCAGAGTGGAACTTCATGTCACCTTTCTAGTACCCAGAATTTTGAAGTGGCTGCTAAATTTTTGTAAAACTGGCATATCCCTCCTCTATGTGCCTCCAAAAATTCACAAAGAAAGGCTTCCTTTGAGGTCAGTTGTGATCAATGTCAGAGCTCCTGTGCTGTCTGAATGAGCCACATAAAATTTTGGCACCTTTATTTTTGTAATTGGTAATGTAATTGTCATGCAGTTCACACTTTTGCACTGGATTTCTAAATATACAGGCTTAGTATAGGCATAGTTTTCCATAGGGCTCTTGTATTTCATTGCAAGGTGACAGAATACGTTTCGATTTCTAACTGTTGCTGCTTGAAGCATCATACAGACTTTTATTATTTTTAGATTAGCAAGTCATGGAACATACATAGGTAAATGCAATATGGGGAATTGTATGTTATCTGTAGCTACAAGTGTATGTCAGTTCATACATTGCTGTAATATTATATTGATTTGGTTATATATGTTATTATTTTATTATGTTACATTGCTACATTTTCTGGCATCTTATGTTATTTGTTTGCATTCTGCATTTGCTCTGGATAATTTTTTCCTTTTGTTTAGCTGTATCAGAGGGTGGTGTAATCATAGTGGCAGCAGCAGATTGCTTGATATTTATTTTTAGTATGTGTGCTTTGTTTTTACATAACTTATTTAGTGTTGTTTATTGTGCATTAGTTTTATTTGACTGACAGAGTGACAGGGTCAGTAGGGTTAATGAGGTTGTTTAGTTTACACAAAACCTGATTAACTGTATAACAGATATGAAGCCAGCATTTGTAACAGGAGGTATTTAATCTTGGATTTGATAAGATTAACCCCCCCCCCATCTTCTGAGAGAAGTTCTCATGTACGTGCTGTTCAGTGTGTGGAAGAAACAGTGAAAACTGTAGATTTTTCCTGTCCCAAGAGTCTTCACGGGACTTGACAATCTTGACTAAGGAAATGTGGAGGAGCAATTCATTTGAATTTAGGACAAAATTATCTAACAGGAACATGTATGTCATTAGCCTGCATCTAGTGCAGGTGCCTTGGCTACATGTGTGAGGAGGCGTAGTTTGCATAGTTTGCATTGAGAAATGCACTGTATCATTCTCTAGTCTGGGACCTCTTCCTCCTAGGGTAACTCTGCTGGATATTAATGGGGCTGTTTCTTGGGTGGGGCATTTGGAAGTGGAAGTTTACTTCATGTCTGGAAATGAGTGTGAAAGTTTTGCAGTTGGGAGCTGTTCTGGGTTTTGGCATGTTCAGCGACAGGGGAGAGATAGGTGGTAGCTTCATTAGCAGATGTGCCATTGATGTACAGTCACACTAAGTATAGATTTATTTGCTGTGAGTTCTGGCTTGTGTAACTTTCTAATGTTTCTTCAGTTTTACACTCTTCTGTTGCTAAGTCATCTACTTTGGACAGTAGTGCCCAGGTTTGTGAATATTTCAGAATTTTCTCCATACTCTTGATGGATTTTTGAGAAGCTGCCTGCTTTTGACATTTTGGAAGTTGGTATATTAGACTTTGTGAGTAGAGTTACTAAAATATGTTTTGCAGCTCAAATGCAGTATCACCAAAATTTATAGCTGATTATATTATAGTTTTGACTGGACAAATTTAGTAGTAACTTGGGCCCTGGCAAAATATGATTTGGATTATTTTAACAAAGTAAGACTGACAGGTGTAGGTCTGAGTACGCATTTTGTTGAACCTATGAAACATGAGAGAAATTACACTGTTATCTTACTGAAGTTGTCAGGCTTTAGTGAGATATCTTATTTTTGTACAGTTAACCTATAATTATGATGATGAAATTCTGTTTGATCAAGTAAAATATGCATTTGGATATTATTTTTGTATATTTGCAGTGCATGGATTGTGATTTTATAAAGCACTATGAATTGTACTAATTAGGTTTTCATTTATGCCCTCATAAATTAGTTGCAGTTTAGAACTGTACTTTATTTCTTTATCACTCTGATTTCATTGCCATCTATGAGCGCTGTTTGCTATACACAAATAACAAATTCTAGACTTTAAAAAAGTGCTGTACAAGCAGAGATGTGCCATACGAAGTAACGGTAAGAATCTACATGTTAATTTTGTTGTACTGTGGGGGGCAACTAGAAGGAACTTCTTCTGGTGTACAGGTACAAACAATAGTATACCCTTTTTCTTACTTTTACCATAAATTTAACCTCAGAACTAAGTAATTGAGTAATTTACATTGTTTAGAGTAAATTACTCCCTTATTTAATTCAACACTGTTTAGTTTTGAATTAAAGTTTCCTCGATTACTATGTATTTCCTATTTTCACCTCTTCTGTTTGTGTAGAAAACATATAATATCTAAACACATTATTTTACTACCTCCAACAAACAAGGAAGTCCAATGATGTACTACCATTTTGTGACGTGTGTGTGTGTGTTGTATGAATGAGTTTTGGGTCTGGTGCTAATGGTCACTGCAGAATGTCACTGAGAGAGAGAGGCAGCTGAATGAGTGATCTAGCCAAAGTTTAAAAGCCCTAATCACTTGTCAGCCACAGGCCACAAAAGTCATAGGACAAAGCTGCTCAGTGTGGTTCTTTATGGTTGTACTGGCTTATTGTTAGTAATAACTGTCAAGTATGGAGAATTTCTGCTGTGCAGCAGGTTATCATAATGTTCATGTTTCCACGAAGGGCAGCTGATGCCATCAGGATAGACCTTTATGTTATTACCAGAAAGTATCCTGATGTTTTGACGGTTAGGCTGAGTCTTCAGTTTACAGTTGTGAAGTACCAAGAGTACATTGCATTCCCAAGCAGATGTCTATCTGATAGCAGCTTTCACTTTAGATAAACGGTTCAAATTTAAGTGGCCATTACTGTTTTAAGTAAAACAGTATTATTTGAGCTGGTGTAAGAAATTTGTTCCAGTTACTGTGTGTTCTTTGTACAGTATGCCAGTAAATAACATTCACAGGGTATGAACGTACCTATCTGGCCGCTTTTCTGCACATGTCAAATTAAAATCTGCTGGTCAGGTTTGATGAAATTTGTTATGTAAGTTACATCATTTGAAACCACTCCATGTTGATGTGTATGACTTTTAATGTGCTACATGTGGTGCTAAAGTTTGGGAGCAAGACCAGTGGCACTACTGAAATGTGATAACCATAGTGATTATAGGAAGCATATAGTGGATAGTAATAATATGAATAGTGGCAATGACAGCTGTAGCAGTGAGTGAAGGGTACATGCACTCGAATTTTAATTCATAGTGCCATAGTGGAAAGAACACTGCAGGAACTCTGTGCACTGGAGGAATGGACTGCATTTTACTAATGTTGCTATTAAATTCCTCCATTTGGTTATGTACTGGTTTGTGCTGCTTTGTATGTTCCTTGTTACATGTAGCTGCTGTCATTTGAAGAGTTCAGGCATAAAGCAAGATTTTCAGTTTTTTTGACTTGTTATGAGAAATAGGTGGTGGATTGTTTGGGTTTGAGGTTGTGTGATTTGAAGTTCTCACAGCATTGTTTCTATGAGAGATGTAGTGTCTTCATTTTCAAGGGAGTGTTTGACTCTTGAAAGTGAAGGGACGTGAAGGCAACATCAGGAACCACTCTCACTTAGTGACACAGAATCAATTACCAGAAGACTTGAGTGATTGTTTAGGGTTGTTTTGAATGGCACCATTCGGTACTTATGATGCTGATCTGTCATGTTGTACCATCAGAGAGTTCGTTGGCCTAACGTACACGGAATTTGGTGCACTGTATATTATGTTGACAGTAAGTTCATTGTGCTAACATGGAACTAAATATTATCCTGCATTATTCATTTTTGAACCCTTCATTTCATTGCAACTTAGCAGTGGTTTACAAATACATTCATATATTCTGAAATAATAATATTTATTTTGGAACATGTGAATGTTTTAGAGGTTTTAGTGTTGGAAGATTCCATTTGTGCCACTAAATGTAACTGAATGCACAGTAATGCAGTGCTGGGGTACTGCTCCAAATTGAAGTGTGTCTGTTGATTGTTTATCAGTATAACATGCCTATGAATGGTGTATTGACATCTGTGAACCTGGAGGATTAAACAGAGGTTGAGAGGTTTTTGTGTGTTTTATATGACAAAAGTTCAAAACTCAATATTTTTGTTTTCCATCAGTGTTTTCCCTACAGCAAAGTCAGTGAAAGGCAAATATACAAGGTACGTTGCTTAAATATCAAGAATGCTGGATTTCTCTGCTGAAACCAGAGTTAAATTCCTGCCAATGATAATGGATTTTAGGTACGTTCGCGTACGTAACAAAAAGTGCCTGTTAATTTCGCCGTGCCCGCCCGTCCAACCGTCTGTCCCCAAGTGTCAGCACGGCTCCTATTGTACGGAATTTCGCGAAATTTGATATTGGACACGTATGAAAATTGCCGAGAAAATAAAAAGTTGATTGAAAGAGCCGCAAAATATCTCACACTGTACATGAAGACCTCCCTACGTTTCGTTCGGCGAGCGGAATTCGTCATAAAAAAGCGCAACGCCAAATATTGCTACACTGTTGACAATGACATGTAGCTAAACAATACACAGAATGCATTGTTGTGTTTCCATTGCAAAAATGGTTATGCGAATGCGTCACAATGTTTCGTTATACATACATTGCCTCGATTGTTTCTTTTGCTACTACATTCAGACTGGCTGTCAGACCTTTACTTCTACCTCTTGCTTGGGCCCCGGGGCCTCTTTCCTAGAAGATTATTTGGCTGTTACATGAAGCTGGTTATTAGATCCAGTTTAACACTAAGGTTGGGTACGTTTAGAGCTATAAGCCATGAAAACCGCGGTTGTGACGTCACTCTAACCCTTGTTTTAACTGTGGGAAGCCAGTCACACCAAGCACATTGCATAAGGATGATTGTCAATATTGTTTTTTGTTCTAAGCGATCTGTGCCAAGCAATAAAAGTAGGCGATACACCTATAACGAAATACTATGGCGCTCTCGCGCAATGTGTGTACCTCCTTGCCAATCCTAACAATAAAATTTACTTAGGTCTATGTGTCAAGTGCCAGACATTTTTTGCCTGATTTAAACCACATTTTGGATACCCTCGACAGGTTTTTTTTTTTATAAATGTCCCCATACCAAATTTCACGGAGATCCTGTTACCATGGAAGGTACAGTTTTAGTTTATTGCTGTGTGTTTTGGGGGATACGAAGAGCTTCATACTACCTGACTGAAGCCGTTTTCAAATACCAGGTTGTTTATAAATTCCTGGGCTACACTTTTAGCATCCGCTTTCCCATTCCAGTCTACCTGGGGCAGGTTTAGGTCTCCCCCAATTATGCTGCGCTTTGCGGAGTTGCTGTTGCAGCTGGTACGA
>Ga0136643_10015960_pt1 | contig 11285 bp, 5 predicted proteins | sample TergutLab28metaG_FD_96883 | JGI IMG/M metagenome (GOLD analysis project Ga0136643, IMG submission 96883) | Labiotermes labralis P1 segment gut microbial communities from Petit-Saut dam, French Guiana - Lab288 P1 (version 3) (version 3) | ecosystem: Host-associated > Arthropoda: Insects >... | reverse complement strand
AGCACTCGTTTTACAAGGAAGAGTCCCTAAGATTTCTGCAGGTAGTCGGTTCCAGAGTCGGATGGTCCTATTCACAAAGGAGAATTTCCCGATATCCGTTCTTTGCCTCCTGTTCCTGATTTTATGACAGCGTCCACACTAGCCACAGCAGTAAACAGAATGAATACCGAACGGTGTGTTTTGTGTGATAGAGAATCAATTAGGAGTAAGATTGTCTTGCCAAGCAATTCAGTGTCTGTGGCTCGGCCACACAGTTGCCAGTTTTGAAGCTGCTTTACATTCCGGAGAAAAACTCTCCTCCACAGGGCTGATTAGTCATTCAGTGTGACTCAACAATTCTTGGACATATATTGACTCATTTCTATCTGCAGAAAAATGTTAGTAGATATTTTATCTACAGTTGTGATGATTCTGTGATCATAAGCAGGTGTCTTATCGTTCAATTAATTATAAGGAAATTTGATAAAACGTTTCATTCATTAGTAAAATCATCTCGTAATTTTTTGTAATTCTACAGACTGTCAGAAACCATTGGCTAAAAAAAAAATTTTTATTTCAGTTAATTTTATGGAACCTTCATAAAAATGTTTGTTTTGTGTATGAAGTGAGTTAGCAAACTTTCAAAAACACGACTAAATGTTTTACGAAAACTTCCACTCTGTGTTGGTATCAGAATTTCCAACATTGGACCAAATAGTCTTAGGAATGATAAGGCAGAAGAAAACACTTAAATACACACTTGATTTACACTGATGGTATTTTATGTATAAGGATGATCCATAACACTGTATATTCAGTATTTACAGTATTTGTATTCCAACAATTCTGTACATTCGGAATGTTATTTTTATATTTTCATATCTGTTATTATTTCCACATTCTCTTGTTATTTTGGCAAAATTTTAGATCCACCATGAACGTATGTGTGTATATGTGTTTGTTTGTGGGTACGTGTCTGTGTGACTATGTGCTTGTATGTATGTATGTATGCATGTGAGTGTTTCTCTCTCTCTCTCTCTCTCTCTATGTGTGTGTGTGTGTGTGTGTGTGTGTGTGTGTATACGTACGTATGTGTGTATATTTATATTCGCATTTTGATTAACATGCACTATAACATTTGTGGTTTACTGAGATTTTTTAGTAATGGTATACAATGTATTGGTAGTGAATCAGCTTTAAGTTTACAGACTATTTATAACCGTCCTTAAGCAGGGACGATTTTTGGACATTTATTGTTTTGTACAGTAACTACGACAGACTGAGGGCTGGGGGCAGTATACATTGGCATATCCATTCTCTCCTTATATTTTCATCAGTAACTGATCGTAAAATTTATTGAGAAGAAAGTAACTATTTCGTCGTAATTTGTTGGTCTTCCACCTTTTTTGGCACATCTGAAATGCATGCTGCACTTTTTATTTAGTTCTGCAGAAAAGAAATTGCTCGTTGCCTGGTCTCATTATTTTGAGTTTATTTCTTGTACCCTTCAAAGCTACACACAAACAAGGTAAAATGTTAAGAACACAACACAGTCGAGTTTGAAATACTGGTGATTATTCAGTTGATCAAGTAATTAGATGTACAAAAATCACTCGTTCAGGCTTCAGTCCAAACGAATTCATATTAATCAACATTCCTCTGAGAATAATTTAACAACATCCTGCCATCTATGTCTCGTTCTCCCAAGCTGCCTTCCAACATTCTCCGTAGATTTCTTGTGAGCTGAATTCACCTTACGAGGCTGCTCATTTTATAACCGTAACATTGTTAAGAAAATCATCTGCAACAATTTTAGTTTTATTTATAAGTGAACGAGAATCTATAGTCAGGCCGTTTATAATGTAGTTCACAAAAAGACCCTCATGTCTTTGAAAGTTACAAGAATGTTTGGAATGTGCCAGAAAAAAAGAACTTTGCTTGGCTTTAACTAAATTCAGGATAATGGCACTATAAATGCCTTCGTTAAGAACATCCAATAGTAAATTTATGTGCTTCATGTCGCTCTGAAGATGCAGTTTAAACGTGCTAATTCCGCAGCATATTATCTGTTATCTGCACAGACACCACAAACTGGCTTTCATTTAATAATAAATGATTTATAAAATAACTTCCATTGCTAACAAATCAAGTACGATATTTAAAATAAACGCTTGTTTTATGTAATATTCGTACATACTGAATACACGAAACTTGTATCAAATTATGTCATATTAATTTCAGTTACCAGGTTAGTGTTTCGCTGGTTTCTGTTGACAAATTAATATGAATGCAGGTTTATTTAGGTTTACAGACATGTCCATCGGAGGTAACCATAATTTTGCTTACCTGCTATCTGAAAGCTCCATTCAATGAATTCGGGCTGCCGTAAAACTTCTTTACCATAATATTCCGTTTCATATTGCAACAAAGTCGCAGCTATCGTTGATTGCATCAGCACGAGACGGTGTGGTGCTGCGCCATTACACAGAATGTTGGGAATTGTAGGTGTATTGTACAGGTCAGTGGGTTAACACTGCATTACACAAAAATTAATACGGGAAATAAACAGACTATCTTTCCTTAGAAGGAACACTTCCGAAGAATTCTAATTGATATGGAAAAGACAATAATTATCCTCCTTTAGCACGAACACTTGCAAAGAATTCTCCACCTTACCAGGTAACAGAAATTCTTATACTTTGTTCAAAGTTCGGTATTGACATCAAACCTAACACTGTTGTGTGAATTTTAAATGGGCAGGCACTGTGCTGCTACAGTCAGTACAAAAACATCAGCTGTGTTGTGGAACTGGGATGTAACAAAGGCAAGTTGCGTTCTGTGTTTATTTAAATCTCTCATTCGTGGTTAAAAATCTTTCTTAACAAAAACTATATTCCATATTACTTATATAATAATTTTTTAAATATCTAACACATATGAATCAGGTATACACGGTATGCCTCAAAGCTCCTCCTATTATGTACAAGTTAATTTCCAAAATCCTGCAATAGTTCCAATAGAAAACCTTACTCCCACGTACTTCGACCATTACATGTGGTCATCCTCACGCAGTATGTAAAGCACAAAGCCATACGTAATTTTCGAAACATGTAGGGGTAACCTTTATATTTCATCCGGTGCAGTAAGTTGGAAGTAAATCCTAAGGTACGAAGTACATGCATATTTTCATATGGTATTCTGCGTTAACCCTATAAACGCCGAATTAAATCCCATCAGCCTTGTGCTGGCATTATTAGGAGCTCACCATATTTTACACGTTAGCTGGATAAGGCTTAAATTCAGATCTTATCTAGTTTACTCTTTACTTAATATATATAAAGGTAAAGTGTTCCCGTTACAGGCCCGGTGTGGCCCAGAGGGTGGGTAGAGGTATAGCTCTACTCTTCCATGACCGCGGTACTAGAAGGGGGTGAGTGGTCAGCAGCACGCCCCGGCCGCATTTTACCCCCGGGAAAGACCCGGTACCCATTTTACTGGAGGCTGGGTGGGCCCCAGGGTCGGTCTGAACGGGCGGAAAATCTCGCCCCCACCGGGATTCGATGCCGGACCGTCCAGCCTATAGTTAGCCATATGTTAAAGAAAGACTAGCTTTCACAGGTTTTTTAATGAGTGGAAATAACAAGAAATATTCAAAAAAAAAATCCCTGTCTGTGACCAACTGAAAGCTTAATTGTAGTTCAATCAAGCACTTGACGGTAACATACAGATTAGCACTTTTGAATAAGAGAGCAGTGGCGCTGCACTAATGCCATTGCTGGGTAAAATGAGGCATTGTGAGGTTCTATTTGATCTAGCACAAAATATAACCAAGAAAACAGAAGAAACTGGAACACCACTTTCTTAAATCCCGATTACATAATATACTTGATTGGTAAGAAAATGACACTGGTGACGTCACTGCCACCGGTCTCTACCCCGAAACCCACAACACACCATATGGCCAGGTGTTACAGAAGTGTTACACTTAGTAATTACCATGCTTGACGTCAAAATTCTATTAACAACATGCCGAAACACGTGACACTTATGTTCTAGATATGGATGATATTCCACGTGCTGTCGACGAAATTCTGTTGAGTGACCTGGAGTGTCCAGTGTGCATGCAGTACATGACGCCACCCATAAAGCTGTGTACGAACGGCCACAACATCTGCAGCGGGTGCAAAGGGAGAGTCGAGCGTTGTCCTACATGCAGAGCGGAGTTTTCAGGGGTCAGGTGTTTGGCTCTGGAAAACATCGTCAGGAGTCAGAAGTACCCTTGCGCTAACAGGCAGGGCGGCTGCCTTGAACTGTTCTCCATCGAACACATCGCTAAACACCACGCTGTTTGTGTATACGGGAAAATTAAATGTCCGTTTTTATTAAATTGGAATTGTTCTTGGAAAGGTTTTAAAAGTGATTTGAAGGAACATGCAAAAGCATCGCATCCAGGATGTTTCTTCGAGCAATCAACACTCCGTTCTTCTCTGTTTTGGGATAGGATTTTGACGGTTTTATCCTGCTTCGGCGAGTTATTTGTGCACTACAAACGGATAGTAGACGGCAGATATTACGTTGCTGTTCAGCTGATTGGCACAAGCAGTGAGGCTTCTAAATACAAATGTGAATTTACATTACGTGCACCAAATGGTATTGAACAGATAAGTAATACATTCTTGGTTCAAGGCTATTCAGAAGAGTTTGAGACAATTTTTAATTCTGGAAAATGTCTCTGTCTAGATGAAGCTACAGTAAGGAACTTTCTTGTACAGAATAAGCTCAATTTGACCGTAACACTGTCCAGAGTGTAATGACATGTTAAGCGAATTATATAAGGCCATCACAGCGTCACAGCGGTCGTCTGAGAATTGCTGTTTTCTGCGTCATCTTTGATTCTTCTCTCTCAGACTCCTGTTGTAAACATATCGTTTGATTTCTTATTTCTTGTGAGTTGATGGTCACTGGCCGTGGGCCGCGGGGGGTGGGGGGGGGGGGGGGGGTGTGTGAGGCGTAATCGTGAAGTTGAGAAGGTGCGAGCTGAATTCATCTTCAGCAAATAGCTTGCGTAATATTGCCAGGTTCCAAAACAGGAAGTTTTTTCTCGTCCGAATTCTTCGCCTTTAATTTTTTCGTTAAATAGCTTCATTAACGGGATTTGAGTAATTATGTTGCAAGTTATTATTAACAGGTGTTTGTGTTGATATTGCACGTGCAATACATCTACATGACGTCGGTCCCAATCCTAAATGCTTCGTCGGTCCACTGCCTTCTTCAGGGAGCCACAACAACATTTAAAACCCAGTGAATTATGACAAAATATGCAGTATAAAATACTACTACCATAGTAAATTAGCACAAGCCATTACTCTATTATTACTTTTAATGTAATGCGACCGAAAATGATAAACACGTACACTTACAAACACCCAGTAATACTCAAATATCGTTTATAAGCAATAAATTTTATCACTGTGGAGAGCATTAATTGACTCTATTTGACATTTCAAACTTAACACAATATCCTATCCATAATTCAGGATATTTACAATTTATCTTGGCACTGTTATTTCGATTCAGGAAATCAGAATTCAAATAGCAAATAATACTGTAAGCAAAATGCAGTGTAAACAGTTACGGAAGATTATGCAGTGTTAATTAATGTTTGTACTGACGAAAGGATATTTTGATACAGTGTTGAATTGATGTTTTATGAACAGGAATCCAGATGTTTAAGATCATGAACTGTATTACGGTAAGTTTTAGGAATAACGAAATGTACAGTCGAATTTATGTAGCAAGCAAGCAGATGAAATAATTTTGGAAAAATATTCTGAATAAAGAGGGACTCGTTAAGTCTCCACACCAACACACAAGTATTACATAAACATGCTTATAAGATTAAATATTTGTATGAAAATGTTTAGCTAATAAAACACTGAATACTTTTTACTCAAGTGATTTTTTTAAATCTTATTCCGAAATGTGACTCTCGAACATAAATTTTAAATACTTACAAACGGGCCATAATTCAAAACTTGGAGATACGTATTTTTAAATTCAGTAACAAGAAAAGTGACAGACATTTTGTATAAGTCTCTTAACCAAAATCAGACCAATATATCTTAATGGAAGTTACTCTGTTGTGACAGTAGTATTCTATGGATATGTTCAGTCCGTCCAAACGGAAGGAATATAGCAACGTTTAAAAACACTTTCCATGGAAAAAATCTATAAAATATTTTTTTTCACACCTCGAAAATCGCCTAATATGAAAACTTTTAAAAATAGAAAAATTTCCTAGAGGGGAGCCCCTCTGTCGCTAACGGTTAGGCGTTTCCGTAAAATTACGGAACACAGGCGTAACGTATTGCTTTTAATTAAAAACGCCCTCTAAATTAAGACATAACTTTCTCTAAAAAGGAACGAGTAAGTATGTTCTGAAGGAGTATGTGAAGATACGCAATACGTCGACAGTTTTTGCAAATACATTGCGCTGTCCTTGAAATTTCTTACGTTTAGCGAGGCCAATTATTCTTCGAAGAAAATGATATTTTTTAGACTTTCGATGAATGAAATATAATATGCCGAATTTAAGACGCGCTCTAATTTTCAATTCACAAAAAATATGACATAAAAGTTGGAATCAAATTAGACCGATATACAATAAACAGAAGGATGGTGGCAGACGGTGATTACTCCGGCATTGCCAATTGCCAGACAAAAATTACAGGATTATTTCGAGGGATATTCCTAATTTTATTTAAAAATTGTTGTTTATAAATTCCATGATTTGTCGCGGAACCCCTCAAGATATTCTGCACAACACTGGTTGTGAGACATCGCTACTTGTGCATAGACACTTAATGTTTTGTGCAATGTACAATAAACACACGGCAGCTGTCAGTACAGGTCATAAGGCAGACCGTGCCACATCTTTGCAACTATCGGTGTGTCACAGCCCTGTGCAACAGGAATACTGACGTCAGGATATGCCACTGCGTCGAGCCACACTAGAACGGATTGTTTATGCTTCAGCTAAGCGTTTGCTATGAAGGCAGCTTAGCTTTTATATTTCGATTGTTGTTTTGTGTGTGAGAGTGAGGAATGGTCGTACATATCGTGGGAGAAACTTGGGCTGAGGGTGTTCGAGGAAATGATGCAGTAGAAGAAATTTGCGTTCACGAGGGACGAAATGACGGGGGATTGGAGAAGACTACACAATGAGGAACTTCATGACATGTAATGTTAATAAAACTCCAACCAGGTGCAACAGTATGCAGATATTTATTCACTGCAAAGTCACTCTACATGTTTCGGGTGTCACAGCACCCATCATCAGGAGTACTAGAAACTGTAACCGCAACCTTTTTAGTACTCCTGATGATGGGTGCTGTGACACCCGAAACATGTAGAGTGACTTTGCAGTGAATAAATATCTGCATACTGTTGCATCTGGTTGGAGTTTTATTAACATTGAATTGGGTTGCACGGAACCATGAGTTAAAAATAAATTCATGAATGTACTTTTCGTCAGATATTCTGTTGATCTTTTCAAGAAGAATGAGATGGTTGGGGCATTTGGCCCGTATGGGAAACAGAAGAGTTGCATATAAAGTTTTGGTGGAGTGATCTGAGGAACGGATATTACTTGGAAGAGGGAAGCGTATGTAGGAGGACAAGACTAAAGTGGAACTTAGAGAAGTGAGACGGGGCGTAGACTGGATAAATTGGCTCAAGAAAGGAATAGGTTGCGGGATTTTGTGGATGTGGAAATGAACCTTCAGGTTCCATAAAATACGGCGAATTTCTTGGCTGGCTGAGACTCTGCTCCATGTAGATAGCTGGTTAGCCGTTAACCCTTGAAACGCCGAATTAAATCCCATCTGCCATCTGCTGGCATTATTAGGAGCTCACCATATTTTCCACGTTAGCAGGTTAAGGGTTAATATGGCCACGTGTTGGACTAACCCTACGTTCAGGTCATTCATGCAGCATGAATTCAGGCTTCAGCCGTGAAGTAGACGAGAACTGCGAACTTCTGTGTTATTACACAGCGTGTTGTGATATTTCTTTCCGACATTTCGATACAACATATCGGTTCCAACTTCAAGGGTTGTTGCGAAACGTCGATAAGAAATAACTACTACACTCTGCGTAATAACAACAAAGAGAGAAGTTCCCATTTAAATAATATTTCCCTTTGTTAGAAGTTGCCCTGTTCAATGTTTGAAACATATTCAGTCCCATTAATTGGGCAGGATTTCAGTTCGCTGCACTTTGCATGGAATATTTAGAGCCACAGGTAGATTGCTAATCGCTGTGCGTCTTGCAAGATTTCTATATCCTTTCATGGCTTGGTGTATTTTTAACAAAAAGCAAGATTTCCTCTACATTAATTCTAACTGGACTTAAAAAATGGTGTATCCCATTTTGATTTTTTCTCAAGCACACAGACTTTACCTGCCATTATAAAGGAACTTTTTCACAATGCAAGCGGCAAACCACAAACAAAGAAATAGAAAGCGTCACCATAATGTCAAAACATCGGTCCGCAGTTCGCATCTAGTGATGAGGACATGTTAATTCTACGTAAGAAATTTATCAAGGTATATCGAACGTCATATCGTGTCACTGGGTAACAAGATGTTTTTGTTAAAATTTATGAACAATAGAATTCGTGTGTGTATTGAATAAAGATATTGGTAAACAGCTGGAAACTTTAAAAAGGAAAACTTAAGAACAAATTTTGTAGACAGGAAATACCCATTGTATTCCGGTATGCATATACACATAGAATAAGTAGGGTTACACTCTATACACAAATGTTATCGTACATGTAAAAGGAGCTACATGTTTCAGCTACATATAGGTATAGATTATGAATAGTTCTTTAATTTCTTTATAGACTATAGAGAGATTTTTAAAATGTTTATAGATTATAAAAAATTCATTGAAATATTTGTAGATTATTAAAATCTATTAATAAATATCTCTACAGCTTCATATTCCATAAGACTCAGAACTTCACCAACGGCAAAACAGAAGTCTCAGATCACACAATTATGTGACCTACTTAAGACAATACATTATCTAAAGATGTATATATCTTTAATAAAGTAACCAACATTCTTGCTATGGTTTTGCGTCTTGTGGTCAGTGAATGTAAATTTGGCCAGCAGGTGAAAATATCTGGTGACCTCTTCGTAAAGTAAACATTAGGTAGCGTGTATCATTACGGCCGGACTGCATCGGTAAATACCTCTCCGAAGCAGACGCCTGAAGTACAGGCTCGTCAAAAATAAATACACTCTATGGACAAAATCCAAGACAGAAATTCAAATCTTAAGCCACATATCCCCACACTCAGCAAGTGATATCAATGGTACAGTCTGACTTGTGAACGCCAAATACCGATTTTGAATCTAAACTGACTGTGTTTATGTGGCACATTTCCAGCGACAAAAAAGGGCCACAACTGTTTTTCCCTCACGTCTTTCTTGATTTGATACAAGATGTGAAGAATTGCCCATAAAGTCATAAAGTTTGTGAAGGACTGAAGGCATAGCTCCACTCATTCATAATCTCGGTACTACATAGAAGTGAGTGGTCATCTAACCGCACCTACCGATTTATTCCGGAAAAGGAGCTCAGAGTGCCCACTGAACAGAAGCCAGGCTGTGCACAGAATTCACAATATACAGTTCATGTCTATATCCAACGTCCAGATCTCCAAACGTCTGCATGCATTTGGATAAAACGCGACATCATTAAAACCCGAATATGCTGGTCTAATTTTGCGATTATAACATGCGTATAAAAACTACACGGCGTCACATCCCGTAACATAACTCAAACCTCAGTTCCTTCACAATTATTTGTTGTGAAACATTTTTAAGTAAAGTTTTTCCCACACATTCCAAGGAGGCGTATAGGGACAGCAGAGGTACAGCTCCTCTTTTCCTTAGCTATGTACTGGACGGAGGTGAGTGATTGACTTCATGATCCGGCCGCTTTGCCTAGGGAGAAACAGTATTTGTCACCCATTTAAGGGAGGTTGGTTGGGCCCAGAGACGGTCCGGATGTTTTGGAGAAGAGAAGATTCTCAAAATTTCTTCGAATAGACCCAAAAACCCTCGGTTTTGCAGCCCGCAAACTACTAGATTTACAGAATGAGACATCCCAAGACGCCAAATATTTTAATGCATCTGTAAAACAAATACGGCATATGAGCATTAAACGAGTAAATGCAAGTTTGAATTCAAGAAATATATATTTACGTGGAGTCACAACGTGGAAACAAAGAGATTCTTGACAATTTTTCATGAAGACTGTGCTCTAGTTGGTGTGAACTTTGACCCTGAACTTGGCTTTGGACTTCACCTGATATCGATCAGTTCAAGACTTTTACCCCGAGAATTAGACTTGTTTTGCAACTCCTGCCCTTGTGCACTTGTGTAGACCGTACTGTCCTTTGGGTGACCACAGTTTTTGTGGCAGTCTCTGGTAGCAGTCAGTTCAAGTTCGTCACGTGTTATTCAGGTGCGTTGGATTTTTTTCGTGTAGGAACATTTTAAACTCTCAAGGTAAGTCAACTGTTTGTTGTGCGAATATTCTCTACTAGTGTAAAAGCGGGTGAGTTGCAGTGGGCAGTAATATAGCATAAGGAGATTGATACACCTATTTTTTCAAATATTTTTCCTGGCAAAAATTTATAGGGTATTATTCAAGAATTTTTCAAATTTGAAATCTATTCGAACAGCAAATATTTCCAGTAAACGGACTCATTTTTTGGAAGTGTCTGTACTAATTACTTTTTCGCGTTAATTCATTATTATGAAGAATAATATATTCAAACTTCATATAATGAAGTGAACAAATAAATAAAATATCCTGCTTTTTCAGACCCTGTTTAATGAAAGAGTTGTCGGTGGCCTAAAGCAATTCACAGTTTAAAACTATAATAGTTGCTGGGTCATAATTGCCCAAAGTAAAACCTCACATTGTCCCTAAAATTAAGACAAGGCTGGGGTATTTGTTTTATTGGGCAATAGCAGAACATCTTGAAGTAAAGTGAATGCCAACTTGATGCAACTATGTAATTTTATTGATATATTCTTAGCTCGACATGTCTCGGCTACATACGCCCATCGTCAGGAGCATTACATGTCGAGTTGCAGCGTATGGTTTTCCGCGCCGAGTTTTTGGAAGGGTGGTGGTCTTGAGAGCCGCTGCGTAGGTCGTGTTTACGGTGCGGATGGTGCCGGAACTAGGAAACAGGAGGTTTTGGGGGTTGTTTGATGTATTCT
>Ga0136643_10015956_pt1 | contig 11286 bp, 3 predicted proteins | sample TergutLab28metaG_FD_96883 | JGI IMG/M metagenome (GOLD analysis project Ga0136643, IMG submission 96883) | Labiotermes labralis P1 segment gut microbial communities from Petit-Saut dam, French Guiana - Lab288 P1 (version 3) (version 3) | ecosystem: Host-associated > Arthropoda: Insects >... | reverse complement strand
AGAAAACCCAAAGAGAAAGTTATCAAGCCGCCCCCCCCCCCCCCCACTTCTGTCATAAGCTGACAAACGTTAAGATCTCTGTTTCTCTCGCTGCATACCGTGAGTGGGCCTGAACGATTAGACGAGGAGACTCGAAAGGAAAAAATAGAGGGATGAGGTTAGAAGAGTGGTGGTAGCAATAAAAGGGAGAAGAAGAGAGGAGAAGAAAGGCTAGGAGAGGAGAGGATGGGAGAAATGAGACGCGAGAATTGAAAAGAGAAGAGGAGCAGAACTAGGAATTTTAGGATAGCGGAAGATAAGAGTAAGCAGATTTACATATTGAGCAGTACGTCATATAAAAGGAAGAATCGTAAATCGAATCTTTTCTTTAATGTATATACTACTACCTCCACGCAGCACAATATTGAAGATTAAGAGTATTTTGGGTTTTTACTTCGTGTAGATTTGTATATGGTTACGGGGGTTTGGAAGGAACGTGGTGTATTTTGTAAGGGTTAAGGATTGTAAGACACTTATATTCTCCCTTCCTCTGACCTCTGTTCGGTATTCTCCTTTCTTTTACTCTTTCTCTTGTTCCATCCTCATCGAATGTTTTACACTGAAAATCACGGAGACTCTTTGAAATATTAGTAGCCACATACCAATCTGCACGAAGTAACTTCCCAGAAGTTTAGAGTCTTTGGCAACACCGCTGTGAGAAACTAAAATTTCGCAGAACGATGCTTCCTTTGAAAGTTACAAAATATGCAACGGGGTATGAAACTTTAATCACTGTCTTCACAAGAAACCTTTTACGGTCCCTCTCCTGAGATGCTTCAGTCCGGCCCACGTCCTCGGACCCTGAATCTTCAAGACACCTTTTTTAATACAATGCCTATTTTGTCCAGTGCATCAGCATGTCACCTTTATGGCACAGAAAACCTACATGCAGGGGTTTCCCGCAATAGCTGCAGGGCGCATGGATACGATAAAAATGACGTCCGTTGAGGACTGCGTAACACTAAAATCGTGGTCGCAACCCTAAATTGATGTCCTAAAAACCAAACTTGGTAATTTTTTGTATTTTTGTACATATTATTATGATCTTAAAGACACTGGAACCTTAAGCCTGTAATTACTGCTTTAATAATTAGTTTGCATTAAACACTATATTTATCTTCCTGTTTTTATCAGACATGCTTCTGACTCTCACTAGATGGCTTTAAATTGGAATGTTTGCAGATTTTAGGTGATTCAGGGAAAATGAAGTTTAATTATGACAGGCAGTAACCAACCCTTGGTAAAGTATTGTAATTTCTAAGTAGTAAGGAGTTAGCTTTCTTGCAACTCAGAGCTTCCTATTTCTTTCACTAAAACTGGCAAGACTATGGCATGGGACTCCAGTCACATCGCATTGCGCTGCATCGTTTCATCCTTGATTCTGTGTGATACTTATGCATGGTGAGATCTTATACAGTAAATGCAGTTGACCACGGTTACAAGGACAGCGGTTTTTGCGACACCTAGTCTATACAGTCATATATTCTGTGGTACCATTTAACTCCTCAGTGTGAACAACAAAATTATGCAGCAGAATTCCACGTATCCGGATTAATTGGGAAGGCGAGCCATCCGGATATGCAGAAAATCCTGATAATTGGATTTTTTTTTTGAAAATAGGCTATAATGGCAGTTTGAATTTCGGCTCTTAGTATTGACTGTACGTATCTGCGTCTAAACCTTTCGACCGTGCCTGATTTGAAGTTCTAGAAGCCAAAACACTGTACTGTACTTGATCCGATAACCGGTATTTTCAAGGCAAGTTAGTTTCTTGGAATTCTCGACAAATTTACCCGAAGGGCCAAGTCGATCCGGATAAGTGACGTACTACTGTAATACTCGGCTATGACAAGAGTCGTTTATAACGTCACATAATATAAAGCCACTTTCATTACTTTACAAACCAGTTCGACTCTGTACGTATGTCTTCATATAAAGCGTATCGTATGGTATTTTCTTACGACTTGAATGTAAGCGAGATTTTGCGGACAAATCGTAGTACGCAAAATCCCGTTGGTTGCTGGGAGACGCCGTGTTCTTCGTGTTCAGACGGATGGTTATGACGATGACGAATGTCCCTTTTTGTAAATTGTTTGTCAACGAGCTTACAAACTGGTTCAGGTACCGCACTCGTTCCTTCTGCTTCGACGTGTGCTTGTGATCCGCCATGCCCGAAAAACCGACGAAAATGGCGCTTGTTTGGCACAGTACACAGCGCTTGGTTAGCACAGTAGACAGCGCTTGGTTTTGCACAGTATACAGCGTTTGTTTGGCACAGTACGTAGCGTTTGTTTGGCACAGTAAACAGCGCTTGGTTGGCACAGTACGCAGCGCTTGGTTAGCACAGTAGAGAGCGCTTGGTTGGCACAGTAAACAGCGCTCTTGGTTGACACAGTAAACAGCGCTCTTGGTTGGCACAGTACAAAGCGCTTGGTTGGCACAGTACACAGCGCTTGACATATTGATATCTCGTCAAGTACAATGGACAGTCGAACAGGATGCATTACTGTACAGATATTAATATATCACACCCAAACGAGCAGGAAGTGCGGTTGCAGCGCCGAGACACGTATTATGTGCAGGTACCCAGCCCACTTCCCAACCTCTCTACGCATGTCCACATACACTACGTTATATTGCTTTAGTATCAAAATTTCGTAAATTAATTTATATTTCCATCCTTTTCTCTCCCAGCTAAACCAAATTAGTTTATCATGCATGGTGTGTAAGCGATGTTGCTTACTTACAGCACTGGTAGTGCTGTCGGGTTGGGGGCTTCTGTACTGCTATCACAACGTCATGTACTGTCTTGTGTTGTATGGCTAGTTTTAGCTTTCCCACGCTTCAAATTAAACGCAATTAAATTGGATGTTATGATGCATGCATGTAAATCCTTGTGATGTTAGCAGATTAATGAACACTCGCATGTCGGGTCAGTTAGTGGAACCAGTTTCCGTGGGTTTGATGTAAAGTTGCTTATTTTTTAATTAACTTGCGTTAATTTAAATTATTTACATGTGGGTAAATTCTGTGTCGTGATTGTAGTCTTGAAGTATGTATATAAGTTTATGTTTGAATGACACTAGCGGGTAGCGTGTAGTGTGTTCTTGAGAAGCTGAGACTTACTAAGTTATTCTACAAATTCTGCACTGTTCAACCAGCCATATTTACCGGAGGGTATTCTGATCTAAATGGAGTCCGTACCCTCACACCCTGTTTCGAAGGGGCTTTCATTACGTAGTTGCTTTGAAGCTCAGATAGAAATGACCGTGAGTCCTAAGAGATGCAGTTAGGTTAGACAATAAAAATGCTATTTGAAAGACAGTGCAAATTTGAGCTTATGTGGCATCGGTGGCGGATGAATTGAATACGAATATGGAGCATTGGTGGAAATATATATATATAGATATATTTATTAACTGCAGTTGGGTTGACACCCGGCAACAGTAGTACAATACACATTTACACACAAACAATACACAGAACAACACAATGTGGGAAAAGTGCGGGCTGTGCCCCGTCTTTGCGAGTTATACCCTGTCATTTGCCTCATAACTGAGGAAAAAAGACTGAAAAACCTCAGTCAGGGTAGCCGAAGAGTGCCAGTTGGAACGATGAAAAAAAGAACCTAAGTACTCCGAATTTGTTCAAATAAAGTGTACTTGCATTGATAACGAAGGGCTTCACGATTTACACTCCTGACGAAACACTATTCTGGTGACTAAACTAAGAAGATTGGGATGGGCGGGGCATGTAGCACCTAGTTATAGATAAGGGGAAAATATAAAAAAACTGCTCTTTAAGAATTTGTACGAGGGCAATGGGCTGGATGGATCTGACTCAGGGTAGGGACAGGTGGCAAGCCCTTGTGAATGCGGTAATGAAATCCGAGTTCCATAAAATGTTGGCAATTTCTTGACTAGGTCAGGACCTTTTAGCTTCTCAAGAAGAACTCTGCTCCATGCAGTAAATGGGCAAATTATAAGGACATTGCTGCTTGGGCATAGCTCAACTTTAATTCATGTTGTAGTGTTTCTTAAATCTAACAACCGTGGATTATAAGCTCGGTATGAGATAGACTAGGATGAATATCTGTATAAATCGGAAGGAAATGCTAGTGCCGGTGTTTTTAAGTCGAACATAAAAGACAAAGGAGGTACTATTCTGTGTAAGATGTAGTGGAGTGGAAGGTTCAGCTGATAAATGGGATGAGTTGTGACAAGGTTTGAAGAGTAATATTCTAGGAATAATTTAAATTCTTAAACGAGAAACCACGAAGCTGTTCACCCATCAATAACTGATACAAGAAGCCATCCCGAGGTGACCTTACAATATACGTCCGTCTTGACAAGATAAGGATAAATAGGTCACCACCTTGTGAGCAAAGTCATTGTTTTCAACTTAGACTTTTTACAGACCGTTGTTGGTGATAACTTCAAACAACTGGAAGTGCGGTTGACCGACGGTGTTTGTCTAACTGAACAATTGATTGTTGTCATTCACTTCACATTAATTTGCTTTTCCCTTACATATCAGTACTAACAAGCAAACAATAAAAGTATTTTGTTATAGTGAGATATTAGTACACAATTTATGATCATTTAACCTAAGGAAATTTTCTACAGTTAAGGGGGTTTGGTAACAGGGATCTTAGGGGAATATTTGGAGATAAAATGGAAGGAGGAAGGGAAGTAAAGTTAAGCTTGATAACTGAAGAATAAAACCCAACTAGATGCCGCTTATTGCTTTATTATGCTTATGTTAGGCTGAACATGTTTCGGGTACCATTATGGCCATTATCAGGAGCTCACGACGATAGCGTTGGTTACCACACAGGCCGTCTGGTCCTCGAGTTGCTGCTGGATGGATGAGTGTCCGGACCGAAGGTCCGGACACTCATCCATCCTGACTGCACTTAACCTCCAACCAACAGCAACTCGAGAACCAGACATGTTCAGCCTAACATAAGCATAATAAAGTAATAAGCGGCATCTAGTTGAGTTTTATTCTTCTGTTATCAAGATAATGCACGGTCCAATACATATCAAATAAGCTTGATAATTTGTAATCTACACCAGACATTATTAGAGCGATCAACTGGAAGAGTATTGTTTGGACACCCAAAATGTAAGGTTCAGAAATGTTGATGGAAAAGACCACTAGGGAGAAAAGATACGTATTTTACGTGACGTGGTAGTAGTAAGGGTATTTTAAATAAATGCAGATTACAGTGGATTCATCTAGCTGAACACTTAATCACATGACGGATCTTTGTACAAAGTAATGAACGTTTCTGTTTAGTTAGAAACTGGGGATGTATTTAGCTCTTTAAGGAGGATAACTCCATTAATTACTATTACAGACTTCTCCTTGTAACTTCCTTATCACTATCGTGTGAGAATTTCCTCACACTGTTCACGATAAAGCTGCTTCTTCAATGGCACGTTCCACTGACTCCAACCTAATTTTACTCGGAATGCTGTGGTCGAATATATTCGGTTTCGTAGACATTTATTAATAAACATACACATTTACCATTAATTTAGTACTAACAGAAATTTTGAATATAATTTTTTCCCATTATGATTGTTGGAGTCGGGGAAGCATCTTACGATTTTCATCAGGGTCAAGAAATTTGTATTTTGTCCAGAATATCCGGTCACTGTCAGGGGTTCCCTCAACCTCCCATTCAGTGGGAAGAAGGGAAGAGGGATCTCTTTCCCTGGGGCCCTGAATTAGATCTCTTGATCTCTATATAGTGCTGAGTTGAATTAAGCATGGAACTGTACATCGTGTCTACCCGCAGGTCTTCACGACTTATATAATGAACATTACATTTGTCATGAATATGACGGCTGCATTTGTGAGTGAAACAAGAGTTAAATACCGATGCAAAACAGCTGGTTGAAGTTAATTACGTCTTAATGTGTTTTTTATGTGGCAGGTTGAATATGTGACTTTTAACAAAGAAGTATATCTATACGTTTGTGTATAAAAGCTCATATAGGCCCTGACTTTCCAATGACTCTTTCCATGAATGACTCCATACTGTTTTCTCAAATAAAAGTTTGAGTCTAATCTGATTTCTTGTATGTTTGTTTTGTTTGTTTCAATTCTTTACCGCCGCTTGTTTTTTTTTTGTTTGTAGCCACAAGGCTGATAAAAAATTAAAAAGAATATTCTTTGCTTAGTTTTAGATAACTAAAATGTGTAAGTGATGGACGAACACAGATATTTCCGTTGTTCCTTTACGACTATGAACGGCTGGACCAAGGGGAGACAAGAGATGTGAAGATTGGAAGAGGAGTTCGATAAGGATGCTGTTTGTCACTGATTCTATTCAAATTATGCGAAGCGTGTCTTACCAAGGAACCTATCGAAGATTTTGGAGACTTCTAAACAGAGGAACAAGTAATTCGTACTGTAAATTGTGCAGATGACCTTGTGCTATGGGCTAAAGGAACAGACGGTGCTGCAGGGCATAATTGATAGACTGAATGGAATTAGGAGATGATGTGGAATGAAAATGAATGTGGAAAAAACTGAGATGATGAGAATCTCAAGGCAACCATCTTCAGTACATATTATGAGAGATCAAAAACAGCCGGGGAATGTGGAATATTATAAGCATTTTAGTAGCATGATAACAAATGATGCAAGATGTACACGTGAAATAAAACCCTGTATTGCCCTGGAAACAGCAGTGTCCAAAACGAAGCAGACTCCTTTCACCAGCAAATTGGACGCAAATTTAAGGAAGAAAATATTAAAATGCTACATTTGGAGCATAACTTTGCCTGGTGCTGAAACGTGGACACTTCGGAAAGTAGCTCAGAAATTCCTAGGTAGTTTGGTAATGTGGTACTGGTGAAGGATGTAGAAGGTCAGTTGGACCGATCGTGTGAAAAGTAAAGAAGTATTACATAGATTAAAGGAGGAGGAATATCCTAGACACAGTAAACATAATGAAGGCTAACTGGATTGGTCACATCTTGCCTACGAACTACCTCCTAAAACAACACGTAATTGAAGGTAATATAGAAGCAAGGGTATAAGTGGCGCAAAAACGAGGAAGAAGAGAGAAGCAGCTACTGGTTGATTTTAAGGAAACGGAAAATATTTTAAATTGAAAGATGAAGCACTAGATCGCAATATGGGGCGAACTCGCTTTGGAAGATCCCGTGGACCTGTCGTAAGACAGACTAGGAAATGAATGACAGTAATCAGCTTCAACTTTCTAACTTTTCCTCTGTTTTAGCTTTCAGCAATTCAATCTATATATTCCTTTCTTTTCCAAAGACTGACACTTTTGATTTCTAACAGAAGTCGCCGTTCGCATTCATCTCTTGTCCCCCCCCCCCTCCTAAGATTCTTCTTTTCCAAATATCATCTGCTTCTTTTTTCTTGTCTCCTCATATTCTTCCAACGTCGCCTAAACTTTTAATGACGTTTAACCTTCTCCCATTCTGACATACGCAGCTTGTAATGACCAATAAAACAGTTCAAAATTTTTACAGATTGCCTTCGTTAAATTCTAGTAGCATGGGCATAATATTGCAGTACGAAATCACCAGTTGAAGTTCTGTTGTTGAAATTGGAGTAACAGAGAGTTGTCACCACTAATCTGTCAGTAATAGTGTCACGTGTTCTTTGGACAAATCATAAGGGAACGGTTGATTTATTTGGCTTGTACGTCGTGTTAGCGCAACCATTGGGCTTATTTCGATTGACTTCCATAACGGGTGTCCAAAAACTTGTAGATTAATTTAATTTATTTTTAGTAGACCCGATTAAAAACCCTAGTGTATGTGAAACTGAAGTCAAGCAGTGTTTTTATGAAACGGATCGTTGCACAATGAATTGGTGCTCTTTAATGTAGGTTATGCAGACGGAATGGAATGTGTTGTTACTAAGGAATATTTCTTGATACAGCTTCCCTGTTAGCGCGTGTAACTTGCTCAGCTCTAACTTACACTGTGTATATCCTAACTGCAATTTAAAATTTTCCGACATGCCAACACACAAAATACAAGTTACACAAATAAAATAACCATAATTTACTTAAAACTCCCAAATTCTAAATACAAATCAAATGTCAACTAATTCTTCTCCACCCATGCATTACGTCATCTATAATGTTTTCTTCTTAGTGTGGTGAATATTTAAGGAAACACGGAGAAACCCCTTAAGAGCATGTAGTACGTGTTCCGTATCTAATTAGCTACCCACCATTTGGTTTGTCTAAATACAGGTATGATTACTAATTAAATTGTCGAGTAAATGTTCATATGATGAAAGCAAGTGAAACCGCAAAGGAAGCAATTCGAAAATGTTTTATGTCCAACGTAGAGTATTGTTATCCATTTAGCTTCCCTTATCCACATGAACTGAAGTATGTATCACAAGAGAAACACGTGAAAGTTTAATTAATTTACATTTCATGGAGAAAAAATTATATCCTTCTCTTCTAAAACACGGAATGGGAAGAGAATGTCTAATGCTCTTCTTATTCTTACGTGGCCGATCACTAGTTTGTGCCTAAATAGAACTTTGAGTATTACTCTTGTCACTATCAGTGCAAAGAACGTCAGTGCTGTCGGTTACAAGAGTCCAGTCTGTTGGTAGCAGTGCTGGGGCATAGATGTGTATAGTTGCATTGTGTCTGTTGCTCACTGCTCCCACGGAGTCCTGTTTCGATACCAGATAAGCCCATATGGAGTGCGTGCTCGACATTGATGTGATGGGTTCCTGTGTTCGTTAGACATTCAGTAATGTCGCAAGCGATCGCTCATTGTCATCAGGATCATTGATGATAGCTGTCTCCATTAGTGTACTCTGAAATGCACTATTTGCCACACTGGCTCAGGAGAACCGAAATGTCGTTATTCAATGAGGATTGGAATATGATAATACCAAATCTTAAGGATAAGTTTTAAAGTATATTGAGGTGTTAGCTGTCAAAAAATAAACGTTGTAATAGCACTGATATAATTGATACAGAAAGAATATCTAGAAGGTTTCCCCGAGATTTGAGTTCTAGAACTACATTTTGGTACGTGGGTATCATGTGTTATTACTAAGGCTAGTTATGAAATACTTCCCGGTAAATGACGCTTAGCCCCATATAACAGAGCCCCTTTTCAGAAGCTGATATTTTCCGCGCGTATTAACAAATTACTCGTCTTTAATACATCAACCAACCATTGTGCCTAATAATGCACAATTTACAAGTAGCAAAGTCGTACATTTTTTTTGACGTTTTGTTGACCATGCATCTTAGTATATTTATCTCAGTAATTAACCAACTTGATGCACAAAATTTTTGTTTTACAATAAGTTTATTTTATACCTGTACATGTTTCGAGCACATGTACTCATCACCAGGAGGTCAAAATTGCATTACACAGCCTCTGGTATCATCACACCTATAGGTATGTACAGGTATAAAATAAACTTATTGTAAAACAAAAATTTTGTGCGTCAAGTTGGTTAATTACTAAGATAAAGTCCTACATCTTTTGGACCGGGGGCACTATGCAGTTAGTTTTTTAGATCAAATCATTGTAATCCCAACATGCTAATCGATGTATTTTATCGCTCTTATTGGGGAGATGAAAAGATTAAAATTGTAATATACGTAAAAGCAATAAGCATAAAGTTACGATATTCTGATTTCAAAATTGTAACATTTCCAGGTGTAAGTTCATAATTGCTTATTTTCCAGTAAGGGTCATGCAGTGATTAGATTAGCGTGTTGCGCTTGTATTCCTATGTTCTAAAACTCCCCGAAGATGAAAATCCGACTCCGAAATGTTTTGGAGTTACCATGAATTGTGTTGTATTAGGTGCAATTTTTGGTTGATTTATTCATTGTAAGAATATGCACGGTATGAGCAACACAAACTTACTGGTCTGTTATGAAGCCCGAAATGTTATTACCTTAGGAACAGGACCGAATTCTGAAACGGATGAAACCAGTTCACACCCTCGTTACTTGAAGTATTTTACAAATTTCTTATTGCCTTGAATGTTACGTGACGCTCCTATGAAATTCTTCTACTTTCTGTCACTCCGATACCGGACCCTCAGGTGCGATATTTGCATGTCAATCAGCATATCAGCTGGAGACTTGTTACCTGTACTGAGACAGGGTATTTGTGAAGCTGTATTCCTAACCTTATACCCAGTATTACCCCATACATTGTGTAACATATATATATGCGATATGGACAAATAATACGCCTACCGATACGTCACTTATTTTGAGTTTAAGGACTGGACATTCTGGTATTGTACTTTAATGAAAAATGAGTTTATGTTGCTTTGATATTCATTTGTCGTACTAGTACTGTTTTTATGGATGCGTTTGTTGCTGTTGGAATAAAAATTATTAGATATCACCGAATTTGTGTCAGTGTTCTATTTCATCAGAATTGTTGAATGCTTACTGACATAAATAATTATTTCACGGGTTTTGTTTGAAGGTAGTGGATATGTAGCCACTGCCTTCGTGTCTTCTGAATATTAGTCAAATTGTGTTTTTCATTTTAAAGAGGAAGCAGTTTGTACAAAATAATTGGGTTCTTCTGGATTTAAACTCTGAAGACTTGTGGGAGATATAAAATATCTTTTCTAACGTCATCGATAATTCATAAACAATTAAAATGATATACATAGTACTATAAAATAAGTACCTTTTAATATGTTTTCCTTATTGCATTCAATTTAGTAGTGGTATTAATTTCAAAATGTAGTTTTAAATATGAAAATTTTTGTACATGCCGTTAGTGCAATATAAAGTTGTAAGTGGATTTTTGCCATGTGTTTCATATTTTTACCACGTACGATATTACAATAATAATAAAAATAAAGACAAGGTAGCCATATTGTAGAACCAACAAATACAAACTGACAGAACTATTCCCAACAACAAAACAGACATTATAATCCGTGATAATGAACAGGGAACATTTATCTTAATAGACTTTGCAATCTCAGGAGACAGAAATGTGATTAAAAAAGAAGCCGAGAAGATTCTAAAATATAAAGACCTTACAATAGATTTACAGCGCGTGTGGAATGTAAAAACAAATGTGATACCAGTAATAATAGGGGCGACTGGGACTATTTCGTAGTCATTCAGAAAATACGTGAGCAACATACCAGGAAAACATGAAGTCAAGGAACTACAGAAAACAGCCATATTGGGCACTACACACATACTGCGGAAAGTGCTAATGTAAAAGT
>Ga0136643_10015955_pt1 | contig 11286 bp, 10 predicted proteins | sample TergutLab28metaG_FD_96883 | JGI IMG/M metagenome (GOLD analysis project Ga0136643, IMG submission 96883) | Labiotermes labralis P1 segment gut microbial communities from Petit-Saut dam, French Guiana - Lab288 P1 (version 3) (version 3) | ecosystem: Host-associated > Arthropoda: Insects >... | reverse complement strand
GGTTGCGGTTACAGTTTTTAGTACTCCTGATGATGGGTGCTGTGACACCCGAAACATGTAGAGTGACTTTGCAGTAAATAAATATCTGCATACTGTTGTATCTGGTTGGATTTTTATTAACATCAAATATTTGCTGTACGTAACCTCGTAGATTCCTTCGGTCACCGCCTTTTTGAAAGTTTATTTTAAACCGGCGGGGTGGATTTCCTGCTCCAGTAAAGCTAGGTCTATGCCGGGGTTAGCACAGCTACTGGTAGGGTCATCCAAGTCGGACAGGTCTTAGCAGAGGAGCCAGACCAACACTGTTCCACAATGAGAGGGTGGGTAGGGCTTCTTAGGCGTTCGCCAACATTCCTAGGGGAGCAAAAACCAAAATCAAACCTTGGCCCTCCAAGCTGTGGGACGGGTATGACGCTGACATCGTTCTGTAAAAAAATAACAATGTTTAGAAGCCCAAAGAAAGATGCAGGAAATTTATGGGGATCTGTAGTGAGAAAAGCCAAGACCAAAGTTAGAGGGATCTAGTGCTACGGAAGAATAATAAGAAGAGAAAACTACATTATTGTACAAATACTGCACAGTCAGCAATGTAAAAAATTTGTAGATGGTGCCGCGGGCCGCCAGTTTTTTCACCCAAACTATAGTGTTACGTCACAAGACTTGTGAGTGGTGTTTATAAATACGAATTATGAGTGACGAAACAAGAATAATGTGCAGTCAAGTTTAAAAATACTCTTCTAGGTTTTACTGCAGAATGTACAACAGGGCGCTGAAATATTCTGATAGCATTTGACGTTCCTTGGTTTTGTGATGCCAAAAATCTTCGGAGAGAGATGTCATATATACAGCTTGCTGTTCCGCTTCACATTAGGAACGTCATTACTTCCATCCAAATATAAACTCACAAGTCGAAGATCTTTCTTATTTGAAATACAACATCCGGTTTTGCATTCACTAGCTACCAGATCTGTGTAGAAAAGTTAAAGACCTCCGAAACATAACTTTTATTACACTTTTCTAAAAGTACAAACGTGGTTAGAAAATTATTTGACTAAATATTTATTTCTGCGAGGCACGTAGCACGCGTGAAATAAATAAAAAATGCATACGAAATTTTGGTGGGAAAATCCGAAGAACACGAGACACATCAGTATATATTAGAACAAGAGTGGCTGGTAATAACGGCACAAAATGTTTCAATTATTGATATAAATAACAGGAAATTCAATAAGTAATTGCGACTATTTTAAAGTTTATGATTTCTGTTAATGGTCCCGGCCGTCAAAAACCCTAGCTACGCCCTGAGAAGACGAATCCATAATTGTGCAGATATGAAGGTAATACAGTTGGTTTTTATCTTAATAAACTGAGACTTGCCTACAATGTAACGCAGAGGACGGAAATTTTTCCGTTCCAGGCAGGTTACGTTTCACAAGTGTACTTGAAATTTTGGATCCTCGGGACTGTAGAAGCTTTCTTTTAAAGACCTCCCCCCCCCCCCCCCCCTCCCTTTTTGCCCAGGTTCCGCTTCCATGTAGAATACAAGCATTGGCAGAAGCACTGATGGTGACGTCATGTCAGTCAAAATGCATACGTCAAGAAAACTCAAGAGGACACACGTGCAATACAATGTGATCTAGTCTGCATATTCTAAACCTTTGATAGAAACCTGCTCCATGCGGTTACCGGTTATTCTGCGCAGTTTATTTCACTACGCAGTCTATATCGCAGGCAGTATTGCGTCGGTGGCAGCAGGACGGGTGAAAAACTTCAGATGGATTTGGATTCAGGACTTATGTGATGCAGGGTGGGCTTCACGACATTTCAGACGTGGGTTATAGTTCGGAGAGGCTAGGAACACAGTCTTAAACCTTACGAGTACTGAGGAATAAGAAAAAAAGGAGGCATTGGTGATGATGATGATGATGATGATGATGATGACGACAACGACGCGAAGAAGAAGAAGGCGCTGCTGCTGCTGCTGATGATGATAATGATAATGACGGCGATGATGCTGATGTAGAAGAAGGCAGTGATGATCCAAGATTAAGATGATGATGATGATGATAATGATGGTGATGACGAAGAAGAAGGAGAAGAAGCAGACAATGGTAGAAGAGGAGGAGGAAGAGGAGGAGGAGGAAGAAGAAGGAGGAAGAGGAAAAAGAAGGAGGAGGAGGAGGAGAAGAAGAAGAAGAAGAAAAAGAAGAAGAAGAAGAAGAAGAAGGAGAAGAAGCAGACAATGGTAGAAGAGGAGGAGGAAGACGAAGGAGGAAGAGGAGAAAGAAGGAGGAGGAGGAGGAGGAGAAGAAGAAGAAGAAGAAGAAGAAGAAGAAGAAGAAGAAGAAGAGGAAGAAGAAGAAGAAAAATCCCTATCGTTTACCAGACACTGCACCGAAAGAATGTTCGGATCAACTCCCAGCGTACGATTTGGCACACTTCGGTTCCAGAGCAATACACATTGTGCTATCGCGCCTGTTGTGGATCTGGTACAACTGAACAAAAGAATGATACCAGAAACCATAACTATCTACAGGTGTTCAGTGTTACAAGACACCCTTGTTTCTGTCCACCTGGTGAACAGCTGCTCTGCTCTGTCCATATACAGCATGACACCAGCAGTATGTGCTATGGTCCTCACATCACAACGGCTGCTGCTAAACAGACTAGCGACATGGTTACGACATTCAACGAGCTGACCGACGAGGAAATCGATATCGGTACGTAGGTTCCTTTGTCACAAATACATCTAGCCCTGTTTTTGGTTATCGCCGTTACTAACCGACTAACAAACTAACTAATAACGTGTCATTCCATGGAGCAGAATTGTTCTTAAAAATTTGATGATTATTCACCTAAATCAGAAAGTTCCAAATATTTATTATCAAGTTCACAACGGCCCGCTATTGACCCCTTTCCTGTACTAGGTGAGTCCAGACCCAACCCACCCACCTTTATCATTTAAACACCATTTTAATATTATCCCATCACCTAAGACTGAGGCTTCCAATCGGCCCCCTCAGGTTTTCTGACACGAACTTTTTAGGCATTTTTCGGTAAGTCTTTTTGTAGTGTTTTATGTCGAGACGCTGTCAGTGATTGGTGGATTGTTATGAATATGTAACACAGTGAAATAATATTAACAAACAAAAATCGAAGCAGTTGGCGAGAAACCTGTCCCAGTGCCACTCTCAAGAAAAACGTACACTAATGGCTGTGGGATCGAGCCCGGGTACCTGTCTTGAGAAGTCTACGGCTAACCGCCTGAGGGTCGGTAGGTATGTTTTAGTCCACAGAAGTTAGATCTTGTGATAACAAACCATTAACTCCAGGGATCAGAACCCTCCATGGGAAGCGAACAGTTGCTAAGCTAGGCAAGAAACTCCCCGAACGTCTGTGGAATCCGTAGTCATAACAAGCCCCCAAACCCAATGCCCACTTCGAGCACATATCAACAGTATTCTTTATGTTTTCTCTTATGTTATCTTCCCAAATGAGGCTTCACTTCCTTGTGTCCTTACTCCAAACCACCAGCTAGTACGAGATCTGCTTGTTAGAACTGAAGGTCTAAATAAATTCATATCGCAAGCGTACGGATCTTGCATTAAAAACACGTTCTTTTTGCAGTAGCAAGATCTTCATACGACCGAATAGATTTCTAACAGGATAAAGTGTTCCCAGTCATCAAAATGAAGACATATAACTTCTTTAAAACTTCCGTCCTAGCCATAACAACCTTTTTATCTTCTACCCAACTGAACAATTTAATTTAATTTATTTTGTGAAATTTAGATTTGCAATTAAAATCAGATTATTTTTTTTCTACGGTATTCGTAATACTGTGATTCTTTCCATTTATTTTTAAAATTGTGTGGCCCAACCTCTAAGTTCTTAGTTCACAGCGGCCCGAACGCAACAAAGAATCTGTCGTGTCTGACAGACGTTTCATTTTCTATAAACAACTTAGCAACTGCACCTTACTTTAAAGCGTAATTTCTACTTTAAAGGTCACCGTCTTATCGGGGCAAGGCGCACGAAGCAAAGAAGTTTCTGCAGCAAATGGACTGGCACGTGCATCGATCGCCTTCTGGCATCGCTTTGTCATTGGCGTCTTCCAACACTAATCGTTTCCTGAATCCACTCTTCTGCGTTGTTTTAATTTAAGGCGACTCTGGTGCTTGAGAGAGGACATACCAAAGGAAGATCTCGAGGGAATTGTGAAATACGGTTTCAGCATTCCTGCGCATATTAAAGTGAAACTACCCTAATGTTCTCTGCCATTTCATGACTTCCATACACAAATAATTAACTGCAGGATGCACAGCCATTTTTGAGAAGCTGATAGTCTCACGTTGTCAAAAAAATTTCGATAAGAAACTGGAAAGTTTATTGCCGCGTTCACAAGTCCCTATCTTGAGACAAGTGAATCCAGTCCCGACATATTCTTACTTCCTATATAAGACCCATTTTAATATTATCCTCAACCCATCCCTATCTGTAGTACTCCAGCGTGATTTAATTCTTTTTCCAAAGTTTTCAAGTAATATTTCTTAGCTATTTCTCTTCGTTCCCTCCTATGCTACATTCATGTTAATTCAAACCGTATTTTGTCTGACATCACTTTGGCAAATCCCAGCTCGAACTCAGGAACTAATTACAGACACAATTTTTCTTGTTATTTTCAGTCCTCCCAAACGAATGCTATAAGAACAAGTAAATCAATCTCATTACAGACCTGGACAGGCCCTGAGGGTTCAAGGAGGCTGAGGATACCAGATTTCAAGAAAATCGGCACATGGAGGTGAAAATGTTGTCAGTCCTAAGCGTCAGCCGCCTTTACCCCTCAGGAAATATTCCTGGTACTCGCTATGAGAACTGGTAGGCATAGCTAAATAACGAACCAACTACTCAACATATCCACAGGCTAATCGTCAGTGTTTCCAAGCCAGCCACTGGACTTGATCTAAGCCAGTTTTTTTTTTACTCTCATACTCATTTATACTTCAGGCTGCCGATATACTTCAATCTCCTTCCCGTTCTCAAAAGGAATATCTGAAACGTCTGTATATGTGCAAACCAGACTGTACGGCGTCTCATGCCAGAAGACAATTATCTTCAAAGTGGGCTTTAAAAAGTAGCTGCGCCACCGAAATTCCATATGCAAGCCCCCCCCCCTCACCCCACCCCACCACCAAACCAGGCCGTATTCTTGGTCTATCGCCGTTTCCTAGATTCCACTACCTTGACGACACACGAAGTGACGTGTATAAATTAGGTCACGAAGTTACCCCTAATGCGATATCCTAAGTTGTTCGTGGTCATGAAACTATGAGTTCCGCAACAGGAAGGGAAACACCTTGACCGACTGAGCGACTGTCAACTTCTGTTTCTATTCCAGGAAGTTTTTCAGCTAATATAACGTCATTTAATAACATGTTAATTGTTAATTTCTCATTGTACACATTACAACACATCAATATAAACCTACAGGCACACGAAAGATACTTACGTTGGGAAATTGAAACTAATTTTATGTTGTAATGCAATAGGCAAAAGAACCATAAATTTTTCGTCCTTTCTCTGTGGCGCAATAGTCAAACTCGGGCCCAGGCCGCGTCTTTGTTGAGGGTTCTAGGTCACACACAGACACACACACAGACACACACAGACACACACAGACCACACACACAGACACACACACCCGGTAGGACTCCTCTGAACGAGTGATCAGCTCGTCGCAGAAGCCGCTACTTACACCACACAAAACAAGCACACGAGACGAACTACCACGCAATTTGCGGGGCTCGAACCCGCAATCCCAGCAATCAAACAGCTGCAGACCTATGTGTAGACCGCACAGCCACCAGCATCACCAGTATGATACAGCTACTAAACAGTACTGTTAACGGCAACATTACTTTCTAATTCACGTGTTCTACAAGTAGGGGTAGAGAGTAAAGATTTCCTTGTGCATGCCATGAAGATATATGTATCGTTCCATTCTCCACCCATCCTTATGCTCGGGTAACTGGTGCAGGTGAGTTGAAAGCTTCACGCCCCGACCGCATTACTCCCGTGGAACGATCCTCTGTACCCTTTAAACAGGAATCTGGGTGCATCCAGAGCCGGTCAGGATGTTTTTGAGAAAAAAAAAATCTCTTGCTTCTGGCGGCACTCGATCCCCATACCGACTGCGCTACCCAGACTCCCGCTGCGTGAGAGGGTGTATCACTCACCCCCAAGTGTCATTGCTACCGACCGTAACCTTACTGCATTTCCCCTTGGTATGTGCTTACCTAATGACTAAACTCGAAGGCATGTGGAGGGGTTATGAATTCAGCTGCACGTATTTCAAGCTCGCTACGTCATGGAGATGAGCGGTCAGCGCTGTGGGTCGGGTCGCACACAAACGTGGAGAAGAACAAATTATTTGCGCGTACGGTAAATCAGATCCCCACTGTCCTTTCGTAATTACATATCAGCTTACCCTGGCTCATTCCTTTGCTTTCGTCTTGTAAAATCCGAAGTTTCTACAGCAATTAAAATTGATACTGCGGTATTCTGGGGAAGAGGCGCCGTGAAAGGTACCAACATTTCGCAGATACCTTCAGCCTCCATCTTCAGGGTAGAAGCTGAATTAGTAGGTTCCTCCACAAACGTTTTTACCGTACTATGTTTCACTGTACGTCCCTAAACAGACGTCATTTGCACCTCAGGCTTCTTTCCATTTATTCATTTCAGCGACAAGCTGCCATTGTTTCCCACAGCAGAGACCGACTCACCCCCCACCCTCTGCCTCTTCGCAACGAACAAACGGTGAAAGTGAAGCACAAAAGAGACAGTACATTCTCGAATATGCTTCTGCAGCAGAATAAAAGTAAAATGGGAAACGTTGAAATGAAAAGGACTGCCAGACTCCCCTTCCGAACATGCAGCTATCTGATCCCTTGCAGTCATTGTTAGACTAAACATTTGAATGTACAATTCTAAGAGAGAAAGCACCGACATTTCAGTCTTCTGGGTTGTAACACCGTGCAGTATTGTAAGTGGATAACAAAATTTCAGAAGAACAAAACACATCCCAACTTCAGGGTCGAACTTGAAGACGGAAACAACAACATTCTCCGAAACGTTTATCAACCCACAATATTTCATTGATGTAAGTCATCCCACTGTGTCATAAGATATCGATAAATTAAAATATACTGCCTAACACAATAATGTTTATTTAAGAAAGCAATATTTTTCAACAAGCCACATATTTCATCTCTAATGGGTCATTATCAGGCTTTACATAACAATATGTACAAGGTCTGAAATAATATTGATTTTATTTCTTGGCGACCCATCTCATACATTTAGGGTATTAAAATTCCCTTTGTTGCAGCTTATAAACAAATATACCTCAGTTGCGTTTATGCAAGTTTTTAGGACTCGCATTTTGTTTTCTGATGTAGGTTAAGCAGAAGATAAAGCAGTCCCGTTACAGGCCTGGAGTGGCCCAGAGGGTTCCAGGAAGTTAAGGTTTCCAGATTTCGTGACAACGGCACAGGATAGTGGTAGGTTGTCAGCCTTACGCACCGGCCGCCTTTACCCTCAGGAAATAGTAGTTCGTCTCGTGAGTCGACCCCAGGGCCATCATGCGATTGGAAGGATTTTTATGTCAATGAAAAATCCACTGCGATCGAACCAGCGACCTTCCGATTTGTAACACAGCACCTTAACAACTGAGCTACCACGGTCCCCCTTCTTTTGTAGGTAAAAGGTTAAAATTTATAACCCTGAATTGTATCATATTACTTTAAAATTCTATTTCTAGTCACAGCTTTAACCCACTTTTGTGTTAGGCTACCTGCTTCGTAAGCCGACCTTCCTTTCCTCGACTAGTTTTATTTCATACTAGCCCCAAAATACTGTGTAACGAGAGTGAATATGTTGATCTTACAAAAGTCGTGGATTTCATTTCTAATTTTTCTTTCTCTTTACATCTGTTTATTTTATCTTTCTCAACATCTACGCTGAGGTGTATTGTACCTCGTGTTTATTGTTGTATTAACTGTGGTCTTAAGCAGATCAGTCATTTACGCGCGCCTATTCTATCTTGTGTTGTTCTAACAAGCGTCAGCATCTATCTGTAATGTACTGATACACAGTTTTTCTGTTTTAATGACTTAAACCACAGTGATTACTGCATGTACCTCTAGCTTCAATATTCAAAACTGCATTTTTGTTGTACATTCGGTTTATGGATTTTGTGTGTTTCTCACAACAAACACCGATTATTTTCGTAAATAGGAATGGTCGACTGATTACCTCAATTGAGAGCGATATTATATCTTTTTTTTTTTTTGCGTGAAAGAAAGGTGTTAGCTAAGGACACCATCGATTGCAAAGTTGACGTAGCGGCAAAGGTACATGAATTGAATATGAGTATCCAACATTGGCGGTGTATCACTGACACAGAAAGAGTACTTGGCGTTACCAACTAGTTTTTTTTAAACATTATTTAGATCAATGTTTGATATACCCAAACAAGACACAACAACAACAACAACAACAACCAAAGGTAGACATGTATAAAGACTGAGTAGATCATATCTTGTACTCGCACTGTACAGATTTATATAGCGCTCCTGTTTCATGCGACTAACGTCGATTTTAGGTGCATTTTCAAAATTGCGATAAACGAATATTAAATTCGCCATGCCTGTCCGTCCATCCGTCCACATGGGGCAACTCGACCCCACTACATGGCTTTCATAAAATTCGATATTTGAGGAATTTTTAGAAAATCTGTCGAGAAAATTCAAGTTTCATTAAAATCTGGTGACAATAACGGGTACTTGCAGACGGAGACCAATATATATATATATATATATTTTACATCATATCTCGCTCTGTTGCTCTCAGAAGGAGAAATGTTTCGGGCAAACATTATATACAATCAAAAAACATTTTATGTTCAGGAACTTTCTTTTTTTTAAATCATGCCTTTTATGAGATAACGTGGAACAATATTGCAGAGCGGGACAGGCCACATATGAAAATATAAGATGCCCCATGCGCATTGCATAGTGGATACTTAAGGCAGAAAAAACATTCTCAGAATATGTAATACTTATTGTCTTTCCACAGCCACAATGGTTAGACGAACGCGCCGCTCGTACTGTGCATTGCCTGTCTTGGTCGTTTTCTGTCAGCTAGCTTATCGCGTTAAGGTAGCTGTTGCCCCCTCAATCGGGCGCCCACACGCGAAGTGGAATGTCGGTGGTAAATAACAAACGAAACCTGTCAGATAAAAAAAAGGACGTCCTTCTACAAGCTCGTACCTGCCGATATAGTTATTTCTGCTTTATTTTTTTACTTTCGTGACAGAGTGGATATTTACTGTATAAGCTAAACCTGCCTAAAGCAACGTCGAAACTTGGGCTGGCTGCCACGTGTGTGTTTACTGATAAACTACGTGCTACACCTTGTGTATTGTCATATCTATCGGCTGTTTCCTTACTAAATTTCACATCTCTAGCTCGAAGGATTCTTTAATTTATCGCCCACAAACTATCCGTAATCTTATTTTGCGTTTTACAAAAATGGTACTGTAACCAAAGCCCCACACTTCTCTAACCTCTGAAACCACCCAACACATCATGACGTGAAAGTACGGGGAGCTAGTGTCACTCCCACCTCACAATTTCGCTTTTCCGTCATATTCTTATTGTTGATTTTGGTAAGGTGGTTGTCCTGCAGTTACACAACATTCATGACCACTTCCGTTAAAATTATACAAACTTGTCAGCTGGGTTAAATATTGAAATGGTGAGTCATGCATAAGGAGCATGGTGACGTCACTAGCCTACCTTACAGGCGTTCTTTCCGAGTTAAAATATTAAAGTCCTGTGTAATAACCATGTCCATAGTCCGTCAGCCTGTGACCTAGTAGCGGGGACTAGATCGTTTGCCACATTTCCATGAAATTCGGAGTAAGAGATTGTACAAAAATATCAGCCCAATGACAGTCACACTCTTCTTAGGGATGTAAAGGAATTTCTTCCCGTACTTTCGGTATTTATTGGCCGATTTGGTTGAAAGCTGGTGTACTGTATCGCCACATAATGCCGTTCAGCGGATCTGAGTTTTGTAAATGTACATGCATTGAAAGCTGTACTTTACTTGAGAGCATAAATAAAATATTCGGAGCGTTTTAAATGTTTTAATGTAAATTTTAGACTTCTTAAATAATATATATATATATATATGTGTGTGTGTGTGTGTGTAATTAAATAATCTATAAAATGCACAGCAAAACAATAAAAATAAAAAGAACGATAAAAATATTACCGTGTTTTATTGCATCATTTGTCTGAATTGAACAAAATTAGGTAAAGAGCAGTAATATGAGTTTGTAGCACTACGTAGTCGATAATGTAGTCAGTAGACTACATACACAATACGCAGTCAATACCCTGAACTTTCTAAGTATTTTCCGTGAAACAATATGACACTTAGAACGTAAAAAACGCCCCTGTAATGTCCATGTATTGTGTCATGCAGTCCACCATTCGCACCCTTTAGATGCATCATCCCCGTTGTGTTTTATGAACATTAGGAGGGAGTAGGTGCGTCAAAACAGAGCTGTCTTTGTATCTGTTTTATTAGGCTGACGACATGTGGTCAGCTTCATAAAACAGATATAAAGACAGTTGTGTTTTGATGTACCTACTCCCTCCTAATTCGCAACCTTGTTCTTTTTAGGGGGAATAAAGTCTGAAAACCAGGTAACTGCTCAAACCATACCTAACTTTTTAAAGCCTACTAGTTGTGAGATGCACCAACAGGTTTAACATTCTAGAATTTTACATTATGCCACACTATTTTGGTGTGTTGTGTATTTACTCTTATCTCAGAACAAATAGCGACTGTTGCCGTATATAACGCCAACTGATTGGTTTTTATAACCGAGATGAAAAGTGTTTACAGCGCGGTACGGACTGGGTCTTTAAATGAAGCATTCTGCGCTTCGTCGTTCAAAGGTTAACATAAATACGAGGGGAGTTCAATAATTTATCTACCTAAGCAGGAAAGAAGGCAATGAACGGATTGAAACAATTCTGTACATGTTGGGACATGTCTTGAGATGTCACATATGCAGCCTCAGCTCAGTGCGATTCTAACTGTCAGAGTGACAGCATGTCAAGTGAAACTGTGTGTGAGGTTTCTAAGAAACTGCTCGATTTGGAGCAAAGATCAGTTATAAAATTTCTTACTAAAGAAGGTAAGAAGCCAAAG
>Ga0136643_10015954_pt1 | contig 11287 bp, 9 predicted proteins | sample TergutLab28metaG_FD_96883 | JGI IMG/M metagenome (GOLD analysis project Ga0136643, IMG submission 96883) | Labiotermes labralis P1 segment gut microbial communities from Petit-Saut dam, French Guiana - Lab288 P1 (version 3) (version 3) | ecosystem: Host-associated > Arthropoda: Insects >... | reverse complement strand
CGGAAGGTCGCTGGTTCGATCCCAGCTGGTGTCAGTGAATTTTTCATTGACATAAAATCCTTCCGATCGCACTATGGCCCTGGGGTCGACTCAACCTCTAACAGAAATGAATACCAGGAGTATTTCCTGGGGGTAAAGGCGGCCAGTGCGTACGGCTGACAACCTACCACCATCCTGTGCCGTTGCCACGAAATCTGGGAGGCTTAACTTCCTGGAACCCTCTGGGCCTGTCCAGGCCTGTAACGGGACTGATTTACTGGTCCAATTGTTGAGCCATTGTCACGTAATCTGGGAACCTTAACTTCCTGGAACCTCTAAGCACCTCGAGCCTGTAATGGGACTGATTTACCTCTTTTTTATTTACCGGGTCCAATTGTAGCTTGTGCTCTACATGATATTTAAATTGACCATTAGTTGCATCTTGTTGATTTCTCTCTTCACATTACGTCTTTTTAGAACTGTCAGTACTACCGGCGCTCAAAATAAAAATGTTCAGATTGAGCACAAGTTACACTTATTAACTCTGAGTTAACTTGCTAAATTGTTGTGTCGTAGTGATGGAGGACTCACCCCTCACCAGTTCGGCGTCTCGCCTGCCGCCTGATGGACACGAATTCCCGCCAAATTATACAGAGCACAACCCCTTCACAGTAGGCAGCCCCGCACTTATAGAATTGGAATTGGAGAAGGCACCCCCACCAATCCCCGTGTTGGGCCCACCCCCCAGAAAGTTGTCTGCTGAGGAACCGCGGTCCCCGGTTCGAGTCCCACCATGGCGCAAGGATGAGAAGAGCGAGTGTAGTGTGAAGGACAAGATCGCCATGTTCTCGGCTGCAGGACAAATGCCAGTACCACGACACCACTTCAGCAGCTCAGAAAATTTATTCCTTGATTCACAGCCACCTCCACGGCCACCAATGCCACCTGAGCTGCTCCCTAAGAAACCACTCCCACCAATTCTGGACTGCACGAACAGCTCACTTGACCTGCATCACACAGCAGGGTGAGTGTATGTGTGTGTGTTTTGACAAGGTTACAGACAGGGTGAATAAATTTGTGTATTTTCACAAGGCAGCAGAGAGGATGAGTGTGTGTGCATGTTTTGTAAGGGCTTCACACACTGTAGGCACATTTGTATGCTATCATAAGGCTGCAAAGAAGGTGAGAGCATTTGTATTTACTGAAGGCTACAGACAGGGTAAGTGAATTTGTGTTTTTACAAGGTTACAGCAGGGCAAGTGCATGTGTGTGTGTTCATAAGGGTACAGACAGGTTGAATGTATTTATGTGTTTACAAGGCTCCCTTGTGTTACAGGACATACTGTAGTACATTGCCCCGCAATTCGGTAGCTCAAGAGGGTCCAGTCTGCCCATCCACATTGACTCGCACTCCCAGCCTGCATACACGTTCCCAGTCACTGATTGATATTGGCCGTGGCAATGTGGAAGATATGCGCAAAGCATCTCTCAATGCACTCATTGAACAGCGCAGGCGTAGCATCAGTAAGCTTCGAGGCCTCATTATTCCTGAGAAAGTTACTGACGTTGTGGCACCAAGCCACACCATCTGTGATCTTCCTGAAATTCGGAGCAGGGACTCCATCTTGACCAACAACAAGGCACCTGCAATGGCCTCAGTACAGAGGTGTGTAAATCTTGGGTAGCACTTGAGATTTTGAGGTTCTCACAGTCATAAGTATTCAGAGCATGGTCTTCTTGATTGTAATGCCATGTGGTGTACTCATATATGTCTATTAAAGAACATGGCATCACATTCCTGAAAGACTTTGGTTTCAGACCTTTGATATATTTGTCAGTAGTGTGACAGACTATGTATGTAATTATAGGTCTTGAATGAGTTGAATTTGTCTGTCAAGCCATCTCCACACTTTCTAGCTATGTGTTGTAGGCCAAGAAATAGCTTGTTGCTTGGTTGGAGGTCCATTCATTCACACCCTTCTTTTGCAGAGACACAAGCCTTCCTCCAGTTTTACTCAGATCCATTTTTCCTTTCACTGAGCATGTTAGTGTAGCAGTAACATTAAAAATTTGTGTTTTGTAGGTTCCCAATTCATATTTTGGCTGGGTGACCACCTGTCCTAACTTAAGTTCTTTGCAAAAGTAAAACTGTCCCAGTCCATGCCATGAAGGCATTCTTACCTTCATGCCCTGGCAGCTTTATGCCTGAGGATAGAGCACCTAGTACCCATTTAATAGGAAGAGCCAGTATAGATGCTGTGGAGAAGAGATACGTCTCTTGTCCCTGTCAGGAATTCAACCACAGTTCCTTCATTGTCTAGTATATACCCTAATGACTATGCCATCTATGTTATCCTCACCCATGAGGTTTTTATAAACAAATCCAAATTGTATTCATGAATAATTAAAAGTAGATTAAATGTGGGATATGCTTGTGTATTCAAAACAAGTAAGGTGACATTCTTGAAATTATATAAGATAAAGACAACATATATAGCCCTACTTGGATATGTGAATGGAAATTTAAGGAAACAACAGATGGAAGAACCGATTGAGCAGAGATGAAATTCTTGAGGTTAGATGTAACATATACATTATATGGTCATAAATATATAAGAGATTTAAATATAAAAAATTCAAGATAAATTGTTGTGGATTATAGGAGTAAGTGGACACAGTGGGTTAAGAATGATTGATGCACACCTTCACAAATTTGCATCTGTTAGTACAGTCTAACCGGCAAAAGAAACATAAGTCAACCAAAGAAATGGAGATAGCAATATGCCTAGAGATTGAACCTTGTTGCTGCTGCTACTGCTCCTCCTCTTCCTTCTCCCCCAGATGATGATGATGACAGACGTTGATTATGATGATGCTTGCTACCATGCAGTTCTGAATGTTGTCCCCTATCTAAAACATAAGAAACTTAATTTATACAGGGCGTTGGAGAATAGGATGCTGAGTGAAATATTTGGACCTGAGAAGAGGAAATATTGAGTATGGGGAAAAGTACATTATTCTTGATTTCACACTTTCGCCTTGTTCTGAATGTTGTATTTTTTTCTTTTGTGTGAATCCCCTGCATCTGAATCCGACACCAGGGAAGCACCCAAAAGAAAGAATACAACAATAGTACATTAATTTGTAATGTACACCAAACATTAGTATAATGATTAAGTAAAATGTGAGATGTGCAAGGGTGCAGATTTTAAAATCAGAGCATCTGAAGATCTGGGCTTTAAATTTAGCTGTAATTCTTTGTTGTTGACAGGCCGAATGCCACCAATAGGTGGAGCACTGGGCAGACCATTGTAAATAACACCTCCCAGCTGGTGATACCTTCTCCACCCTGGAAATCAAGTAGCAATATTAGCAACCTTCCAAAATACTCCCCAGCTTTCAAGAGGAAAAGCCTCTCAGTTTACGGGTCCACTGACTCCCTTCAAGAAGAGCCACATACTTCATTCCCCAGCTGCAGAAACACTGTAGAACCTCCTGTCTCACTGGAAAGCACAACACTTCCTCTCAGGTAGTGGATTATACACATTGTAACAAAATAACATGTTTTTTGCCTTCTGCTGTTGTTCCATTATGTATTAACTTTACCTTTCTGTTTGTTTGTCTGTGTGTCATTCATTTCCTTATTTTTAATCTCCTTCTTCTCCTCCTCCGCTTTGTTCTTTTGTTCTTTCTGTTTTTCTTTTCTTCTTTCAACCTAAATCAAAGGCCTTTACCTCCTGCAATCATGGACATTTTGCAGATTCTATTCAACAAGCGATACAGTTGAGCCTACTGTAACTGGTGTCTTCACAAGATAACAGAGCTGCAGACATGTCTACTGCCTTGCATGCGGACATGCTTTCATGGCTGTGGTGGATGAGATGTCCTATCATGTTCTCAAGCAGATTTGGACTCTATGCTATCACATTGATATGTAATTGTGACCACATTGTCTTGACTATGCTTGTACTGCATACAGTATCCTGACATGTATTAGTTGAATGCCTGAACTCTGAAATAGAGTTACATCAGAGAGAAAAGCTTTGTTATAGATATTCTTTAGAAATGAAAAGACGTCTCTTTTGAACATAATGTCTGTAATTCTGTCTCTTTGGCATAGTATCATTCCCATTGTATTTCGACCAACTTTTGTTTTGAATTCAGTGTTTGAGATTGTAACTAAAATTTGTTAGCTGCTTCAGTTTTCAGCAATGGTGATTGACTGATAAGTGAAGTCAACTTTATGTGAGCCCATAAGTGGATATTTAATGTATATCATGCCCTGTTCATCAGTCTTTATAGACAGGCCACAACTGCTAGGAATGTCACTGAGTAGTTGTTGTGTGGAACTAGATTGTTGACTTGATGCTGATGTCCTGTTCCTAGGTCAGACCTCAGTTTTGAGTACAAGTTGTCCACGGGCAAGAGTGCTCCAACACCTGGACACCACTCTGTGGAGGATGACAGTGACAATGACTCAGCAGTGAGCTCAAGTCGTTCCAGCATCTCACCTCCACCCACACCTCCACCTCCACCCCTATTGTCGCCTTTGCACCGCACCTTATCCTCTGAGACAACAGTGTCTGCTGCTTCCTCTACTGCCTCTACACTCACATGTGGATCCAGTGACAGCAACAGACGTGTCCTGAAGCCACAGAGTGTGGAGGCCATCAACCGCAAGAATGTACTGTCTTCAGCACGCTACAGCAGCGGACGGGACCTTAAGGTGGGTTCTTTGAAGCTGACATGTATATCAGTATGTCAGAAATGGTTCATAATGCCACTCACCATCCCCATAAACTTTTAAGTGCTCTCTTTGATCTCTTGTATAATTTTTTGTCTTTCTTTTACTGCTGCATTGGGAGAAGTTTGGTTTTGATAGTGGTTTTCTGGGTTTTGATGCCACATGATTTGGTATGTACATACCAGCACTTTATAGAAACTTGCTGCCTCCATTTGTAGGGTATAATGCTTGAAATATTGTTATCTGCCTTCAAAAACTATGTTGCATCACATCCCAGAAAGATCATGCCATAATTCAGGTGGTTACTCCCTGGCTTTTTACTTTGGAAGCCTGGGTTCCTTACCAAGGTGTTTTATGTGGGATTTGTGGTGCACAAGGTGGCACACAGACAGGTTTCTGTCTGAATGTTTCAGTTTTCCACTGTTAGTATAATGTCAACAGTGCTCTGTGCTTGTATTTCATCTACTATTGATGCTGTAAAACTGATCAGTTGACAGCTGTTAAATAAAATGCACCACCACATTTCAGAAGACTATAATTTCAATATTACCTGGTGTAAGTAACTCAAATCTCAGAGCCTGATTAACTGATTTTTAAGTTAACTGAATTGCATTCCTTATTAGCCACTAATGACCCCAAACTTAAATGCTGAAGTTTAATTTATTGTGAGTTCGGCTTGGTGTTTGCATTCCTATACACCAATTAGGCAAAGCATATCCTGTGCAGCAGATGTTTCAGTTACACTACCTTGACTGTGTCACCACAGTGACATTCACAAATGATGCTGAATGTGTAAAGGTGAAGTTGGTGTTAGAGTTGGAGAGAAATGTTCCATCTAAAAGACCTTACTGTCAGACATCAGGGTGTCTGTGTTGTGCAGGTTGGGTCACCACTGATACAGAGAAAATTTGATGAGGATGTACAAGTTGCCTTTCCGAATGAGGTTGAGGGACCAGCCAATGAGGAGCAGCAAGAGGAGGCAAATACACTGCTGGAGGAACAGCCCCCTGGAAAGCCACTGCCTGCTCCCAGACATGTCCCTGTGCCCCCGAAACCAGTGCAACGCAAATTGCTAGAGGCAGGTCCTGAGGAGGACACTGATCTGCTCAGTGTTCTGACAGGGGGCAGAGGCTCCCAGAACCGGCGACAGCATAGCAAGGATTCAGTGCTTGGAGAGAACAGGCGCTCTGTCAGTGTGAATGACATCAGAAAAGCATTTGAAAAGGCAGAGATGGCACTGGCGAACAGTGGACGCAAAGTGAATCATGCCCGTGTCTCATCACTGGACTCAACAGCAAGTGAAGATAGCTTCACGCCGCATTATGGCTCTGTTGGTAACCTGCACCGTGAACAGTTTGGCAGTGTTACCTCCATTGCCAGTTCAACCAGTCTCATCTCCCCTCAGGTATGCATGTTTATTCTGGAGACAGAGGGTGTAATTTCTTGTACTAGTTGAGGCACATAATTGTTGTGGCAGTTCACTTGCTCTCTCAACAGCAACTTACTTTTTATTGGCACATGTTATGTGCCATCATGTGATGAGTGTGCAAAGTGAAAGGAAGTGGGAAGTGTTATTTATTCACTTACTACATGTGACATACAGTAGCTATGTGTGCCATATATTTTGTGCTGCAGCATTAAATTTCTTGATATATGGCTACTTAAAATTAAAATTAAATTTAAAATGTAGTTATGTATAGAATCCTGTGCCTTATTTTAATTATTTATTTATAGTTTGTTGCTGGTTACCATTTTCAGCATCTGCAATGGAATAAAATTCTACATTTTTGCAATTCACAGTATGTGGACATTCAAGTAAAATTATTTAGATCAGTGTGGTTTTCTTGGCCTAAACATTTTTAGGTCTATTTTATTATAACCCAGGCATCACCCATTAGTGTATGTGAGCAAGGACAGATCCTGAATTGAAATCTGACAAAATTAGAAGTACATGTGTTTGTTAGTGCAGTTGTGTCTTGACACTAACTGGTAAAACCCTTGTGTCTTCTCAAGCTTTACTGGCTTCTATCCAGTTGTGACATGTTATTTTATTCACCAAACCAGACCATTTGAATGTAAGGCTTTGATGAACCAAAAATTTACGCTGACTGTTTTAGTGGACCCTGCGTTATAGTATGTGACTCAGCTTTTCTCAATCTTTGCATTTTGTTCCTAGAGAAATTTTAATTACATTTAACGTGTGAGAATTACGTAATATCTCCTACAAAGGACTGGTCAGCCAATGACCAACCACAGAAGTCACATTCACACATTTGTCAGAAATGCTACTTTTGAGAACAGGACATAGGCAATGTGACAAGTGACAAGAAGCCACCCGGGAGTTCTGGTCTATAGATATGAAGGCAGGATTTACAATCTTGCATTCTGCAAAGTAAAGTTTCCCATTGTCTGCAATCAGCTTTAATGTATCGCTGTTCAGCAGTCAGCCACGCGCTGGCCAAATTCACACAATTGCTATGCTGAAGTGAATGGGCAGTCTTTATAAATTTATGTGGTACAAACCCTATCACTGGGTCTAATAGTATTTCCACATGTACTGCTAAGTGTTGTGCTCTCCTTCTTTACCATCCTTGTCCAAACTGCTGGAGTGCATTCCAGTAAGGGCCTGAAAAGAAACCTTGTGCCTTCAAACATCACCTTGACCTCACACCCAGTCCTTACCATGATTAATTAACACATTTCATCCCTGTGACAGGAAGTGAAGGTGAGAAAGACAGGTAGGAAGATGCATCTAGAACAGTGGGTCTTGAACGTTGGCTCATTGTGGATTGTGACAATACTAACTGATATACGGCTGGTGTGTAGGCTTTCACGTTGGGAAAGCTGAGTGCAGAACCCAGAAGCACATCACATAAAGACAAGCAATGCACATAATTACTCCACACTCTGCCCTCCTTTTGTAATACTCCTAAAAACGTTCTGGGACTGAAAAAAATATTGATCTAAAACAGTGGCCCATTTTACTGAATATTTACATGCTAAAAAATTGTCACTAACTCAGTATGTCCATAAATAATTAAAATGAAACCAGTAGTTCTGCACAGAACTCTATTTTAATTTTCATTATGTTTAACATAAAATCAATAGATTTAATATTGTAGCTTAAAATGTGTACTTGGTATACATACATTCTGTCTGTCATATGTAAGAAGACATATAATTGTCCAATGATGGCACACAAACATCTGCCAAAACAGGTAGGGAAGAGTGTAATCCTCTTGCAGGTGTTATATTAGAGCAAAATACTGAGTTATGTTTGATGTAAAATAAGTGGATTGTTTTAATGGTCGAAATTACATGTTATAACTAACACTAAATAAAAATTTTGCAAATGCCATGACACTTCCATTTGACCTCTGCATTTGAGTTATATGAGGGCTGTTTAGAAATTAAGTTCAAAATGCATGCATTATGGCTGTTTGTTTTTAAATCTATTAAGAACAGTTCAGATTTAATTTTACTGCTATATTGCTACTTTACCATGTAATGCTTGCTGTAATTAAGACATTTACCACATCAAAGTATGAGCTTTTTTATTCTGTGTTGATGGAAACCTGTGTCCTATGTTATCAGCCTTCATGTCACATTTGTTTGCACCCTGCACGGTAAAGGTAGAGCTCGTCATAGATCAGGACATGAAGGCCCAGAAGGGGAGTAGAGGTATAGCTCTACTCTGTATGTAACCTCAATGCTAGATGGGGGTGGGTGGTCAGTGCCATGCCCAGGCCACTTTACCCCTGGGAAAGACATCCAAGTATTTGCCTTAGTGCTGGAAATAGGTGATAACCACTTGGCAATGAATTAATCTGAAATTAGCTTAGTAAGTGTAGGTTATTTACTTATGAAAGTGTGTGCCATGTAAATTATATTTAGGCTGTTCATGTTTGTGACTGCCAAACCAGTCGTATTCTTCTGACTGATAACCTATTACTTGCAGGAGCTTCAATTGTTGATTGATGAGGCGAATCAGCCTCTAGAAGATTCTGTCGGCACCATGGCAATGCCGGTGCATGATGTAGTTGTGGTGGTATTGCATCGGGAGGGCACCACTGGCAGTGTTGGCATTACACTAGCAGGAGGGGCTGACTATGAAGCCAAGGAGATTACGGTACAGTATTTCATTAAACTGAAATATTATCTAATACTAAGTAGGTCTATTGTAGGTTTAAGGACTGACTGATTGTAAAGTTTAAACTTGGCTCAAATGCTCTGGTTGTCCAGGGTGGTCAGAATATATCAGACAGTTCAGATAATCATGCACAGCAGTAGTCTCCAAACTTTTAATATCTCTGACACCTTTGTGACTAACTCTGACTTTTCTTGGAACCCCTGGAGAGTAAAAATGTAATTTTGGGGCCCAAAAATGGAATGAAACTTCTTAAAACACAAACTTTTATTATTGTTGATTGCCTTTGGACAAATGTGGGGAGTAAAATAAAAAATGCAATTCAGAATTGCCAAAATATTTTAACAATTTCATTACAAAGGACATGTGCTTGTAGAATCCCGTAAGTTGCCCACAGGGCCCCACGGTTCTGCAGAACAGATTTTGAACAGCACTGACCTTAGGACAAGGTTAGGTGCCTTGAAAATTGGTGGTTAAATTATAAATGGTCATATTCTTCTGTGCTATAGCTAAGTGAACATTAAAAGTGTTTGCTTTCCTCATGGTAATTAACGGACACAATTTCCATAGTATATTTTGATCTTTCATGGTTTGTATTTTATGTGCCTCTTTAGTACACTACATCATTACCCCAATTTAAAGGGCTCATTAAAGCAAAAATTGATAAAGTGAAGAGGAGACAAGAAGGAGTGACTGTGGTGGAACAGTCAACATGGCACTAATATATCCAGATTGCATATGGTTGGTCAGAGTCATGATAGTAGAGCACTTGTACATGTGGTTGCTGAAATTTCCTGCTTTTTAAAATGATCTTTGTTCATTTCAGGTTCACAAGGTACTTGCTGGCAGCCCTGCGGACAGGGATGGACGAATCCAGAAGGGTGACCGCATTCTGTCCATCAATGGACGTAGCATGAAGGGGGTTACACATCGTGAGTCACTTAACATCCTCAAGGTACTGACATGTGTTAATATGAAGTATGTGGTGGTGTGTAGGCCAAACTAAAAAAGGAAGAACCTGTACCATGAGTCAGTTCTATGAATCTATAACTTGAGTCAATGCCATGACTCTGTACCATGAGTCAGCTGCATAAACTGTACCATGATTTAGTTACATGTATCTCTACCATGATTACATGAACTTTTATGATGAGTCAGTTACATGGAACCTATAGGTCATGTACACAAACCTTTGCTGTGGGTCAGCTATGTGATCTGTAACACAGGTCACGTACCCAAACTTGTACCATGGGTTAGTTACATGAACTTGTACCATGATTAAGTTACATGAACCTATACCACATTTTGGCTACATGAATGTGTACTGAGGGTTAACTACATGAGCCTGTACCATAGGTCAGTTACACAAACCTGCACCGTGGGTGAGCTAAATATATCTATACCATTGATTAGCTACACATATTTGTACTATGGGATAGCTATCTGAATGTGTTCCATGTCTCACTTACATAAACCTGTACAATGAGTTAGTTAAACAAGATTTGAATCTTTTCACAGCAATAAATGCAGTAAAGTCTTTGTTGGCAGTGAGCCAGTGAAAATGAAATGGTTTTTTGTTTGGAAATTTATTGCCTGTGTCATCAGAGACTGGAGTTGTGACACCTCATGACTCACCACAGAGATCTATGATGATAGAGACAGTAACAGTCTTTAGTGAGTTGGTTGTAGTCATTGTAAACACTGCAACTTCTGTATAACAAAGCCCAGGTTCTACAAAGCTGGACATGTTGACAGGCCCCTCGATCGGAGGTTGTACTGGTTGTTTCCCGCTCCAGAGTGCCACAGGATGGCCCACAACTTGATGACTGTCCTGTGGCCACATATGTCCCAAGACCTTCACGGCCACCACGCATCCCTGAGCAGCCGTTAGAAGCCATAACTAGCCCTCTAGTTGCTAATGAAGGTACTGCACAATTCTGTGTCAAGTCTGAGTGATTGAGTACATTATTGAGATGCTGACTGTGTAATTGTGTAGGTGAGTGAGTAGTGCACAGTTAACCCAGTGGCTATCTGCCAGATGAGTTACTAAAACTGACGTGTGTTGCCGTTAACCACAACAGTGTGGTTGATGGCAATATGTTTATTAATTTTAACACAATATACCAAAACACTATGAATTTTACAACACAAAATGAGTCACTGATTCCGAAGGATCATATAAATGGTATGAATCTAATTCTCTTTCTATATTCAACATACACATCTTAATTTGAAACAAAGCAGTTCAAGCAAGGGGACAGCCGTAACATTTCGTGTGATTTAGCAATTTAAAGCTGTGGTCTAGTGGTCAGAGTTTCTGGCTACAGATACAGAGGTCCCGGGTTCGATCCCCGGCGCTACCAGATAATCTGAGTAGTAGTGGGTCTGGAACGGGGTCCACTCAGCCTCGTGAGCCT
>Ga0136643_10015953_pt1 | contig 11287 bp, 5 predicted proteins | sample TergutLab28metaG_FD_96883 | JGI IMG/M metagenome (GOLD analysis project Ga0136643, IMG submission 96883) | Labiotermes labralis P1 segment gut microbial communities from Petit-Saut dam, French Guiana - Lab288 P1 (version 3) (version 3) | ecosystem: Host-associated > Arthropoda: Insects >... | reverse complement strand
TTACAGGCCCGAGGTGCCCAGAGAGTTCCAGGAAGTTAAGGTTCCCAGATTACATGTCAATGGCTCAGGATGGTGGTAAGGTTGTCAGCCTTACGCACCGGCCGCTTTTTACCCCCAGGAAATGTTCCTGGTACTCATTTCTGTTAGAGGCTGAGTCGACCCCAGGGCCATAGTGCGATCGAAAGGATTTTATGTCAATGAAAAATTCCATTGACACCAGTTGGGATCGAACAAGCGACCTTCCGATTTGTAGCACAGCACCTTATCCACTGTGCCACCGCGGTCCCCCGAAAGTAGTAAGTACGTACTGTAAATTAACCGATAATAAATTCTCCCGTAATTTGTGATGATTAATAAATTTCAGGATAAAGCAGTTCCGTTATATTTAATTCTACATATCGATATGCTGATAAATATTTATGAAGCCAGGGGCAGAAAGATTGAATTATAATTTGAAAGACAACGACTGAAACATGCTGCATGGAAAAGGTAAAAAATACGCGTGATAAGTCAAGATAGGATCATTAACATATGATTTAATGATGCCAGTTCACTCTTGAGTACATCACTGCCTTGCGTGACGTAGGCACTAATAAACACTGAGCAGGTAAAGCACAGAAAACTTCAGTTCTTGACATTGAGTGGCGCAGGTGATTCATCTCAAGAACGGCACCGCGTTTTTACTGACTACAGGAAATTAGAATTTACGAGTGACACCTTAATATTACGAGACATGACGGTGAACAACTTCTACATTTTAAAGAAGGGCACATGTAAGTAAGATTTAAAAAGTCTACTTTTCTTTCCTTAAGCAAGGAAAATAATATAAACTATTGCTTTAGATGGGATAATATTTATTTATCAAACTACTTTACAAGATATAAGACTTTCATAAAAGCACAAAACGTTCGTCTATCCTCTCCATTCAGTAAATATACTCTTCTGTGAAGAATATCTAAGAGAAATGAGAAATCAAAATTTCCCCTCTCATAGAGCGGTTCTAGAAAAAAGGGACTACTCTTACTGGGGCTGATGACCATATGTTTTCTGTGTACCCTATACTACGGCCTTTCATTCTCGGGGTGCGCCCTGTTAGGAAAATGCGAGTCCGTCTGCAGTATGAAGTCACCAGCTTTGTCCGTTGTAGAGAATTACGTGTGTGTGTGTGTGTGTATATATATATATATATATATATATATATATATATATATATAAGCATTCTATTACCTTGTTTGCTCATGAATTTACAGTAATTTACTATATTTACAATGGAATAAAAATTTTCCTATAACGTAAATTGTACACGACCTCAATCAGTCCAGGTCTTGTGCAGCATTTCATGCTTTACCTTGCCTAACCTTTGCTGTAACAGTAGCTAAAGTCACCTGAACCGTCGCACGCATGACCGCCATATTGCAGCCTCTTATCATTCTTGTACGGTGTTGTGCCAGGTCCAATGTTGCGAATAATTTCATTCTGATTATGGCGTAGGCTCCGGCCTGTTGCTTGCACGACAGTGTGACATAACCATCAGTGTTCAGAATCTGGGAAGCCTCGTGAGGATCGCGGGTCCGTGTGCACCACGAAACGTTGCCGGTCATGAGAAAAACGTAGTCTTGCAAGGACTCCAGTTTCAAAGGATTCGTGTCTGACGCGAATTCCCTTGCGTTGGTAAAAAAGGTAAATCAGTCCCATTACAGTCTCGAGGTCCCCAAAGGGTTCCAGGAAATTAAGGTTCCCAGATTACGTGACAATGGCCCAGAATGGAGGTAAGGTTGTCAGCCTTAAGCACCGGCCGCTTTTTAACCCCAGGAAATACTCCTGGCACTCATTCCTGTTACAGACTGAGTCGACAGTGCGAACGGAATGATTATGTCAATGAAAAATTCCAATGACACCATCTGGAATCGAACCAGCGACCTTCCAATTTGTAGCACAGCACCTTAACCACTGTGCTGCCTTGCAGTGGAGATGTTAGAAATTACAGGCGCTATGAGGGGTTTGTGGAGAATTCATTTAATGTCAGTACGCGTCAATAAGAATAGAGTCCGTTAATACACGACTGTTTATTTTAGTAAAACTAAATATTTACATGTTTCGGCTGTACTAAGGCAGCCATCATCAGGCCGTATATTTCGGAAATGTAAAAAAAGAAATCATTTACCCGTAAAAGTAAAAAAACAACGTCAGAGATCTCGCCTTTATCGTAAAGTATTCGTAAACCTCACGACTGGAAGGTATTTTCAGTATATAAAGACGTTATTAATTATGGCGTGTAAAATACATTTTTTCAATGAAAATTTAAATTCAATTAAATCTTCGGTAAAAGTTAACGTTTTGAACTGGTAATTGGTAGGCCGGACGTGTGTTGGTAAGTAATGTTAATGCTTAATCCCTTACTTTTGAATAAGGAACATACCGTTACATACATTCGAAGGGTTTTGACTTGGGTCGTGTCTATGTTTATCCTCCATGTATCAAAGATCTGTCAAAGATTACACCTAAGATGAGCACAAATTGCGTGTCTAGATAGAACTGAGGACAGGAACTAGAGTTGTGATTTAGTTCATGTGAGATAATGACATGCACAACAAAAGAAAAAATAAGGAATTAGTCTAATTTATAAGAAGTTAGTGTAGGCTCATTCATTTACCGCCAAAGTAGAGGGGTTGTGCTCTTCCGGAATATTGAAAATTCCTCACAAAACAATAATAATAATAATACAATAATATTTATTTACTGCAATTGGGTTGTCACCCGGTGGCAGTGGTTATTTTACATGTACACAAAATACGAAATTGGTTTACTAATAAATTTAAGTCGGGAGGGTTACATGAGAAGCATGTAGTGGCAACTTGGAATCTTGGGAACCATCTCAGCATTTGCTTATAGACAAAGGGGAAACAAGAAAAATCTGTGTCGAGGTGATCGGTCGCAGGACCTTCCGAGTACTGACTTCTAGCCAGCAGTCCGTCATGTAAAGTAAGAACAGCAATACACGCATAGTACAACAAATACACATAAGTTGACAACAATACACACAAGACAACAGCAACAATATACACAAGACAACTAACAACAATACACACAAGACATCTAAAAATACAAAATGTTGAAAAGGTAAACAACAAGACGGAGTCATATTCCGTGTAGCCTTAATTATCCTACATTTCCGACGTCTGCATTCGATGTTTCAGTCTCTTCTTCTCTATGTTATACTAATTGGTTCTGCTGTCAATTCGGTACGTGCCCTTCGCCTGTCATCCCAAGGCCAAGAGGAGTATCGGGGCCAGGATGTAAGTCCCGGCCAGGGTCAAGTTCGAGGTGGTGGTAATTTCGCCGGTGGCCGTCAAGGAGGCTTCGGACAACCAGGGGCCTTCGGTGGTGACGTTGGAGGAACAAGGTCAGGTTTTGCTGGAGCAAGGTATGGCGGCCAGCCGGCAGAAGAAGATGCAAGACAGTACAATTTCCGGATCTACACAGAGCCTGAATACTACGGTTATGAGTCTAAGTTCCCTGGAGGAAAATCCATGTTCAAGTCCTTCCGCTCTGCCCAGTCTGGTTTCGGTAAGTCAGGCACCAAAAATGTGCTGGGTATGAACGAGTTGAAATGTTTCAATGTGTAAATATCTGGGGAAAATGTGAGTGTAAATTTTATTGTAAAGTTAGGAGAGAAGGAAATTAGGGAAATCTCTGTTTTTATTCATATCCTATGAAATTTGATGAGTTCACAAGGGTGAAGATAAAGATTGTTGTCTTGTGTGTTATGGCAGTAAAGGGTAGACTGTATCAAAATACCCAAAACGAAAATTATTTATTATTATTATTATTATTATTATTATCATCACCATTAATAGTACTTCTGAAGTATTCTGTAACATATATTATTGAAAGCAGAGAAGATCAAAACTACTACTACTACAACTACTACTAATTATTATTATTATTATTATTATTATTGTTGAATTTCTAGCCTCTCAGCTTTGACTGGGAAATATTCACCTATCCTGGGATGTAGTAATCAATAGGAGTAGGCTCGGTGGTCTTAGTCGTAGTTTAAAAAGTTTCTTACAATTGAACATGAGCCAAGAATTACAGATTTTTGCAGTTGTATATATGTATTGGGGTGCAAGTTAGACAGAGCCTGTACCAAGACAAGAAAGGAAAACAAAGCGTTAAAATAATTTAATTTAAGAGTCGCAGTTAAATGTTAATAAATAAACAAATAAATAAATAAATAAATAAAAATATTAAATTTATACATAATTATAACTTTTATATCCTAAACCACTATAAAGGGAATTAATAAAAAGTGAATTACCACATTGTCACAAAAGTGATTGATCGTAAAACAAATTATTATATGTTAATACGTATATATTATCCAATAATTTCTTATTTACATGGACTCATGTACCTAAAGAAATAGCACAATAATAATAATAATAATAATAGCAGATTGTTTGGGGTTGTGATATACTTTCTCTTAATATGAATAAAGAACTGGATCTGATAGTCTTTAATTCAGAGTACATCTACTGGCTTACATGCAATTCGAAGTATTCGTGTTTATGGAAGGGAGATTCAACGTTCGGGTGGGTAATGGAGGCGTATTTCCATTTCTTCGTACGACAGCAAATCTACATTTATTTCTAATACGACCCAATAATTTATTGTGTCGAAAGAACTTGATGAAATATTTATTTCTTAATCCTGCAAAACCTTCTCATGTTTACGAGTTGTAACGGGATTTGTAAGGACTAAGATGAAAGGAGTCGATCAGAGAAACCCCCCTCCTTATTAGCAGCATTAGCTCACATACTTAAGATCTTTCCAACCTTCTAAGGTACTTGTTCAAAAAAATCCAGTTACCAGGTCTGGTGTCGTGAAACTAGTAGCCGCCGGTGCAATTGGATTCCGTATTACCCACATTTGGGACAAATAAAAAAATCTTCATCTATCCAACAATAAATCCAATTGATTTTAAATTCCGGTAGCTAAAATATTTCTACATGTTGTGATTATTATCTTGTAATAATAAGCCGCAAAACACTGATTACGATATAACATGCCCAAATTAAAGACGTCCGAAAACAATGTATTGCAAAACTGCGTAAATAAATTATGACAGTATGGCCCCGCAAATTTATGTTACTTGCCTTACAAACGTGAAAGTATAGGAAACCATCAGCTCTTATAAAACTGTGTGTTGATTTTAATACATTGGATGTTACAAATCTTCGAAGTTTTATACTAAAAATGTAATGTATGGGAAGTTGACTTACTCACTTGTCATACAAAAGGGAGTCATGTTCTGCGGGGTCCACTGGAAACAGCCTCAGTCACTAGGCATGAAGAAGGAAACATATATTTTGGAAATAGTGCGCGAATGAAATGGTTAACAAATTAAGGTGTTAAAATGTCCGATGATTTTACGCGGGTGGGGACGGTCTTGCAAGTTATAGAGGAAGAGTAACAAGAATAGCTTCTCTAATGCAGTTTCCTTAGACGTATGAGACCCCCTCCAATCATGGCCAAGGCTAACTGCATATGTACCGGTCTATATAGGATATTTTACTGTACTGAAAACAAACCTGAATCTTCTAAATCCATTTTCACAAGAAAAGCCCTTAATTCTGGTTTCGTGCTCTTTTTTTGCTTATTATTCTTTTTAATATTATCCCTATGTACACCTACCTCTTTCCAATATAGTACCAATATAATTGTGGATAAGCTAAGGAAATACATGGTTACGAGGTTTTGAACAAGGTACCTGAAGTGATATATGTCAATTATGTTTTTTTTTAGACGTAGTTGCTTCGAAAATCGGCCAGAATATCCAAATAAGTATCCGTGGTTTTCCCTGGTCCCTTTAGTCACTTTCTGTAAAATTACATCAATTTAGACCAAAACCACTTCTTGCTACCGCTTTTCCATTTCAGCATTTATTAGCTAGTCTTGCATTCAACAGCGTATTATCTGGATTACTGACAGTTAATAAACGATCAACATTTGAACAAAAAAATAAATAAATACAAAGTGCCATAAGTATGTGTTTGACACAAAGCAGGAATTGTCATTACGTCATGAATTGCGGTTTTATTTAAAGTACAGAAACATTCAAGGTCCACATTTCGAATTTGCCACTCTTGTCAATAAAAGTGACAGGTCTTCACACAAAACGGTGTCAATTCACTGTTAGTGTATGTCGGCTCTCTTATACATATCATTCGATGAAATTGCAAATAAGAACGACATGATAAATAATTATTGATTTTTTTTATTGTTACACCGTGCATGTTGTCGAGTTACTCAATTATTGAAAAGTTTTGAAAATTTTATGAAATTTACATAATTACAACGAAATCTGATATAAAGTAAATAATGGAATGTTTAAAACAACCACAAGGCTAAAAAAGTAACCAATGATTCATTCATTCTTTCATTCATTCATTCTTTCCCTCATTCGGTTGTCTGACTTAGGACAGTCCCGTAGCCCCTTCCCAAACGAGTTCTTCCTATTTCAATTTTCACTATACTCTCGTTTCCTGAAGGACATCCATTTGCTGATTACTTCCTCTTCCTGGTCTTCTCGTCGCTTCTATCCCCTCTACTATCTTTGCTTTAATAATGTGTTGTAGAAGGCAGTTTGTACGCAAGATCTGACCAATCTAGTTAGCCTTTCTCCTCTTTATTGTACATACGATATTCCTTTCCTCCTTGGCTCCACGTAACTTCATTTTACACACGATCGGTCCAAATGACCTTCCCCATTCCTCTCCAGCACCACATTTCAACATTTTCCGGTAACTTCAAATCTACTTTTCGAAGCGTCAAATTTTCAGTACAACACAAAGCTGTGATCCAAATGTAGTATTTATCTGGTTTCTTGTTAAAACGTCAGGCAAATTTACGAGAAAAAAGAGTTTTCTTGTTGTTAAATTCTGCTTTTGTCATTACAATCCTTGGTATATTTGAAGCGTACATCTTGTATCATGTGTTAACATGCTACCCAAATACTGGAAAAATTCCACATTCTCCGGTCGTTTTTGATCCATTATAATATGTACTGAGGATGGTCGCATTGATATTCTCATTTCCTTACATTTTTCCACACTAATTTCCAACCCACAGCATCTGCCAATTACAACTAGTCCATCAATCATGCCCTGTAGCACCGCTTATTCCCGAGTCAGTAGCGCAAGGTCATCTGCATATTTCACAGTGCGAATTGTTTGTCCTTCTATTTTGAAGCCTCCAAACCCTTCAAGATTTTCCTCGGTAATGTATTCACAACAACATAATTTTAAATTTTTAAATTGTAAGAAATCTGTTCTACTGTACTTTCGTATTGTAAAATGGTCTGTCCTAGTGATGGCTTCAAGTAAAGAGCCAAATGTTTAGCTACTTACTAACCTCGTTGTGTAGACTCAGTGAAGAGTACTTTTCATTTAAAGGTGATGCCTTGTTGCATGTTACAGGTCGCCAGGGAGGCTTGGTTGGCCAGGACGAATACAGTGGCGGGTTTCGTAGTGCCAGACCTAACGAGAATTTTGGATCAGTAGGTGGTCGTACTGCCAATCCGAACGAGAATTTTGGACCATCCCGTGGTCAGCAGCCCCAGTACTGAGATCTTCAGAATACAGGATCATTACATGATTACCTAAACCATACTGTTACGGTAGCGTAGTTTAGCGTAATGTAGTTAGTGTATTTCTCTAAAATGCAATGGAAGACAGCAAAGAGAGTCTTCGGAAATTCCACCACACTGCACGTCTATTTTTCGACTTTGCGTTATGTAAGGGCTATTGACGAACGTTTTGAACATCTCTAATGACATGGGTTTGACAACATTTCTGCGTTATTATTTTTACTTACTTTTGTGAGTTTCTGCTCTTAATGTGCTATAAATAAAGGATAGTAGAACAAGAAAGTGACAATATTATTGTGGAAAGTTTTGTACTTGTGAATTCTGTGCACGAAGCTTGGCTATTATCGAATTTACTGTGTCTATTAACAATAAAAATTCATACATACTTACTTACTTACTTACTTACTCCATGGTGCAGAGTCCTTCTTGAGAAGCTAACTGGTTTGCACCTAGTCAAGAAATTCCCCCCCCCCATTTTACGGAACCCGAAGGTTCATTACCGCACTCACAAGCGTCCGGCACCTATCTCTATCCTGGGCCAGCCCAATCCACTCCATATACCCACATCCCACCTCCTGGAGATCCATCCTAATATTATCCACCCATCTACGTCTAGGTCTCCCCAGTGTTTCCTTCCCTCTGATTTCCCCAGCAAGACCCTATAATTCATACATGTATGTACGAATTGAAAGCTTTATTTACCACCTCACCCCTATATTCAATTTGCTGTTTATGAAAGACAATGATCAGTTTCAGTAGCTGACAGTTCTGAAAAATCACTTATGAAAGGAATTAGTTTCAGTTCCACATTTAAAATTTTACGACACAATATCTGAATTTATTACTGGTTTATCAAAAGACCTTATTTCATATTCAGAAGAATGGTAAAATATAAATAACACATTAACATTCTTATAATAAAACCAAATGGATGCACTAATTTCTCAAATTTATTTTTGGAATAAAACTCTACATGTTTTGGACAGTTCTCTGTCCATCATCAGGAGTCTTTCACTGAACACACAGCAATGGTATATGTCGTACAGGTTTACTGTGTTTACAGTGAAAAACTCCTGATGATGAACAGAGGAACTGCCCGAAACACGTAGAGTTTTGTTCCAAAAATAAATCTGAGAAATTAGTGCGTCTAGTCGGTTTCATTATAAGAATTTACCACGATGCACGGTCACCTGAACGTCAAACATATTAAGACACTGGATACTAAAATTGATGTACATTTTACATAAACGCTTATTTCGTGTGTCGCAGAAAACACCGCCTACTTTCATTAGAAGGACTGATCGGCGAGTGCTGCATCGACATTGTGATAATAACCTAACCTTTAACAATGAAACGCATGGTATTATTCATGCGCTTCTTTGATGAACAGAGAGTGGGTGTTTGGTTCAAGATATTTAAGGCCAGATGGCAGCAGTGCGGTAGAAAGAATTAGGCTCACGCTTGTGAGAGACAAAATTCGGATTCGTTTTAATCCGATTTTAATAGATTGAATTCCGTAAATGTTTAGAATAGCAGATGATCTGACATTCACGAGAAATATTGCAGTGATGGAGTCATGTCACAACCAAATTTAAATAAGATTCTGTTTTCGTGACTTGTGTTCTAATTGAATATCGATTATTATAATCGACATATAAATTACTAATATACATGTCCATTCCGGACTGGAACTTACAAAATGTTTATAATTACTTTTTAAAAAGCTTTGATCCACAATTTCCTAATTAACAAAATACTGAATTCCACGATTTCCAAATTTGTTTCACAACTGTGATTGAAAAACACGTTGCGCTTGCGTGAGTAATGGAACAGAAAAATATTAACGTACAATTCGCAATTATCTTTATGAAGGAAAGGTTGCGTCTGAAGAAAGAATGATAAAAGATTTATTGAACAAATACATTCAAGTACAATTTGTGTTTTACGTGATATGTTACATATTTAAGCAGTCCCGTTAGAGGCCTAGAATTGCCCAGAGGGTTCCAGGAAGTTAAGGTTCCCACATTTCATGACAACGGCACAGGATGGTAGTAGGTTGTCAGTCTTACGCACCGGCCGCCTTTACCCCAGGAAATGTTGCTGGTACTCACTTATGTTAGATGTTGAGTCGACCCCAGGGCCATAGTGCGATCGGAAGGATTTTATGTCAATGAAAAATCCAATGACGTCAGCTGGGATCGAACCAGCGACCTTCCAATTTGTAGCACAGCACCTTAACCACTGTGCTACCGCGGTCCCCCATGTTACATATTTCGCTCTTAAAAATGAAGAGTTCCACCTGAGTTTACGTGAAAATTATGATCCATAATGAGTACATCAATCATCGAGAAAGAAGAAAAGTCTGACGAAAGAAGGGATGGATTAATTTGTGAATAATTTCTAAACCCTCTATTATGATGGGTTTGTTTATAATAGGGCAAAAACCGTGCGAAACACCCAAAGACGATGTGCGGACAGAAAGCGGAGCCTTGATTTTTAAACTAGACTGCACCTATACTAATCACTTGGCTGTAAATGGTTAATGAATAAGAAAGGCCTAAGAATTTGAACAGAAGAAGATGTGGTTTATTTTCGGCAGTACGAGGGGACTTGTCTGAGTTATGTAGTTCAGTGTGGATAGCGAGTGAGTGGACATGAATTTGAACTTATCGTATCTGGAATACGAGCTGCCGTTTATTGAAAGTCGGTGCAAATCATAAATACGAAATTTCATGCATCGATATTTAATACTAGATTTAAGATCCACACAACGATGATTACGACAATTATCTGCTGGAATATAACGCCTTTTATTTCCATAGCTAAATATCCAAAATATAAAACAATTTATTATCCTCTCTACACTGTGCACTACACACACGCACTCTCTAGACTGTGCAGTACACACACGCAGTCTCTAGACTGTGCAGTACACACACGCAGTCTCTAGACTGTGCAGTACACACACGCACTCTCTAGACTGTGCAGTACACACATGCACTATCTAGACTGTGCAGTACACACTTGCACTCTCTAGACTGTGCAGTACACACGCACTCTCTAGACTGTGCAGTATACACACGCATTCTCTAGACTGTGCAGTACAAACACGCACTCTCTAGACTGTGCAGTACAAACACGCACTCTCTAGACTGTGCAGTACACACACGCATTCTCTAGACTGTGCAGTACAAACACGCACTCTCTAGACTGTGTAGTACAAAAACACACTCTCTAGACTGTGCAGTACACGCACGCACTCTCCAGACTGTGCAGTAAAAACACGCACTCTCTAGATTGTGCAGTACACACACACTCTCTCTAGACTGTGCAGTACACACACGCACTCTCTAGACTGTGCAGTACAAATACGCACTCTCTAGACTGTGCAGTACACACACGCACTCTCTAGACTGTGCAGTACACACACGCACTCTCTAGACTGTGCAGTACACACACGTACTCTCTAGACTGTGCAGTACACACACGCACTCTGTAGGCTGTGCAGTACAAACACGCACTCTCTAGACTGTGCAGTACACACACGCACTCTCTAGACTGTGCAGTACACACACGCACTCTCTAGACTGTGCAGTACACACACGCACTCTCTAGACTGTGCAGTACACACACGCA
>Ga0136643_10015948_pt1 | contig 11289 bp, 9 predicted proteins | sample TergutLab28metaG_FD_96883 | JGI IMG/M metagenome (GOLD analysis project Ga0136643, IMG submission 96883) | Labiotermes labralis P1 segment gut microbial communities from Petit-Saut dam, French Guiana - Lab288 P1 (version 3) (version 3) | ecosystem: Host-associated > Arthropoda: Insects >... | reverse complement strand
TTTCAGCTAACACACTTTGTTTAAGAAAAGTCAGGACACATATCAGCACAGTAAATAAGCTACAGGCAGGACTACCAAGGAATCAGGATTAAATCCCTGGCAGAGACAAGAGAGTTCAGACCATCTTTGAGGCCTACAGAGCCTCAAAGGACCAAGGTGTGATGCTGACCCAAAACCTCCATCTAGCACTGAACTTACCCATTCCTTAGTGAACCATTCATGTCAGAAGTGCAAGCCTAACTCAAACACAAGCAAACTTCTGCTGGTTCTGTAATTTTACAACACAGCACTGATGTCATATCAACTCCGAATGTGTCTGTAACATACCTATTTCCTATTTCACTGCAGGATCTGACATTCTAATAATGGCAATTATAGGAATTCGTCTTCTGAGATGTGATAACATGCAGTTTGGTAGACAGCAACTAAGTCTCTCTCTTCCACCCAAAATGTGCAGCAGCACATCTCTCTATATCTTTCCACCTAACTGCATTGAACCAAACCCAAAAGACAATAATACTGTTGTCTCAAGTCACACTGATTACTTAAACCAAAACATTATGCAGTCATCATATTGTTAATTTCCCATTCTCATCAGCATTTAATCATTTTTCACAGCTCACACTCACACCAAGTGGCAAAAGAGTTGTTCCCAACTTACATACTGGCAAGGCTGGTTGGTACTGCTGATGTCAAGAAACCAAAGGATGGATTGGTTAGTATGCTACCTATGACAAACACCTCATTATACCCTGGTCTTGCTGCTTCCCTGTGCTCAGAGAACATCACAACTGTCCAGGACAGATCCACTGTCAGAAGCCTTCCACAGACAGCTTTATGAATTTACCACCAAGTTAAAGAGTGTGCTAAATGTTGTGTCTTTGTGCTTTAGTGTTTGACCTCTCGTCTAGCAGTTCATGCATATGAACAACATACAGCAGAAGTTGTAAATTTTTTTAATACATTGTGTCTGCCTATTTTTCCCACAGCATTCAACCTGCTTAAGTTGCTAGGACTGTGGCTGGAGATAAAAGGGATAAGAAAGACTCTATCCATACTTACTATTTGAAATATTTGTTACTGTAAGCTCAGAAGACTCGTCTAGCACATTACCGGTCCTACTGCCAACCTCCGTACTCAGTAACTTTCCATCCATACTGCTGTTATTCAAACTTGATTCTGACATGCCATTTGGGTCCTGCACAATTCCTTCTTCTACAGCTGAGGGCTCAATATTAACAAACCTGTAAAACAACACACACTGTGAAACCTCAAGTACTCATAGTGGTGAATACCAAGTCTGTGAATTTCTGAGTACCTTAGGAGACAAGTACTACAGCTTCCAAGTAATCTGATGCCCTCATTTTCAGGGTACCCTGACGATGGTAAAAGAAGGTTTCTCACGAACATTGGTGCTCACCAACTGAACTACAGCGCATCATATGTCTAAGGCAACCGTAATCTTTAGGAGAAAGAATTGATATCACACAGCCTGAGTTCACCAGACATGAAGAAAATTCATGGGATCACAACACATCAAAAAGCTAAAGTTACAGGTACTTCCATTTCAAGGAGGTACAGAAAAAGAAAGTTAAATAGTTTACATTGGAATCTCACACTCAAAAATGCTGACTGGTCACGAATAAAGCCAATGTGCTTGACCAGAATACAATTGGCATGCAATCTTGAATGGTCACCTATACAAGTCAGTATTCTCTGGTGGTTATTCATCCACACACTAACACAGTTTCTTCTGACAAAAACCATCGTTCATTCAATCTGTTCATTAACTGGGATTTTGCTAGATCCCAACAACCACAAGAAAGTACAATAAACATAAGCAAACCTCAAAATTTCTGAGTCTCCTACTTTTTCTGGTGCTTAATTATTCAAGCACTATGCCAGAAATGATGATAAGTGAAGCAGAGGTTCATTTGCAGTCTTCTGCATATTTAGGCAACATTTGCAAGATGGGAGTGATTCATAACATACCTTGAATACCCAACGCATTATATCATATTATCTGATTCATACTACAAATTCAAAACTTCTTTTATGAGATACTTATTAATGACATCAAACACCAGAACATGAGTTCTGTTCATAATTACACAATCCTCACATTTGGCAAAAATGTTTACACCACACAAATTCAAATGAAACTCTTCAATCCTTACAGTATCAATTTAACTTAACTCAGATGGCAAAATGTTAAATACTATATGCACAAACCAAAGGCAGCTGAGGTTTTTGCTCATCTGCAGTGTTACACAGCATCAATTGGTACTTGGTTACTGAAGTTTTGAGGCAGCCTATCAGTTCCTTCTTCAAGGGACTGCCTGACTCTTGGAGACAGGACCAGTAAGCTATCCCAAAACATCAGTAACCAACTACCACTCAACACTGCATAACATCTCAGAACAGCAAAGACCTCATTTACAACATGGTAAGAGCCTGAGATCGCACACAGGCAGCTTCTTTGCAGTTCAGAGAATAAAATTATTGTTAACTGTGGCATACATGGCAATGAAGATTCCTGCCACGATCTTCTGGGGTGTGACACCGTGTAGTCTGGTAGGTGGTCATCAACATTTCACAGGAGCATACTGCCTCAAACTTCAGCCAGCAAACAAATGCACTATGTCGCTACTAAATATCTGCACCCACCTACTATCTACACACTGTCACATCCAAGCAACCGTACACAAAAACATCTCACATGGTGAAAACTTGCAACTGGAAGGCCAGATGGTATACAAGCCAAAATCAACATTGACAGCAAATTTGTGACCATGGAATAATAATGCATGTAAGATTCAAAAATACCAGCTCACCAAACAGTTATTACAAATTATACAATGACATAACCTGTATAGAAAATGCAGGTATCACAGTCATGTAAACTTGGGAATATTTCAGTTTAGAAAGACAGAAGGAAAAATAATATCTTACCCATCTCTTGCAAGAATCCCTAATACACTGCTCAGGTCACTGTTTTCATGCCTAAGTTTCTCTTCTTTGGCGTAAGACTTTTCTATATTATAGTCATCAGCACCATTACGAAGTATTTCAACACGAAGAATCCCCTGTCTAGGCCAATCGTCTTTTATATGCTCTAGACAATTTGTAGGTGAACGTGAAAAGACTACATGTATGTATGCCAGCACAAAAAAAGCAGCAATGGCCTGTAATCACATTCAAAATTGACCAGTTTCATTCCAGCATCCATGTACTGTCATGCGCCGCGTAACGAAGTTTCGGTCAACAATGGACTGCATTTACGACAGTGGTCCCATAAGATTATAATATAATATTATATTATAATACAATATTATAATACTTACCATTGTGCTACAACTGAATACAGTATTCAGTACAGTAATATACTATACAGGTTTGTAGACTAGGAGCAACAGACTATACCATATTTACTATGTGTGTAGTACACTAAACTATCTAGGTTTGTGTAAGTACACTGTATGACATTAGCACAGCGACAAAATCGCCTAAAAACGAATTTCTCAGAATGTATCCCCATCGTTAAGCGACGCATGACTGTATTTATGAAAAAGAATAAATTATAACATCATCAGAGTTAAATATAATAGTATAAATAGAATATAATAAAATTGTTGTATCTGATGGCAATTTATATTTTGTTGTCAGTGAACTGTGACATAACAAGATGAATTCTATAAAAAAATCATCAAAACAAGAATAATGTTCATGAGCTATGGCAATATAAAATGCAACAGTGCATGGAAATTATATTACTGTATTCTACAGCCCAAAATTTTGCATATTAAGAGAAACACATCAGTAGAGAAAATGTTCACTGTTTGCAACTGCATGCAACTATAAAAAAAACATAATCATATGAATCAGCTGCTCAACCTCATCCAACTTCAAATGATAAGACTTAGAGACTTAAACTTAAACCAAACACCCCTGAATTGAATGTTCTTCCAGTTCAGAAACCAGATTTAAAGACGCACAGTATGTGACAAAATGGATTCACCAAGTAAATGAATCATATTACAACAATAGAAAAAAGCAATTGTTGAAGCCACATGTTTCTGCTGTGTTACCTGGCAACAACTAAAAGAAACAAGTGCCTACACACACACACACGCACACACGGTGACTACGGCCAACAACAAGACTTTAAGGCCATATAAATGTCTGCAACTACAGCTTATCATAGAGCTGGGTGGGTTGAGAATTTTACAAATAACTCAGCAAAATTAAAAGCATGTCAATAATTACATTATATACATTATAGTTCTTACATTTAATAACACTATAAACTCAAGGAACCTTCTCACAGGCCTTGGGAAAGTGCGTGCATATGCCAAGGCTGCTTTGATGAATATGGCATGGAACAGTCTGTCTCGAACATTGATTAGGGGATTCTGGTTGTTGTTGTTATTACGGGTACGATTATTGTTGTTGGTATTGTTGTTGCCTGCTCCTCCACCAATGTTATCTCCACCAGGAAGTGCACCAGTCCCTCCACTGTGTCCCACTGCTGTTGGTTCAGCAGCTACCCCTCTTCCTCCTCCACCTTCTGCCCTATCTTCATTGTCTCGTGGCATTTTCTTACAGCAGTGCTCCAAATTTCAGCCTAAGCTCATTGATTTCCACCCAAGCATGAATGGAAAGCCAATCATCTGGAGTTTCAGCCACACAAAACCAATTGATAACTCTTCTGAACACCTGCTCTGATGAGTCATTTCTTCTAAGCAGCCTTCTGGAAATATATCACATACTGAAAATTACTTTGGAATAATTAATACATGCTACATTCAAATAACTTAGGTATACATCCAGAACTAGCAAATATCATGCAATAGAATAGTGACACATTTCCAGGCATTAAACTCTAATTAGAAGAAACAAAATCATCCCACATTATACACTTTTAAATCAGACGAAAATACCTGCCTTAAAACCAGTATATTATGTTGGTTCATTCTTCAAACTTTCAACACCATCTTCTGGAATATTAGAACAATCACTATGGCAGAAAAATACCAATGTAACAGAGGACCATGCTGCCTCTGACTTCAGGGCATAATATAGCATGGGTCTACTTACTGAACCAAACAGTGTCACACCTTTCATAACATTAGTATCTACCACACTTCAGGGCATCACACACCAGATGATTTTGATCTTCATACTGCCATGATAATGTAAAATCTCATATCTTTCGACAATATACTTAATGCTAACAATCCATCAACTACTCTACAACTAAAAGCACAAATTTAATTTCACATGTGAACAGTCACATAAAAAGATAAAGCAATATGAATTTTGTGACCTACTAACATACAATGAATCAACAATACTATCTTACATGCAAGTAAAGGACAATTAAATTAAATCATCATATTTCAAACCCATCCACAGCTAATACTATAATCACAACTACTTGGGACACACACTCAACCTTCCACTCAGCCACTGATTTTCTGCCTTGTGCACCACTATTCATTACTCGTCACTCATCCTTAACTGTTCCACTAGCCAAAATACAAGAAAGTTTGTATACAATCAATGAAAAACTTGACACAAAACCAACTGCACATTAAAAAGTAGCTGTAAGAATAGCTTAAAACTTCATTATGTTAACTGTAATTTCTATGTAAAGATTATTGAACACTGGCAGTGCAAATGTGTATTAAGAAAATTCAGAGTAAAAAATGCACATATTTTTATATGCCAAATGACATAACACAGAATACATTCCACTGTTTTAATTTCACAGGTCAAAATATTTATGTAATAATTCAATCAGATTAGTCATACTTGTTCAAAAAAATGCAATGTATTGAAGTAATAAATTACTATGAACTTAACTGTTATAAAATTACACAACCTGCCGAAATTTGCCATTTTAAAATAATCACACTGACGGGCAAGAGAAATATTAGTGTACATTTTACCAGTCAAGATGGAAAAGTTCCATATGTCAGTGATTACAAAAACTTGATAACCAAATAACAAAAATGCACTTACTTTAAAAAATTAAATTTCAACTGACATTATTCCAGTCTAGTTGGCTACCTATTCATTTCAAACTGATAAGCATCTTTCTTTCACAAACGATCTACTAAGGAATACCAAAGTAGAACACTAACATACCAAGTTTGCAGAACAAACAAGAAAACAGTCGGTCCTGACCTGGGTTATGTTTTCCATCGCAAATGCCAGAAAAAAAGTGTCAGAATATTAATAACTGGACACACGTCCACGTACATTCATATCTGAATCTAAAAATCTGAAGAACAAGAAGATCCTAATTGCACAGTCACAAGGCATTACTACGCATCAAAGCTGCATACTCACAACTTAAGTTACCAGTATGACATAATTCACACTGCACACCGCAAGAAATTATGGAATTTGAACACTTTAACCATAAACGACTTCCTCTAAAATCACGATGTCAAATAACGAATAACCTTACACACAAAAATTCATTACTCATGGGACTTGTTCCACAAACCATGAAAACACTACGACTGTCACTGCACTCGTTTTCGCGACAAAATTAATTTAAAACAAAACCCGTGAAAAGCGCAATCAATTACATAAAGAACTAATATTCTAACACGATCCAGATTTTTAAAATTATTATTCACCATTAAGTTCGCAAAAACATTACCATCAGAATAGTCGTCTGTTACATTGCCTGTTGCAGTTTATCCGTGGTCACTGTCTTTTCGATGTAGTTTCGTCTCGTATATATGGAATACGTGTTGCAGGAAAAACGCTCACTTTTCGTCATCGGGCACTAGTACCACAGATTAATACCTCTTACAGGTTGGGAATTCCGTGGAAACGTAAACTTACAGCGCCACAAGCGGCTTATTCTTCCTTACGTGGCCGGTTAGACTCAGTGGCCGTGCTCCTGGTGGTAACTTATAGAACTACGTAGCATGGCACCGGTAAAGCGTCATTCTTTAGTATTATACGTTATTTTCGCCCAAATGCAAAATATTAAAATTCAGAATTACAGTTGTCAAGGTTATGAGGCATGTAATATGAAAGGTGGGTCCTGAGGATCAAGTCAGGACATGCTGCCACCATCTGTTGACAGCCTGTTAAGAAAGACCCAGAATGCTCCTCCACAGCATTCATAACCATGTATCACCCCATCATGTCCTGAACCAGACCACATTATGAATCCTCACCATTTTGAGCACCTCAAAACCTTTACCATATTATATTAAGAACAAGTGAACCATGGATACATATGTCACATTCAGAAAAGTGAATTACAGAAGAGTGGTGTGTTTTTTACACACACAGCATTTAATATTACATACTTTTTCCACCAGCTGTGTACAGAGTGCTTCATATTTTGCCCTCAGACAAGATCTGAAATACTTACTGGTTACAGGCATTATCCGTAAAAATACACATTTTAGTGTCACGACCATGTACAACGAATTTCAAAGTTCTACTGAATGCTATCACAAGGACAATCCCACACTCAGAACTACTTACAATATTCAGCTTTTTCAAAGTACAAACAACTGTCTCCTTTATACACAAGTGTCACTGCATGAAATAAATGAAATATGTATGCCATAACTACAGTCACAAGCATTAAAAAAACTTCATATCTGCTGGTGATACTGTCTTCACAGTATGCACACACAAAACTAATACACTAAAGTTACTGCACTGTCCAGTATTATACAACAGTCAGCACACAAAACAACAAAAACACAAAGTGTAATACAAAATGTAAGTTCAAGGAACACAGTACATGTACATAAAAAGCATATATGATAAAGTATATTTTATGACGAACATTCATTGAGGTTCCATATAAAGTTCAATGACAACACAAAATGAAGCTCATTAATTTACTGAAGTTTGACTATTTTTCAACAAAATCCCAGACTACACTGACACATACATCTCATCTTTTTATATTCACTGCTCAAGTAGGTCGAATTTTTTACCTCATTGACAGCCTTTCTCCACTGTTCCAAGAGCTAACTTGTACTTCAAGCTGACACTGAAAACCCTGGGCACAGTAAGGGTATCATGTGACACCACTAAAGCTGTCCCATAAGGACAAACCTGTTGACAGACATCTGCTTTCCAGTTCACCTGCAATTAATGTTTGGTCATGTTGGTCACTTCAATCACTTTGATCTTTAAGTCTTTAGGTCTTTGGTTAGGTTAGGTTACGTTAAACTATACATTTATTCATTAATTCCGTTATTATTTATGTATTTGCTTGTTTATTTATTTATTTAATAGCAAGGCTTATAACTGGACCCGAAGAACCTAATGCTTTACATTCTGTAGCCTGCACAATGTTAGAAGCAGTCTTCTACATGCCAGGGTTATGTTCCTGAAAAATGTGGCACAAATTGAACACAAATTACCATTTAAAACATGTACAGGCAAGTCTCATTTTATGTGATTTCTTTTTGTGAGATTTTGCTTTAACGTCACTGGAAAATTCACACCACTTGGAATTGAAGTGATACCGAGGCTTGAGTGGCTACCAGGCACGTCAGCGGGTGGTGGATAGCTGGGGACCTGTCATGCAACAGGTCTGTATCTGAATAAATAGGAGATCGGGACCAACTCCCCAACCCCAAGGTGTTATGTGTGGCTTGCCTTAATCCGTACTGAAGGGATGCATGGCACAAGGGTGACGTGTCTCTAACGGAGCCTCGGGGAAACTTGGTGGCATCCCGGAATATTTAGCCTTGCACTGGTATAGGGGGCTCTACCAGTGTTGACCCTATTTCTCCCGTACTCGTGGGACCAAAATTGGACACAAATAAAAAACTTAAAACTAAACAAGAAGCAGCTGCAACTGCAGACTTGACACAGCAAGAACCCCATTTGGAGGTTGTAGCCCTCCGTTGCCTCTTCAGATGAGGAGAGATTGGCTGCAGGCATCTCAACGATTGGACTGCAAATCAACAGACTCTCTGGAGCAAAGTGGAAAAGGCTCACTCGAGAAATGATGATGAGGAAGGGGACCTAGACAGAAAAGAAGCCTCCAGGAAAAGCTCCTTCAACTCAGAGTAAGGATGGGGCGGGGTGTAGTGGGGGTGTGAAAAGACCCCATTCAGACTCGAGCACACCACCCTTAGAAGGAAAAACAGCAAACAAAAAACCCAGGAATGCTCAGGTGTAGACTATGTCATACAAAGAGGCTGTTGTTGGAATCAAGATGGCAATTATTCACAGACGCCACCCTGATCTCAAACTGGATCAGACTCAGGTCGACATGATTCAAGCCAAACTATTGATCGCTGTGGATGCAAACACTCAGGACGAGACATCACCGCTATTTCTGTACTCCAAATTTGCACTGGGAATATTCTGGATCACCTGTGCAAATGAATCATCTAAGACCTGGTTAACACGGACGGTCAGTGGACTTGGGGAATTGTGGGAAGGCACGGAGCTGACCGTGGTTGACTCCAAAGACCTACCAAAGAGACCCAGGGTGATTGTTCACATTCCTGACACCTCCGAGGTTACCACTCTCATGACACGTCTCAAGATTAAGAATCCCGAGTTAAACATGACAGACTGGTCAGTTATGAGTCATAAGGTCAATGAGAAGGAGCAGATGCTGGCCCTCTCTATTGACCCCAACTCTTTTCAAGCCCTGACTCTATCAAATTTCAAGGCCTTCTAGGGATTGGGGAGAGTTATCTTTCGGACCCTGAAGGATGAAAAGAGAAAGCCAGAGATTGAGAGTACTGCAAGTTAATCTTCATCACAGCAGGGCAGCCTCGGCTGCCCTTGATGTTGCCAAGAGAAACTGCAATGTTGCCCTCATACAGGAACCTTGGACCAATAAGGGGGAAATTAAAGGACTAAAAGAGGTAGGTGGAGAACTAATTTATAGTAGATCCATTTTATACCCTAGGACCTGTATTTTAGTCAAGAAAGGCTTTCAGATACTGCCGCTGATGCATCACTGTTCTAGGGACCTCACAGCAGTAAAAATTAAAACGTTGGGTTGTAGGGGGCTGAGGGAGATCATTCTCGGATCAGCCTACCTTTCATACGATGACGTGGAACCTCCACCTCCCGGGGAGTTGGAAAGGCTGGTGACAGGTTGTAGGGCTGATGGAACTCACCTGATCGTCGGCTGTGATGCGAACTCGCAACACACCTCCTGGGGAAGTACGAACATTAACAACAGAGGTGAGTCCCTGTTTAATTATATTATGGCTAATGGATTGGACATAATGAATAGAGGTAATAAACCTACCTTTGTCACATCTACCAGACAGGAAGTGATTGATATTACGATTGCCACTATGTTGGCAATTGTATAAAAGATTGGCATGTAACTGAGGAAGTTTGCCACTATGTTGGCAATTGTATAAAAGATTGGCATGTAACTGAGGAAGTAAGTTGCTCAGACCACAGATACATCCATTTTACAGTTACGGGCATTGACCGATCAGTTGAAGTTTATTGCAATCCACGCAGGACTGAATGGGAGCCTTTTAGAACTGACCTGTTGGGCTGCTTGAGCGATATGACAGACAAAATATCTAACTTTGCAGACCATGAGAATGCTGCTAAGCAGTTTCAGGACACTATTGTTCTTGCCTATAATGTAAATTGTCCTCTCACGGTGAGGAAGAACAACAGGAATACATCCTGGTGGAACCAAGACCTCGCAGAGAGAAGGAAGAAACTTCACAGATTATTCAATTTAGCAAAGAAGTCAGGGAACTGGACTGAATATAAAAGAACTTTAACAGACTATAACAAAGCACTCAGACAGGCCAAGAGAGAATCATGGAGGAGACACTTTTAGGAGATTGAGAAGGCTCCAGAATGTGCCAGACTCCATAAGATTCTTTCAAAGGACAGGCCGAGTGCTGTAAGCTCTATCCAGCTTCAAAATGGAGAATATACCACATCAGAGAAACGGATCCTGGAAGAGTTATTCAGGGTCCACTTCCCTGGTTCAGAAATAATCACGGAACCTTCTGGAGGATGGGACGGCCTTGAACTTGAGTTTCCGAAATGGAAAGGATCTAGGGAAGACTGGGCGTCTTCCAAAAGGGTCATTAGTTATAAAAAATTGAAATGGGCTGTTTTCTCATTTCGACCTTATAAATCCCCAGGCATAGATGGAATAATGCCCACCATGCTACAGCAGGGCTTTGAACTGCTTGCGGGAAAACTTTTGCTGTTACTAAGAGCCAGTTTGGCCTTAGGATATATTCCCATGAGTTGGAGGCACATCAGGGTGGTATTTATACCTAAGCC
>Ga0136643_10015946_pt1 | contig 11289 bp, 7 predicted proteins | sample TergutLab28metaG_FD_96883 | JGI IMG/M metagenome (GOLD analysis project Ga0136643, IMG submission 96883) | Labiotermes labralis P1 segment gut microbial communities from Petit-Saut dam, French Guiana - Lab288 P1 (version 3) (version 3) | ecosystem: Host-associated > Arthropoda: Insects >... | reverse complement strand
GAATCTCTATTACGTAATACGCATAGGAAATGAAACTAATGCCGAGACCTTCGTATGATCGATTCATGTGACACTACAAACCAAAATAGAAGGTTGACCGAAGCACAACCCCGAGGTCCCACTTCAGATATTGTGTTTATGTGTATTTATTGTATATTCTAGTAAGCTATATTTTGAAGAAGTTGATGTATCAGCTGTTACTTCGACTAGCTTATGACGCCGACCGCTATGGACCGTATTTCGATCAACAGAATAACGTGACGACGGGATCCGGAGGGATTAACCTTTCAAAGCCTACTGGTTACGTGATGCACCAACAGTTTAACATTCAACAATTGTACGCTCTGCCCAAACAGTGTATTTACGTGTTTTGTATTCATCTGAGAACAGAAAGCGACTTGTGCCACTTGCACCATAAACTGGTCGGTTTTTATAACCGAGTTTAAACGTGTTTACTGCGCGGTACGGACAGGGGTCTTTAAATAAAGCACTCTGCACTTCGTCTGTAAAGGGTTAATTCGTAAAGTCGATTGGTCGATATACACCTTGGAAGTCGACCTCGCATTTGTACCGTAACTTCGAACCGAGGATTGTACAGATCTGAGGAGACAAGACGCATACCCTTCTAATGAAGCGATCGGCACTTAAATCCGACCACATGCCACAATTTGAAACTGAAATCTTGATTTCCTTTCCTGCTCATCATCTATGTGTGGTGCTTAGACACATGGACAAATGTGCGTTTAACCAGATACAACATGCGAATAATTCCGTTGTGCCTCTATTGTACCACGACCGTTTCCTTCCAAGGCTTTTCCAATTCGGCTTTCACCATTCATTCTGCCACCGACGCTAGGGGATATATTTCTACCCCGAAATAAAGGAAGCATCTTAAGATAACAGCTTAACCATAAAATTGCTACCTTACGCAATTCGCTTGCTGTTACTGAGTGACTGCGTCACAGCCGGGTTACCAAGGTTACAAGGCGGTTTGGTTTGCATTGGAAAACAAAATCTGAGTCACGAAAGGACCATCAGATGGCAGCAGTCCGATAGATGGAATTGGCGACTGCTGTGCTCTCAGTGGCCGATAGGTGGAATTAACACTTTGCTTGTGAGTGAAGTCACACTGCGTTACAATAAGCGCGGGAATATGTGCAATGTGTCATGCCTATAATACGACTGTCGCATCTGGGTGAATTTTTGGGATGTGGCGTTTCGAGGCGCAGGTGTAATGTGTGTAGTTACAAGTATGGTGTCATGCAATGAAACTTTAAAATTAATTTGCTAAATACGACGCATTGAATTCTGGAGATTTCTTAATATTAATCTGTTTTCAACTAGGCGCTTGGTATGTCACAATATCAAAATAAAACTTTTTTTTATTTAAAACCAATTAAGCGAGAGGCGATCGAATGTCAGTAGTTTTCGTGCACTTCACTAGCTAGGGCTCACAGGTCATGGGGGCATGACAGGAATAGTGTGGAACTGCCATGCTAAATTGTTGGAGAGAGAACAAAAATAGAGTGAAGCAATTTAGAGTCAACTAACATGTCTGGTATTAGTGAGGAGCGTGATCAAATCTTATTCCTGTCACAGCGGCATTCTTCTGGGTATTTTGAGCTCAAATTCGATCACGATCCTTTTTCGCGCCACTTTCTTTGTTTGCTTTAGAGTGGAGGAAATAAATGTTGCATGTAAGAATAGAAGAATGTAAGGATGAAAGAGAGGAAGAAAGTATGGTCTAACAAAAAAAAAAAAATAAGGGAATAGTCCACTTGGAAGAACGAGACTAGGATGGGAGGATGATATTAAAATGGATCATATGTTTTAGGGCATGGGTATCCAACCCGCGGCCCGTCAGGTTGTATTATGCGGCATGCGGCCACATTTGTGCATGATGTATGTACTATAAATATTTCACAAGAATTCAAGTGGTTAGGCATACCATTAGCTGTAATTTTTCTACGTGCGGCCAGCGAACCAGCTGCATTTACCGGTGTGGCCCTTTGCCGTGAAAAGTTTGGTGACCCATGGTTTAGGGTATTGATTGATTTCGTTCGACTCAGAAGACGGTCCAAGCGTGTTCTTGTTAGGGTATAGTGTTATATGTCCAGGGTTCTAGAAAAGCTGGTATTTTCTTGAACACATGAATATATGTGGTATAGTTTCTACACGATCACCCTTCGTATCCTTGTTGTCCCGGCGCGGTCAGTCTGGTAGGTGATCCTCTTTCGGGACCGAATCACATATAGTTTTAATTATTTATTTTTTACTCGTTTTATTTACTCAATTTATTGTTGATAAAATGAAACAAAGCCGTGCTGTATAAAGTTAAACAACTAAATTATGTTTTATCAAACTGACACAGTCACTTCTGTGTATTCCTACTTACACCACACTCATACGCGACTGAATTCGCACTGGATTGCTAGCGTCCGTTGTCCGCTGCTAACGTTTTCTCATTTAAATCTCTCCCCTCCTACATATTTACCACCGGTCCTGAATATACGTTGACAGATTAACTTACAACGCATGCCATGAACCGTCCGTAACTGACGCCAGCAATCCGAAGGGCGCTTGCACACACACCGGCTTTTTGCCGGAGTCGGATCCGGCGCCGGTCGTGGAGTTTTTCACATGTATCGGCATTTAGCTGCCGGTGGTCAGTTTGATTTTGAACGCTGTGTAGGTTCCATACAGACTGGGGTATTTAAAACAGTCGTCCGGTACCGACAGGTTCAGGTACGTGTGCAAGTTCCAATGCTGTTACATTGAGACTGACAAGCCGGCCGCTAACCCGGCGCCCGGCTTGTCGAGTTCCAGTCCGGCACGCTAATTTGCCGGACCGGCAATTCGGCCGGACCGGCTGCGAGTGAAAACACCCATTTATTTACATTGCATCCGGCGCCGGAGTCGGAACCGGCTCCGGTTTTGCCGGTGTGTGTGCAAACGCCCCAAGAAACAACTATACTAAAAATGATCGGCTACAAGTTCATCACGTGGTGAGTGCCTATGGAGTTTGAATTAGGCGGTTGGTTGATGATGGGTCAGTGCTACTCCCGAATCAACTTGCGGCAGTGAACCTTTCTTGTAGCCACCTTTTTTTATAAGCATGTGACAGGAGTAAAGAGTGTTTGGAGTTTGCACGAAAATGGGGAGTGAAGAGTGACTGCGAGGGCATCGGTTTCAGATGAGTGAGTCTGAGGTTCATTGCTCCGGGAGCAGGTGAAGAAGGGCTGACGTGCTGTTTCACAACCTAAGATGATGTTTTGTTTGCCTTAATGACGCAATATCCGGTCGTAGACATAAATTTAAATTGAACGGTTGGTTTCGCTGTGTGGGTAGCATCGTTAAATGGAGACACGACACTTACTTCTTCAGCGACATGGACGCCATTATTGTCGAAATTCGGATACGTCTACACCATTTATCGCAGAACAAAACAGGGGGCTAACCAGGAAGGAAGGAAAAGAGGATGACAGAAAGTAATAAAGAAAACGGGTGAAAGGCAGAGAAGAAAACGGACCTGCGAATGACGTAGATACGCGGATACGCTTCAGTTGAGTCTCGAACCCGTTTCCTTCCTCGAGTGGCCGAGACCTTGCGTCCTATAAGTACTACATTATCTACCTTTATGTTGCGGAGTTGCTAATAGTTATGGGTAGAACCAGAAGATTGCAGCAGCGAAGGACAGTGGAAGGTATTTATTCTTTCTTCGGTATTGTTGTCACGACCTTAGCCGAGTGAATTTCTGTCTACACACACACTACTTTTCTGTGGCCTCTATTTTAGCTACTGCGCATTGTTGGTACCGGCCACGCCAAAAAGGTATGACTGTACAGTGTCATAGCGTCCCCCATGATATCTAACCCTCTAGGCGAGTGCTGGACGTGAGAACGACACATCCCTTTCTCCTGGAGCAGTGCTCATTGACGCAGTGACCCGATTAATGACAAATGAGCCACAGTGGTTACGGACATTAATGTGTGACGTTGTGTTTCAGTCGCGATGGATTCCGGCTTCTCGGAATTTGGAAATGACTCCGCTTGTTACGGGGTGTCTGATGTTCGGGAGGGCCTTGGATCGAATCCTGGAGACACTGCAGTCTACTGCACCACGTAGGCGCGTTGGAATGACGACGAATCCGGTTTTCCGGTGGGCTTAGAGACAAAATTAGCTGGCATCTTATGTAGCCCTTAGCACGTCAGTATTGCTGAGTTGCAACTCTGCAGATAGAGAGCGACTCTGTCGGAATTTTACAAATGGCGTAAACTTCGAATCGGTAAAATCCCTGCGTATCGAAGCTTTCTCTTTTATTTTTGTGTATCTGAGTGTATCTTTATACAGAGGTGCTGATAAGTCCTTAGCCCGACCAGGACCGAAACAAGCTAATGTTTCTCTCAGAATGGCGTGAATTTTCTTCGGCGCCTTGCCTTGCAGGAAAAAAAAAACTTGATGACAGGTCGCGTCTCGATGTTGTTGAAATCGCGTGCGTCCCTGACATGCTTCCGAGCTTGTTTCCTTCCACGTCGGGCTAAGGACTTATCAGCACCCCGATAACTGAGAGTAACCTTATGAAGTGCAGTGGTAGCTATATATACCACTTGCTATAATATTTCGAAACTCCGAATTTTGTCTACGTTTTCCGAATTCTTCTGGCATTAGACAGCTCTTGTTACTCCATACTCCGTTAACGGACTGGCTTCATATTTTTTTTCCATGGCGCAACTGGCCCCAAGTGGGCCAGGGCATCCTCATTATCGAGTCTTCATGATCACCCTCAGACGCACCACAGTCTGTAGCGCTCCTCTGCACGAGTGATCGGCCCGACGCAAAGACCTCTACTTGACAACATACGACAATCACAACAGACAGACTTCCATGCCCCGGGCGGGGTTCGAACCCGCATTCCCTACAAGGGAGCGGCCTTAGACCGTGCGGCCACCGGGATCGGCTGGCTTTATAATGCTCACAATTTGTTCTTCGTGAAGTAGGACTGATTTTGTATTCAATGTAGATTTATTTCAGTCTCCAGATCTTCATTTACATTTCCGTCGTCATGGCTACCCTTAATAGAAGCGTAACCGAATGACAAAGCAAAAGTGTTTTCATTTTATTTTCAGTTTTCAAAAGGTTAAGGTGGTATTTCTAGTTCACGATTTGGCTGCATGAATACAGAAAGCGCCTCCCCAGAGGCGCGGTGCCAGGGCGCGACAGGGCATCCGTCGTGCCGTGGTACGAACACACCTGGCCGTAAGGCTGTATACAATTTTTCCTCTGTCTTGGCGCTCAGACTTAAAACAAAAATTAAACGGTGACAAGCAATTATCTCCAAACTGTAGCTCATTTAAAATTCATAACAAGGCATGTTCAAACTCCCAAGCAACCTACAATTTAACTTAGGCGACAGTGACTTTTTTTTTTTAAAGTTTATGACCATAATGCATTTCGAGAACCATTTCTTTCCAGCTGTCCGTGACTGAATGCTAAAAATGGTGGGTATTATGTAATTAGGACCTTCGTAGTTTGTAAACGTAGTGAGTATATAGCAGAAGAAGACAAGAAGCGTTGCTCTGGTCGGACAAGTATGAAGAGGGGGTAGAGGGAAGAGGAAGAAGAAGAAGAAGAGGAGGAGAAGGAGGAGGGGTGAGGGGGAGGAGGAGGAGGAGGAATAAACGGAAGAAGAACTTGGCTGAGGTGGCGACGCCTGTGACATATTCAGGAGATATCCCAGTTCGAATCCAGACCCGGAACTGACCACCCTTACTGAGAATTGTTGTGATGTTTTAATGTTTTGCTGACCGTGCATCTCAGTATAATCTTAGTAATTAACCAACTGGTATCATCACACTGAAACAAGTGAATGGTCTAAAACTGTGTTGTATAATACAATTTTGACCTCCTGATGATGAGCACATAGTGCTCGAAACATGTAGAGGCATATAATAAATTTATTATAAAACAAGATTTTGTCCATTAAGTTGGTTAATTACTGAGATTATTCTGATGTGTTTCCTTGGCTTGTGCAGACAAATTGAATCTTAGGCTTCAAAATTTAGCGACGATGACACATTTCCACTTTTATTTTCCAATTAATAATCCACTTTATGCTTGTCATTAGCCATATAGCATGAGCTGCTGACGGCCATCGATATAAAAGGTAAAGTTTCCTATGTCCAACACATGAAATCATATAGGGGAGTAGAGGCGTAACTCCACTCATTCCTAACCTCGTTATTTGATGGAAATGAGTGGTCAACTTCACGCCCAATCCCTGGGAAAGAGCACCGGTAGCGATTGAATAGGAGGCTGGGTGGGCCTCGTAGTCGGCCTGGACGTTTTGGAGAAGTGAAATATATTTGTCCCTGCCGGGATGCGAACCCCGTATCCTAGTCGCTGTATCGACTACACTACATCGACTCACGTACAAATAAAAAATAAAACAAATGAGATCATTTAGCCATTACGCTGCCATTGTTTGAGGCATCAGCTTGTAAAGTTACATTTGGGGGGGGGGGGCGCAATGCAGAAGTGGGAGTGGCACAGAAAATGCCTTTGTTTCTTTATTTTCTCACATTCCTGCACCTTTTTCTTTCTCCTCTACACTTTACACCTCCAACATTATCTACATATTTTTTTCTCACTTTAATCCACTGCTCAGGTCCACAGAAGTTTTCATTCAGGCTTTGGCGTAATTACTTTGAGACTGGAATCTTAAAGTAGCTCGGAATTAGATTATTTTGGAGAAATTTTCGATTAAAAGAGACTGAAGAATATAAGCTTGGCGACAAGCATTCTCTTTGATTCGATCCGCCGATTTGAGTGACAATGAAAACAAAAAACCATTCACTAGTCCAGCCAATGCAGCTATGTAATTAAAAGTCTGGAAGTCAGCTGCGTTGATACGGATAACTTTTTTTCTTGTCGATTTATTGCATAGTGACAGATGGTTCAGTGCTCCTCATTGTTGCCTCGATGAAGAAATACTTCGAGCAATGATTTAATTTTGCTTTCCCCCCTAACTGTCTCCGTGGAAGATACATCGAAGTATTTGTTATTTTTGGCATTTGCATGTATTTGCATTTGCTGACGGTAGTGAAATGTTTTGTTTTAGGGCTTAAGGCTTGTGTGTGGTCTCGTGCAGATGATTCTCGCCGGTAGGAAGATAAATAGCTAGTGATTAATTGGCGTTTGCAATAACAGTTGTACCCGTAAGGTTTGGTCTACACTATGATACATGAAATAATCTGCCAGAGTCCATGTGTGATGATGTTGCTGATGCTGGTTTGTGAGATTCAGTTGACCCTGTGTGCAAAATTGAGTGCTGGTGACGAACACACTGTCTTGAATCATTAAAGGTATTGCGGAATTTAAAGGTTTGGACCAGGGCTTTGAGCGACACATAACAGTTTTTCTATATTGGGCTGTTCAGTGCGATATGAAGTTGAGTCACATTGGCCGGACGAGTTCTGAAGCGGAAAGGGATTTTTCTCTTCCCCGAAACGTCCAGCCCGGCTCTAGAGCCCACCAAGGCTCCTGTTTAATGAGTACCAGGGTTCTTTTCCGGGTGTAAAGCGGCCGGGGTGTGATGTTGGCCACCCACCTTCATCAAGCGTCGAGGTTAAGATTGATGGAGCTGTACCTCAACTGCCGTTACATGCTTTCATGGCGTGGACAGGGCCTTCATTCTGCTTTATAAAGTATAATCCTTCTGGAAGCTGTGAAGGCATATGGGGTATTGGAGGTGTATGTCTGCCCAATCGTAACCTCGGAGTAGATGGGAAGGGGGTGAATGGTCAGCTTAACGCCCTGGCCACTTTACCCCCAAGGAAAAAGCCACCGTTTTCCTTTGGGAATAGGACTGCAAGAACCTCAGGTGGATCCTAAGGTGATAACTCTATGAGGATATAGCAGTCATAACACAACTATATTACCAGGTGTATATAACTTATCAACTACATGTTTCGGCCAATGCTGCTGTGGCCATCATCAGGTTGGATGCAGTTTATCAGAGAAGCACCATAGATACCTACACTGATACTAATAATTGTTCTGTTACATCTATATAGCTTCTGATAAATTGTATCCAACCTGATGATGGCTACAGCAGCATTGGCCGAAACATGTAGTTGATAAGTTATATACACCTGATAATATAGTTGTGTTATGACTGCTACATCCTTACAGAACTGTTACCTTAGATTCTAACAAACAGAACGGGGATGACGCTCCTTGAAGTCCTTTTTGGATATTCTGGAGGGGACAAAAATATATTGGCGTCTGCCAGGAATCTAACAATTCTAGGGACGTCAATTTCGTAACCTAGTGACTGGAGCGGATGGGTGAGGAGAGGGGGGTGTATAGGGTCTTGGTGGAGAAACCGGAGGGAGACAACTGGGAAGACCTAGGCGTAGATGGGTGGATAATATTAGGTTGGATCTCCAGGGGGTGGGATGTAGGTATATGGACTGGATTGGGCTGGCCCGGGATAGAGACATGTGGCGGACGCTTGTGAATGCGGTAATGAACCTTCGGGTTCCGTGAAATGCAGGGAATTTCTTGACTAGCTGCAAACCAGTTAGCTGCTCAAGAAGGACTCTACACCATGGAGTAAGTAAGTAAGTGACTATCGTGACTTCGGTTATCTCTTGTTATTTTAGTGTGATGGACGTAGGAGAGCAGAAAGAAAGCAAGAGCGAATGAATGAACTGATGATGAAAAAAATAATGGAGGGATGAAGGGGAAGGTAGGAAAATAAATAAGGGGGAAAATGTAGTAAAGAAGATAGACACGGGAAGGGTAGAATGGATGCGAAGATTGCCAGGCAGGCTGCGATGTAACGTCATTCCCCAGTACATGTGCCGAACTCGTTTCGGGCCAGGAGACAGCTGGAATTTCGATAAGGGCTTCCCGTCGGTCGCGTGTCGTGCAGTGACTGAATTGAATTTCAACCTGGGGTACGGCTATGTATGCTTAGAAAACTAAAATGACAAATTGCAGGAGAACCTCTCGCGACCCGGTATAATTGATGCCTGGGCCCGGTACCGGGCCGCGGCCCGGCGGTTGAGAAATAAAGCGGCCGAGACGTGAATCTAACCACACACCCCATCTAATGCCGACGTTTAGTGTGAGTGGAGCTGTGCCTTCATTCCCCCACACGCCTTTATGGCGTGCGCGGGGGTAACTTACACCCAGCATTTTAAGTTTGTAACTTGGCCATGTATTCGGGCAGATCCCTGTTATAACCTTGGCCAGGTACCGACTGCTTCCACTGGCCGTTCGGAGTCTTACATATGCACCTTTCATGACTATCTTCCCATTCTGTTAAGCGGCATATAAAATTGTTCCACTGGTTCAAAGGTCATTGCAGACAAAAAATGGTGGCATAACAGACGTGTACTCTACAAGGTTATTTGTCTGTAGACTTTACGGAACTTGTGCATAAAGTATGTCAGGCAACGCTGAAGTGCCGCTTGTGAAGTTTCTCGGAATTCCATTAAATATTACTCTAAGTAACTTTACGGGGAAATCTGATTACAGTCAGCGGATTCACAAACGTAATTTTACGTACATAAGTAAACTTATTTTGTATAATTGACTAATTTGACGTTCATCGTGATAAATTCTTATAATGAAACCAACCGGATGCACTAATTTCCGTCCTGATCCTGCTAGCAAGCTGTCAGCAAACCTGTATGACATATACCATTGCTGTGTGTACAGTGAAGAACTCCTGACGATGGACAGAGGAACTGTCCGAAACACGTAAAATTTTATTCCAAAAATAAATTTGAGAAATTAGTGCCTCTGGTTGGTTTTATTATAAGAATTTATTTTGTATAGTTGTAATGAATAAGTTAAGAGAATTTTGTGTAAGATATTTGTCCCATTTACAAAAATAAGCGATGTGTGTTCTGTCCCCAAATGTTTCGTGCTTGATGACAATATTCTGGGACGATTTGAAATGAGAGACAAATGTATACATTTTGTGACTGTTGAAGCTGCTATTTCCAAAGTAATAGTGGCTACATAAAGTGATTGTTGGTAGTCAGTAGCTATCTGACGAATGGGAAATCTCCTTTCTATAGACACTTACTTCCTGTTTGTGTTGATTAATTGCGGGTTGGAATTTTGAGATGCATTTATCAACTTTAAAGGTCACTTCTTCATCTGTAAATAGAGACGCAGAGCCATATATGGCCCATTGGGCAGCTTTGGCATGTGGAAAACTTGTGTGTGGATTTTTTGGAAAGCGTCATTGCAAGAAAAAAAAGGGAGTCGTAACGAATTATAATTTCAGAATGGAATAAATAATTTTTTTTTTAAGAGAAGAAATTTCTGTGCAGGCCTGGACAGGTCCTGAAGGTTCCAGAATTTTGAGGCTTCCAGATTTAAAGACAGTCGGTAAATGAATGTGGTAAGTTTGTCAGCCCTACGCACCGGCTGCATTTATCGCTCAGAAAATATTTCATAATACTCATTTCTGTTAGAGGCTGATTCGAGCCTCTGGCCATATTGCGGCCGGAAGGATTAAGTGAATGAAACCCGCGAACTTCCGGCTTAACAGCGCAGTTCCTCAGCCGACTGCGCGACCGCCTGCCTTCAGCAAGTGAAACTACAGTCAGCAGCGAGGTCAGACTTTCACACTGCCGGTTCCATTACTGTCTTGAGTCGACAGTTTTCAAAGTGTATCTGGTAATTATATTAACGATTAGAATTGTGGTTAGTGTTGCAATTAGGTGAAGAAAGACGGTAAATTGCTTCATATTCTTCGCTTTGAGAAGTTCTGTCCGTCCCGTAAGGTTTTCTGAATTTCTGTGATCGAAGTTTGCGGAGTTGAAAACATTGCAATAAAAGCTATTTTTGTTTCGTGTTGATGTGAAACAATCTTTTGTCTTCCAGGTTGATATCCAAAAATTTAAAGATCAAGATATATAGAACTATAATTTTGCCTGTTGTTTGTATGGGTGTGAAACTTGGTAGTTGACATTGCGGGAGGAAAGGAAGCTGATGGTGCTTGAGAATATGGTATTGAGGATAATATTTGGACCTAGGAGGGATGAGGTAACGGGGGAATGGTGGAGATTGGGTAACGAGGAGTTAAGTGATCTGTACTCCTCACCCAATATTGTGCGGATGATAAAATCCAGAAGAATGAGATGGGCTGGGCATGTGGCGCGTATGGGGGAGGAGAGGGGGGTGCATAGGGTCTTGGTGGGGAAACCGGAGGGAAGGAGACCACTGGGGAGACCTAGGCGTAGATGAGTGGATAATATTAGGATGGAT
>Ga0136643_10015943_pt1 | contig 11290 bp, 14 predicted proteins | sample TergutLab28metaG_FD_96883 | JGI IMG/M metagenome (GOLD analysis project Ga0136643, IMG submission 96883) | Labiotermes labralis P1 segment gut microbial communities from Petit-Saut dam, French Guiana - Lab288 P1 (version 3) (version 3) | ecosystem: Host-associated > Arthropoda: Insects >... | reverse complement strand
TTCTTGTTTTCTGGTCTAGTTTTTGCAGTTCTTCTTGGTGCCAGTTAACGATTCCAAAACTGTATCTAAGTACTGGTACTGCCAGTGATCCAGTTGCTTGGATTTTATTCTTTGCACTTATTATTATTATTATTATTATTATTGGTGGTGATGATGGTGGTAGTGGTGGTGGTGGTGGTGATTGGCTGGGTTGATCCTTTGTCTCTGATGCACTGCGACCACTAATTAATCTATTGTACTAACCCTCTTCATCACTGGGTGCTAAGCAGATCTGTATCCTTAATAAGATCCAGCAGACTAATTAAAAGTTCATTCTGTCCATGACATTTTTCTATCCTGTAACTGCCAAAAAGCTGAAGTCTTCTGCTTGTTAAAGCTTTGCAGTCTATTATAAAGTGTGAGGATGTCTCATCACCCTTGACACACTTTCTACAGCTTGTGACCCCCTCATAGTGACCAGTTCGTTGTAGATGCTTTCTTAGTGAATATGTGTTAGCTCTTCATTTTATAACATGATGCGAAAAGCTGAAATTTGTCATATTAATGGCATAAAAGATGATATTAAACATATTGTTGTAGAACATTGGGGATTTTTTTTTTGAAACATACATATTTTTGTTGCAGGAATTTCGGTTTTATTCCACATATTACAATAAATTCTGTTGCAGAGACCTCACATGAGAGGTGTATCCACTGCATTAAAATGAAATATAGCATATATGTATACAGCATCTCAGAGAAAATAGTGTCCTACATGAGTACTTTGTTTGCATGAAACAGATTGTTTTTAATTCATAAGTTGGTGGACTGTAGTGTTAGAGACAAACATGCAAAGCACAAAAGTAGCATGCGCTGTTTGTTGTTATAGAAACTGTGTTAAAATACTGACTGATTCAGCTGTAAATGTTTTAGTGTAATCATGAAATTTCAGTATGGGAAAAGTTAAAACTCTCACATAGGCAGGATTTGGAGCCCCGGCTGTTGCCAGTTTTGTAGATGCAAGTTGTGTAATACCATAAAACATTGAAACTCATTATGGTAATTGAAGGGTGAGAGGCTGCATAATGTGAATATGTTTGCCCAGTGGGGAATATTTACAGAAATCCATAGTATTAAATGTGTATATTGTGTGGTCTGTCCTAACCTGGGTCACTCTGTGATATCACATATTAAAGTACTGTTTAGGCCTTCACTTCTTGTAATTTGTAGCCAAAACCCATAACCCCCCCCCCCCCAAAAAAAGTAACCATTTGTACATTTTTTGGATCATTTGTTTTCAAGGTACATTAATTGAAAGATGTGAAAAGTGACAAAAATTTCATACACTATGTAATTTTACTAGCTGTGTTTTGAAGTCTGTTAAAAATACAGGGCTAGTTAAATGTCATTTTTAAATCTGCAAAATGAGCTTTAAAATGAACTCACACATGAATGTAACGACCACACAGTTCACATTGTTTGTAAATAAATAAATAAATAAATAAATTTGTTGTATTATGAAATATTGTGGGAAGACTGTAGTTATTTATAAACTTTAAAGTGGAATATATATCCTATACAGTTACATGTTTATATTTCTTGTCACAGTACAGTATATGATGTTAGTCATTATTCAGCAGATATAGACAGAGAAGATTATTGTGAAAAATTAGTTGCACTTTTTACCTTTCTCAGTGTGGTTATGATATGTTAATGTGTCACAGTTATGTTCATACTGTCACACAACAGATTTCAGATAACGATGAGCTAACTTAATGTTATTGCATGTATTTCTTCAGGTTATGTCATTGAGATGACAGAATATGGTTCAGACAGTTGGAAACCTGTACCAGGGTTCTGCCCAAAAACTGCCTTTACTGTCAAGGGTCTGCATGAAGGGAAACGTTATGTATTCCGAGTTCGGGCTGAGAATATTTATGGGTTGTCAGAACCATTGGAGGGTACACCAGTTGTAGCAAAGAGTCCATTTGATCCCCCAGATGCTCCAAGCACACCAGAAATAACTGCTTACAGCCCAAATACTTGCAGCTTACAGTGGAATCCACCAACTTACACAGGAGGAAGACCAATAACAGGTACAATAATGGTTCATTCATTTTCCTAAAGACCAGTTATTTTGCCACCAAAGTCTCAAAACTTGTGTCAAGGTTTTGCAGAAGATAATGTTTATAATTCACTGATGCCACTATCTTTGGCAGATTTAGCAGTGTGACTCTTTCTAGTGCTTGCTGAAGTCTGTGGCACATATGGGATGGATTTTGTAACTGCCTGCACATGTATTGTGTAAATAGGAGTGCATACTTTGAGCCCCTGCAGGCAAAACTTAATGCGTTTCTGTACATTTTCCAAATTAGTCTTCTGTCCCATTGAATATCATTCATTTTTATTGTCCCATTAGTTTTTAGTGGCTGTGCTTTATGTGTGTATATGCATGCATGCATTTGGTAGAACATCAGTAACAGCTTTTTATAGACATTGTAACTGGAACATGCATATTACACAGTACTGAATAATGCAAAGATGTAGTTCTGTAATGGTAATTATGTTTGGACAGGTTACTATGTGGAGAAGCGTGAACGTGGAGGTGAATGGATTAAGGTTAATAATTATCCAACACCTAACACAAGCTTCACTGTACAAGATCTGCGAGAAGGTTCCCGTTACGAATTCCGTGTGATAGCAGTCAATGAGGCTGGACCTGGAAAGCCTAGCAAACCCACTGAACCAATGACTGCAGAGGCACAGCGCTGTAAGTTCATAAGCTTCAGATACTTCTGCAATAGGGATATTGAAGTTCCATGTAAATATGTAACTAACTGGTTTCAGTTATTAGAAATTGACAAAAGTGTGCATTTATCATTGGATTATTTACATATGTCTTCATCTGCCCTCTCTTTTTATATACTTTTGCACAGTCATTTTATTGCCATGCTTCTCTTTGGAGGTTAATGATTACCAAATCTATGTTGTACTTTAGCATAGAAGAAGGTGACATTACGTTCATATGAAGCACTGATATTGTTTTTCAGTTTTGTCATGGTTTCCTGCATGAGAATCAACAGTGCATATCTGGCAGCTGATGCTTTTTCCTGCATATCCGTCTGCAACACACGCTCTGGCACAGTTATTTTATCTTCTTTTTTTTCCCCTTCTGTTTTCATTCTGTTTATTTATTTATTTATTTTTTTGTTTGATCATATTTGTTTATTCTTTTTTGGGGGCTCTTATTCATTCGTTCATCCTTCCCTCTGCCCCTGTTGTCACCATTGTCATATAATTGTCACACCTTTATATTCTTTTATTTAATGTAACTTTCTGAAGGGTTATTGAATAAGATGCCTTAAGTTATAAAATGTGTTCACCTGATATGTTTTCTCTAAGTTTCATGTATTGTGATCAGTAATAACAGCACAGTGTTATTCATTTTCCCAGTGAAACCTGATGCACCTGAACCTCCTCAGCCTGACCGCATTACACGAGACAGTGTGACCCTGTCATGGAGGCCTCCACGCAGTGATGGAGGATCCAAAATCAAGGGCTATATTATTCAGAAGAAGGGGAAGGGAGATGATGATTGGTCTGATGTCAATGGGACTCCTGTCCCAGTGAATGTTTTTAAAGTAAGTTATACCTGTTACTTGTTAAATGTAACAGTGTGCAAGTTAGTACATATTGGTTTCTGGAGTGTGTAGGTCTTGGATGGTTGCTGATTTTTTTAAAAATATGTTTAACCGTATTTTACGAAAAAAAATGTAAGAGAACTAAAGCATATTATTAGCAGTGAAACTTGGTAGATATATCAATTTTTTAACTTTTAACCCTTATCCTGCTAACATGGAGAATATGGTGAGCTCCTAATAACACCAGCAAATGGCAGATGGGATTTATTTCGGCATTTAAAGGGCCAAAATAACATTTATGTTCACTCAGGACTTGAGCATCACTATGTACTGATTTATGACACCTCGAAGAAAAAGTATTGTTTGCATATATTACTGTCACAGTAAAATTGTCTTCTTAGAAAATTATACCTTTAGAGTGAATCAAATGAGAAGATTAATGGAAGAGAGGTTTGTTTAAAATGACTCATGTGAACTTTGTAAGTAAAGTTTGTAATATTTTAGTGTCATTACTCGTAATATTTGTTAATATGGTATTAAAAGTTAAAAGTTCAAAATTTGCTGCTTATGGCTGTGTTTTTTACATTCACAGCCAGTTACTTGACACATGTAACTTCAAATTCCTTACATTGACAGGTGCCCAATTTGAAGGAGGGTGATGAATACCAGTTCAGAGTGATAGCTGTGAATGATGTAGGACCATCAGATCCCAGTAGACCAAGTAACAACATTTTGATTGAAGAACAACCTAATAAGCCGTGCATGGACCTTGGAGGTGTTCGTGACATCACAGTGCGTGCTGGAGAAGATTTCTCTATCCATGTTCCATATGTTGCATTCCCAAAACCTACACTTACATGGTTCAACAATGACACTCTGCTGGATGAGTCAGACACCAGAGTACATCAGCAAGTAAGTTCGTTGTTTTTCAGAAGATGGTGTAAAGATGATCCATAATACTGTTTTATAAAATGTCTGTAGTATTTTTATATCGTAAAAATTCTGTTTATTTTTTTGTATTTATTTGACTTCTTCCACATTCTGTCATCTTTCTGACACACTTTAGGATTAATGTAATGTATGTGTGTGTGTATGTATGAGTGTATGTAACGTATTTATATAGGTATCAAAGGGCATTCACTCTTAGGTGGTACATTAAAAGATTTTTGGGGTTTTCCCAGTGATTACCAAAACTTCAATTATCTCACTTGTGTGCATTTGATATACTGCTGTTTGTTTGTCTGTCACACAGCTAAGGCAAGAAGTAAACATAAAATTCTCTATTTGCTTTGTTAGATTTGATAGCTTGATAGCACGGCTTAGTAGAACTCAGATAATTATGCCTGTGGTTTTTCTTTTACCAGAAAAGTAAAACCAAAACCTTGAGTTGATTTATCTTGGCTGCTAGATGGACTGCTGTCAGTGTAAAAACACATATCTTGCCTGAATCAGAAATTTTACAGGACTGAGCTCAAATTGACTGTACTCACAGAGGATGTTGTCTGAACTAGTATTAGATATTTTATGCTTATTTCCATATTACTCCCCACCTGCCCTCATTTCTGCAAGAGATGCTGGACCCCTGAGATTTAGCTGCAGATGCCAAACAATGACAGAACCTTTGTGTGATAAATATAATCCACACTGTATGAAGATGGTGCATGAGATATCTTGGAAACAAACTAGAAGTTAACAGTGGTAATGCTGTTTAATTTTTACTGCAGACAATATAATTCATTCAAATTTCCCTTTACATTCACAAACTATGTCTTTTTGTTGCAGTTGGCTGATGACTATGCCAGTATTGTAGTGAAAAATTCAAAGAGGTCTGACACGGGTCAGTATCGCCTGCAGTTGAAAAATCCATCTGGCTTTGACACAGCCACTATTAATGTAAGGGTGTTGGATCGTCCAAGTCCACCTGAGAATTTGAGGGCTGATGAGTTTGCTGGTGATGCACTTACACTCTTCTGGAATCCTCCAAAAGACAATGGAGGGGCTGACATTACTAACTATGTTGTGGAGAAGAGGGAAGTAAGAACCACTGCATGGCAGAAGGTATGACCACGTTGACTGATATTTCATCTGCTATGTAGTAAGTAATATTCATCTCTGAGTAGCTAAACACCATGGCTAGAAGTCCAGCAGGCAATGGAGAGTATTGAGGTGTTAAGGAAACAGTGTGGCAAATTATTGTATGAATATTTAGTTTAACAGTAATGTATGCTTCTTTTCTTCAATTTTTTATTTACTTGGACAAATGGAATTGGGAGGTTGTGATGCAAAAGACACTAAATAAAAGTGTGATGGAATTAAATAATGTGATGTTTACATTCACATCCAAGGAAAATGTGCTTGAAGCTCAACAGATAAATATTTGATTTGATTTGAGAGAATGGGAGAATAATAATTTAATGTAGTTCAGAGTCACATTTCATCTTAAAAACAAAATTAATTAAACCAATTTTAATGTACTTTGCTTTCAGAGTGAGTGATTTCACAAGATATTTCAAGCCTCTGTAATGAATTCTTACTATTAATCTAATGTGATATTTTTTAAATGAAATGTGGTAATGCATTACATGTAACTTAGTCACAGACTAACTTTTTACATGCAAACATGTGCTGACAAGAATGTGTGTTCATTGTAGTTCAGTTGATAGGTTACTAATATACAGAAAATATTCAAGTTTGGTAAAGTTGTAAGACTGTCTGTGACAAAGAACACTTGCCAGGACATATCACAGTGTTGTGAAATGCTGTAACTGGATTGTTCTGAAGGTGGTATGGAATTGCAACTTCCTTGCACACTGATGGTGGTACTCACGATAAGAATAACGGTAACTCATACTGTCTTGTAACCCATCCTAGAGAATAAAATTTTTCAAGATTCAACTCCATGTGCATTTAAGGAAAGAGAAAAATAGTTGTGAAAGAAATGAATGGTTATGCATTTGATTTATATGTGTGTCATGTAGAACTTTATTAATTCTTAAGTCTATTTTGTTGTGAATCCCTCTTAAATTGAGTTTGTAAATTTGGTGTATTAACCTCCTTCACAAATTCCAGCAGCAAACTGACAGATTGCCTTAGATGATAGAACATTAAATGTTATACCCTAGGTAAGCAGTTACGTGACAACACCATTCTGCCGTATCCGCAACTTGGTGATTGGTCGAGAATATGAATTCCGGGTCATGGCTGAAAATCAGTATGGCACATCTGATCCTGCTGTTATTGCAGACCCTGTGAGAGCAAGGCATCCATTCGGTATGTAACTGTGACATATATTTATTATTAACTTACTGCTCTTTCATCCACATTTTTTTACTACAGAAACAAAGTCATACAGTACTGTACATTTTAACCAGCTGTTATTGAACTGGTGGGTTGACAGCAGTGGTTGAGTATTTTGCTTGCTGGCCACTTTGCTTTGAAAGTGTGCCGCCTTTCTCAGTTGAAACCTACCCTTTTATGGTACACTTGTTTCTCCATGATTATTTTGGTAATTTCCTTCTACATTGTATCGAAAACATATATAAATGACCATTGAAAAGTTAAGGTGGCCAGTGGGAGGGCTAAAGGGAAGCATTTTGCACGAAGTGTAAATAAATAATTGTGAATGTAAAACAGGTCCTGCCTGGAAAGTAGAATTGTGGACGGTGGTTTGGCAAGTATTGAAGATAAATCCATGATTAGCTTTACGTTCTTTTTTGTGTATTTTAAGTCCGTGCTGGGCCTGGAACTGGAAATCTAGCTCAGTTGTGAGCTACCTGTCAGTATCAGAATCGTGATATTGCATATAATATAAACTACATATTAAGTTCTGGAATGGAATAAACATTTTTTATTTGTAAGAAACGAGGTATCTGAATTGAAAAAAAAGTGTACAGACATTTTGCTATTGGAAATATTTTATATTAATTGCCAGATGACTTTTAAAAATGAAATAAACTGATCACAGATTGATAGTGTTACTTGATATTTTCTTAGTTCTTGTAGTTTCACACCATCATGGTATCTTCAGATAGGCTGTAACTATGTCCTGCCACATCCTCTCTGATCCGTCATTCAGAATTATGCAACATTATACAACTTCTGCACTTGAGAAAACCTTGGTAAATAAAAAAAGACACAAATCCTCTGTGTCACTGATTTCATGTACAAAAGTCTTTGTGAATTATTTTGGGCTATCAGTTCAGAGCTAATTTGTAATGTGTAACTTCTCAGATCCACCTGGTCCTCCTGGTGCACCACGTGGTATTGACACAACTGAAGACTCCATCACTATCGCATGGACAAAGCCACGCCATGATGGTGGCTCCCCTATCTTGGGTTATGTCATTGAGAAGAAATTGATTGGTGAAGATAAGTGGACAAAAGCAACACATGCACATGTAGTTGAGCTCACATACAAGTAAGGAAAACAAAGGGCTATTTGGATTTTTTGAAATCGGTTCTACTGGCCCATCATTTGGAGTGTATGTTATTAGTTTCTTAAGAGTTGAATTACATTTTCAGAGTTCCTAACTTGATTGAAAACCATGAATATGAGTTTCGAGTAGCAGCTGTTAATGCTGCTGGTCAAGGGCAATGGAGTTCCTCTTCTGATGCAATTGTCTGCAGACCTCCACCATGTAAGTTTAAATACTAAAATACAGGCACTTTTCTAGCTACACTTATTTGATTCCCAAACTTCCAGAGATAGAGTCAAACCTTTCCTTGTGTCCAGTTATACGCTGATGCAGTGTCAGTGTGTAATTTGATCCCATTTCCAAAGATTGGGCTGATCACCCATTGACGCAGCATCATATTCCAGAAGAATGAAATCCTGAGTTACATTGATACGAAAACCTCAAAACTCACACAGGGTCTTCAGCAGTTAATTATTCAGGTGGTAGAGAAATTTATTACAGTCATTACAAAACCTACCAAAGTATTCCATTCTAAACCACTTCATTCCATCCATATTTTGCACCCTGACAACATAAGTTCTAACGTTTATGCCAGTTTCATTTATTTTCTTCTACAAATATGTTAAATATTGTACTTATATGACCTTAATGTAATTTAAAAAACCCTGGCCATTGAAGGTGTGTTTTTTTTTACCAAGGTCATGTGTATGTGACATTTGTTCAATTTAATTTTTCTTCAGGTGCCCCCAAGATAACTAGTGATTTAAGTATCCGTGATATGACTGTGATAGCTGGAGAAGAGTTTACCATTACTGTTCCATTTATTGGCAATCCTAAGCCTAAACCAACATGGACAATCAATGGTGAAGAGGTTATTCCTGGAGACAGAATTAAATTTGAAACCACTACAACATCAACAGTCTTCATCAACAAGTGTGCGAAGAGGTCAGATCTTGGGATCTACACAATACAGTTGGTCAATGCAGAAGGTTCAGACACAGCATCATGTAAAGTGCTTGTTGTTGGTAAGAATTACTATCGTAGATTAATACGATAAGGCCTGTGTGTGACGTCATTATATAGTGAACTACCAAACAGATCTTTCAAGATATACGTTTTCAGGTAGCCTATGATATGGCATTGTTGGAAATCTCCTTTGTTTTTATTAATTCTTTCTCAAATTATTATTTTTTAACAAAAAGCTAAGGCAATAATTGGCAGTCCTGCCACAAGTAGAGGCCCAGGGAAGCTAACATATTTCATGTACTTCCCTTGGCCTCTGCTTGAGACAGGACTTTAAATTTAAAAATTTTTTTTTCTAATTTACACGTAATAGGAAACGTTTGTTTCATATTTACTCGTTGCTTCTGATCCATTGATCTCTGAAAGAAATCACCCAGCATCAAGCATTAGTAAGTACAATTGTTACTGTTTATTATGAAGATTCTGTAATTTTTGTTTGTTAAATATTTTACTGTTTGTATTTGAGAGTTATTCGCATGGCTATATCTTTGTACATTGCATATTACAACTTGTTCTTACGGAATTTTCCAAGGATATATGCATTTGTAAGGAGCTATGAAGTTGGTGCACCTCATTTTGAGCATGGATGCATTCAGGATGTCTTCTTGAGTATAATTAATACCCTCTCTTGCAGATAAACCTCTGCCACCACAGGGACCATTAGATGTTTCTGACATCACTCCAGAAACCTGCTCACTTAGCTGGCGACCACCTTTAGATGATGGTGGCTCTCCAGTTACTAATTATGTGGTTGAGAAACTGGATCCCTTCACTGGAGTAAGTGTAATTTTATGTAACTTATTTTCATCACAGTTGACCGAATAGGAAATGACACCAATTTACAGACTGGTTGTGGATAGCAGAAGGCCCTATTCACTGGCACAGGCACAAAATAGCCACCTTGTTTCCATAGTACATGCAGCATTAAATCCATTCTTTTACCTGTATTGTCTGTATCAGAAGTTAAATAATTGTAAATGGTTATTGTGTTAGTACAGAAAACATTTAAAATTTTACAATAATTTAAAATTGTATGATATATTGCCACTTCTTCTGATAGAGAAATGTGAAGATGTCTCTTGTCTTCATTCTGCCAGTTTAATTTTGAATTTTTTTAACAGTTGTGGGTGAAAGTAAGCAGTTTCGTACGCAGTTGCCATTATGATGTGATCGGGTTGGAACCCAATAAGAAATACAGCTTCAGGGTACGTGCAGAGAACCAATATGGTGTAAGTGATCCGCTGGAGACAGATCAACCAGTGACTGCCAAATTTGCATTCACGGTGCCAGATCCTCCTGGACAACCACGTATCAGTGACTGGGATACTAGCAATATCACGCTTACATGGGACCGGCCAAGAAGTGATGGAGGTTCTAGAATCCAAGGCTACAAAATTGAGTACAGGTAAAAAATGTATACAATTTTCATTGAATTATTGATTTTAAAATTTGCATCTAGCAGTGTGAAAAATTGTTTATCAATTCACTGTTCATATTAAGGTAATATTCAGTATTAAGACTTAAAGATGATCAAACTACATGCTTCATCATGCTTTTGGAAAAGTCATTCCTTCAGTAATTAGTATCTACTTGTGTGTACTGGAACTACGGGCTGGATGGTCCGGGATCAAATCCTGGTGGGGACAAGATTTTTCGCCCTTCCAGACTGTCCCTGGGGCCCACCCAGCCTCCTGTAAAATGGGTACCAGGTCTTTCCCGGGGATAAAGTGCGGCTAGGTCGTGCTGCTGACCACTCACCCCCTTCTAGTGCCATGGTCATGGAAGAGTAGAGCTATACCTCTACCCACCCTCTGGGCCACATCGGGCCTGTAAGGGGATTACTTTACTTTATTTTTTATTCTAAAAATTACCATACCTTGTAAAAGAAATAAAATTCCAAATAATTCACAATGTATAACAGGTACCGGGTCTTTCCTGGGGGTAGAGTGCGGCCGGGGCATGCTGCTGACCACTTACCCCCTTCTAGTGCTGCGGTCATGGAAGAGTAGAGCTATACCTCTACCCATCCTCTGGGCCACACCAGGCCTGTAATGGGAACACTTTACCTTTACTTGTGTATACAGGGTATATTTCTCCTATCTGTTTTGAATTGTTAAATTTTGTTACAAGATGTTTCATAAATAGGTCCCTTCCACCCCCCCCCCCCCCCCCTATCAAATACTTAATTTTTCTCTCTTTTTTTTATTAAATAAATAAATATTGTAGTTATTA
>Ga0136643_10015942_pt1 | contig 11291 bp, 13 predicted proteins | sample TergutLab28metaG_FD_96883 | JGI IMG/M metagenome (GOLD analysis project Ga0136643, IMG submission 96883) | Labiotermes labralis P1 segment gut microbial communities from Petit-Saut dam, French Guiana - Lab288 P1 (version 3) (version 3) | ecosystem: Host-associated > Arthropoda: Insects >... | reverse complement strand
TTTTTTATGTTTCCCTGACCGTGCATCTCAATATAATCTTAGTAACTGACCAACTTAATGCACAAATTCTTGTTTTATAAAAAGTTTATTATATTCCTCTACATGTTTCCAGCACTATTGTGCTCATCATCAGCAGGTCAAGATTGTATTACACAGCATCTGGTATAGTCACACCTGTAGGTGGCCGTCCGGCACACCGGACGGCCACCTACAATCTTGACCTCCGGATGATGAGCACAATAGTACCCGAAACATGTAGAGGAATATAATAAACTTACTATAAAACAAGAATTTGTGCATTAAGTTGGTCAATTACCAGGAATATAAGAATTCATAATCTGAATAAGCTATTCAAACTACCAGAGAACTTCGCTGGAGATTCTAGTTTCTTATCTTATTAAGGCAATGAGCCTATGATGAAAGACATACGAATTCAAGAAACTCTTTTAAGAGGGAACAAATTTTGTGATGTTAGGATAATATATAAAAGAACACAACTATACCGGCTTCTGATATTAAGATTTCTTTAAGAAGAAAAAAGGACGCTTCATTCGGAGACCCCGTTCGTCCGTGCATCCGTTCTAACATCTGTTGTCGGGTATCAGACACCCAACCGTTCGTCATACTTTCACTAAATTCAGTAGATGCTTCCTTTACCACCCCCCTCCCAAAAAAAAAGTTTTGAGCAGGCTTGGGTTTTGTAAAGTCGGCTCAGTGAGAGCTATGCAAGTACGTTACTGAATTATGTCAATATATTTCTAACCACACGTGTTACATTTCTTGGTCGAGTTGCGAAAAATTCTTATAGAGGATTTCCAAGTAATAACGTTGACCAATTATGAGTGCCGAAAAAAAAATCACTTCCGAGGACGCTGTACTTCACTGAAGTATTCAAAATATATTGTGACCTATATTGTACGCTCCTCATACGATTCCATACGGAAGACGACCACACGAATTTAAGAAACGATTGTGAGTTACGTATTACAATATGTTCCAGCTGTTATATTTATCAACCCTGAATAATTACTAACAGTTTTCTCACAGTTACAATTAGCGCTTAAGTTGCTTCATCGTTACGTTTACGACATTCACATTCTCCACCAGAAGATTTTAAATGTAGTTCATACCCTGCTCAACAACAGCATTCGGAAAGCATTTCTGATCCACAAACTTTTGCGAAAAACAAATGACGGGGACCCAATCATACGACTTAAACTTGCAATCGGATGTTACTTCTGTAACGAACACAACAACTCAAAACTCACTTTTTAATGTATTATTAATATGGCTTACTCACAGGTATTAATCATCTTTCTCTTCGGCACGAAGGGTTGCATTCAACTGCCTTTTGTGGTTGCACACTTCAAAAATGACATGTCCAGCAAATTTAGAAGGTTTTTGTACATATTTTTCGTTTTGATTTGGGTTTTATTATTTGCTTTACATACACATCACATTCCACTATTTATCTGTAATCATTTCAGTTCTATTTATCTTCTTACTCAAAAAATATTTAATCTTTCGCCTATGTGTTCATTATTTGCCTAATTAATACAGGATCCATTGAACGTGATGGGCAAGATTCTCGTATCTCTAATTCCTTTGTTATTTCTTCGGTAATATCTTTCATTAGAAAGAGAATAGACAAATGAAGATGACGTTACGTTTGAAGGAAAGGGATGTCAAACATACATTTCTGATTTTCTGAATGAAGGCATCACGATGTGCTTGCAATTCAATTAACGTTACACAGTTACTAGAAACATGCCCGTTCTGTTATAGCACAACAACAAAAACTGCAAAAACCTTTACCCGACAATACCGTACAACAATCCAGACAGCGATATCGGGTGGAAAACACTACTATCCTTATCAAATAAGAAAAATAGAAGTACCCCAACATCAGTCATAATAAGACAACGGAACTCACAGCTGAATATCCGGTGAACATTAACGCACTGCTAAGGAAGAAGTTTTAATATTTTAATGTTTAGACACAATCTGAAAATAACATACTTTATAAACAAAACCTTTTTAGAAATACTTTTAACTAGATGTATTCCACAATTGTAAACACTATGGGATCCCAAAGTTGGCAAAGCATCAGTTAACGAAAATGTTGTAAGGGCCTGAAGATGACTAACTTTTAGTCGAAACATGTAGCCTTGCCTGGGAATAAAAAAGATTGTGCTGACGTATACTGTGTAACGTTAATTGAATACATTACTGAGCTGTTCATAAAAATAGAAAACGGAACGCGAAATTTTTTAATTAAAAAGTAACTTCCTGTGAACGAGGAGGTAGAGTGTAAAAAAAAATATTAGTGTCTCTTAACAATGGGTGGTTTTCTATACGTCACCGATAAGCCCCGGCCTGAAGATCTAGCGCGTTTTTTTTTCCTTTCTAAAGGCTATCATCATTATGATCATTTGTCTATCTCCCATCATCGACTGCTAAACCTCCCCGACACGCGGAATGCGATGAAACGCTGGCGGAGCATTCAATGGTTCGTTCGAAAAACGCCCTGTATAAGCTCTGCTTAAAGATATAGATAAAATAAATGTGGTTTACTAAAACAAAACTTTGTAAACGTTACGTAGTTTGGAGAAGTGGCTACCATCTTTACCATTTGGACTTAATCGGTAGGTAGTGCCAAAAAAAAAAGAATGAATTGGAATAAAGCCATTGCTATTATTATTATTATTATTATTTACCCAATCTTCATCCCACTCACATGCTTACTTTCTACTACGTCACGCCAAAACAGGACCCCAACCCACTTTTCTTTGCTTTCCTTTTATCCCTTTAGAACCTCTATCTCCCTTCTTCCTGCTAGACTACACCTGCTATCTCCATCCCTTGTATTTGTCCATCTATCGTCATTCCCCTCATCGTATCCTAGCAACGGCAGAGTACAGTTGAGGTTTCAAACCTATCCTAGCAGCAATGCCTTGGATTTTCCCGGAAAGGGACAGGAATTCCTATTCAGAAACTCGAACTCTCTAACATTTATACGGAAATCGTGACGTATCAATATACATTGTTATCGAAAGGGTTCACTGAAAGCTAACACCAATGACTTCCTTTAGGTAGGAGCCCGCATTAAATCCCGCGGATGTGTCAGATAATTTGAGTTTCATAGTCCATGAGAATATGCGGAATTACTTTCGGTAGAAGCCAAGGAGACGTCCTCTCAAACTCTTTGTACTTCACAGTATACAAAGTCGCTTTCATCGTATTTGACCTGTAAATATCTCCGAAGTTGATAAACCCCCATTAAATATTTTACTTACGAACTGAGAGATCGTAACACAAACTGACTCAGTTACGAAAACTTTCCTTTTAAAAAATAAAGTGGAATACTTAAACCCGATATATTCACTAAACTCTTCAATTGAGCATGGAGGTTGATGTAGCAATAACGCTTCACACTTGCAGGCTGTCACCTTATCGACTGTACCAGCTTCGGCGGTTTCTTGGTTTTGTAATCAGTTTTAAAAATGTACAGCAACCCCTGTACGTCCTTGAGGATTTCAAGAATTTAGGTTTTCAGTTATCAAGACAATCGACAAAAGAAGGTTTAAAGGTTGCCAGCCTTCGACCCCAGGAAATATACCTGGCACTCACTTCTGACAGAAGCTGGTCTATTTCAGGACCACTGTGCGGCCAAAAGGTTTATGACAATGAAAACTTTCAAAGATATCATCCGGAACCGAACCCGCGGGCTTCCTGCTTGTAAGGCAGTGCCTCGACGAATTGCGCCACCGAGTGCCCCCGTCATCAGTGTACCCCAACATAATTCCGCGACAGTAGGTCTGCTATGAAATGCGATACAATCCTCTGCTTCCAATAACTACCTACTTGTTATTCATGGCCGTCTTTCCCGATACCATTCGACAGTATACAACCTCTGGAGGCGAAAACTTTTCGTAATCTACGAATCAGTCACTTACCCTCATCCAACTGCACTGAATCCACAGAAAATGAATGTTATAGAAGGAGGGGGAAGACAGCGCTACAAGCTCCCTCCCCTTCCTGCCTGCCGTTCTATAGCCCTCCGGCCCACATTCAGATAGACCAAAAAGCCAGAAACACTTCCCGCTAGCCTAAGCTACCATTACCAGCGGTGTCTTAAATGGCATGACTGGAAGATTGGTTGTGTATATATCTATATATATATATATATATATAGAGAGAGAGAGAGAGAGAGTCGTCTACCGATGAAGAAAATGCAGCACCTCGGGGGTGAAACAGGGACGATATGTGTGGCTTTAACTCGTACCCTATTTGAGAAACTAATAGTCTATTAGCTGGTCAAACAATTCCTAGCCTTATATGGAACAAAATGACTGCCAATTCCGTTAGCAAGGTCCCTCCACTGCACCCAGTCTCCGCGCAGAGTAACACAGAGACACATCCTCAACCTCCTCTTTGACATTAACCTCCTTAAATCTATATCCAGCATCCTATCCCAAACAATTATATGTAATCCAGAACACTGTGCTTCAGTCCGTAACCGCAACTACATTCTGCATCGTTCCATCCCAGACTCAAAGCTGCGGAATTTGTGATAATTATATATATATATATATATATACACACACACACACACACACACACGACGTATTGCATTATTTTCCTTGCATGTGCGATTAAAGCTGCAAATTCAGTATGTAATTTTAAATACCAGAATTCCTAATCTAGCAAATGCCTTGTGTTTTATCTCTTTGTCTTGATGAAAGCTAAATGCCAAATTACAATGTTAAGCCTTTCACTCGAAGAGTAATTTTTTCTGTCGTGTTTATACACTTTACCTACGGCTACATGTTCGTAATTTCTGCCGTAAACTGCCGCGAATTTTATAAAAATTTACCAAAATTCGTATGTTATCTGCTGCCTCCATCTACAAAGGCGGACAAGAAATTGTGGTTTTACACTGAAGAATAAGTTATCATGTTCCCCAGAGATTAATGACAAATTTCCAAAGTTTACACGTTGTCATATTCCAGAGGACATAACTATTTAGTCTCTGCGGTCAGAATCTCAAATTCCTTATTGTGCACATTCTTCAAAACAAACACTACTAAAAAATTAAATAAAATAAGACAGGAAACGTATGCAAAAGTAACACTTTGGGGTGTTCGCGTAACCACTGTTGTCATGGGAACGCCACGTACACATGTTGCTGTCAACAATGCAATACATGCTGTAATCATTCCCACAGTAACACAACAATGTAGTCTCCGCTTTGTCGCGCTACCTACGTTGCTACAAACAACAGGACGAACACTTTATCCTCATGTAAACTACTGGCCGATATTTCCTTTCGACTTTCAGCAAATCTGGAGTTTCTTGACAGAATTCCATGAAGTCCCCAATACCAAATTTCAAGAAAATTCCTGGCCATAATTTGGGGTTTTCCCCCTTTCTTTAGGAAACGATAAAAAGTACTTAGGTCTTGATGTAAAATGCCCGATATTTTGTCCGATTTTAATCAAATTTGGATTTTCTCAACAGATCTTCGTCAATTTTCCCTGTTTCAAAATTCCAACAAATCCGTCCAATGACAGCCACGCTGACATGTACAAACATCGGAACAGACAGACACACTGACTCAATGACTGACATGGCAAAGCTAGTTGGTGATTTCCGCGACTAAGCGAACGCGCGCCTAATAACAAATTCCTTCGCCGATAAATGTTGAAATATTTATATAACTTCACAAATATTCTTTGAAAGAATTGATAAACAATGAATTACTTCTAAATTAAAACTAAGATCATGGTTTTAACAGCTACGTGTTAGTCTGTCCACGTTTCCGCTCACCCTGACTTCCACAATGACTCATCGTGAAAAATACTTCTGTATAACACAGAATCGTTCACATTGGAGAGAAAAGACGGATATTTAATGATTTTTATTTCGGCAACAGAGAACGGCTTGTCAAGCAAACCTAATTCGAGCTTCGGCCATCGCACGGAGAAGACATGCAGTCCTTCTGTAGATGAGAATCCGCCGATTTTGCGTAACACAGGTCATCGCCAATGGTTTGTACTTTCTGTGTGGTAAAAATCAAACGCTCGTTGAAAACCCAAACTAACATCGACGCTACTGCTTTGTGTGAAGCATCAACTTTCGCATCTCGCGGCGAATACAAAGGGGGATTTTGTGTTTTCTGTGGGGTAGGAACCCGTCGATCGGTGAAAATCGAAACTCGGCCCGTTGCTAGTATTAATTATACAAAACAAGGAATATAGAAGATTGTTCCTCCCAATGTGACAAACCCCAAAAAAATAACTTGACTTTTCAACCAATTTGAAAATTATTCACAGAATACGAGGCTTGTAGAAAATCCAGTGCAGACAACTCCAAGGTACAGCTCGGCGCAACACGCGCGACGAGAAACACTACGGCCAATCTTCAAACGCTGGAACATACAGAAATGTAGACCTCAATAATGGATGGAAATTGTGTCGGAATCATGCTATTACTGTAGTGCTTCTCCACTTGCTTTGGGAAAGAATTGCACAGGGTTAGAAGTCGACTGCCACCACTGCAAGGTAAGTTTATTTACAACTAAAATACTTGGATTTCTGAGAAAATTAATGGAAAAGATAACATAACGTCAGAGTATTTGAAGGCCAGGAGCATTAAGAATCTTCTAGCTTGTGCTTTTATGTGTAGAAAGTTACAATGACGAGAAGGCATGATACGCCTAAATTTTGTGCAAAAATAATTAAGCTGTTTAAGTCTCCAACCGGAAGTGACGAAACCGTAGAGCAGCCGTCATAATTCAAGTCATTTATGATTTGCTTGTCTTTGTATGCGACTGTTCTCTGTCTTCCGTTCATTGTAAGTCCTTACTCCAGTTATTAACCATCAATACCAGTACGGTGAGACCAACTTGATGTCACTCGCTATTTTTATTTCACGTCTTATGCGCTCAACATGTTTCGGACATTAATATAGCCATCATCAGGAGATTACGACTATTCTGTTGAATTACCAAATTGGTCTATGTTCTTGGTTCGATGTGTGTTGGTGTTTCGGTGTGGTTGGGTTGGCGTGGTATCCGTGTGGCTGAAGCCTGCCACACGGATACCACGCCAACCCAACCACACCGAAACACCAACACACATCGAACCAAGAACATACGACCAATGTGGTAATTCAACAGAATAGTCGTAATCTCCTGATGATGGCTATATTAATGTCCGAAACATGTTGAGCTCATAAGAAGTGAAATAAAAGTAGCAAGTGACATCAAGTTGGTCTTTTGTTTTCAACTATTACAATAATGCACGGTCCAATAAATATAAAATACCAGTACAGTTTTAAGATTATTCATATTGGTGCTTTAACCAACAATTTAATTGTGAACACCAACAAATGCACAAGCATGAAAAATATTGTTATTATTGTTTAATATTATTTATTATTAAAAATTGTTAATACTTGTGCATTTGTTAGTGTTCATTATTACAAAATACCAATAAGTCTGTACAATTTCCGAAAATGTGTATTGAATTTCATTAATTCACCGAAACAAATCACTAGTTTACGTCGCAAAATGTTGGTGGAAAATCCACTGCAATTCAAAATCCATATTAACTTATAACTCAGTGGACAAGGCAGGAGACAAGTATTTTTCGCAGATCAAATATCCTAGTTCTAAGCTTGATATCAGCACAAGTTTCTTATTTTTTTCACGGACAATTTAGTAGCATCGATTAAGGTGACCGCGCGGTCTAAGGCGTAAGTAGCCGCTCGCTTGCTGAGATTGCGGGCTCGAATCCCGTCGGGGGCCTAGATGTCTGTCTCTTGTGTTAGGTGTTGTTAGATAGATGTCTCTGCTACGGGCCGATCCCTTGTACAGAGGTGTCCTACCGACTGTATGTCACTAATGTGACCAAATGCAACAACAACCCTCCATACTTATGACGAGTAGGGGGAAGACGTCAGACTAAGGAAAAAAGAAAAGAGTTAAGAAATAAATACTTGATTAGCACAAATACTATTTAAACTGTGAGGTTATATTAATTAACAGAATGTTTCGACGGTGATTAGTGCAGCACTGGCGAAGCACGAAGTGCGGGTATATCCCATAATTGTTTTTTTTCCCGTGTTTTTCCTTTACTCCTATTCTCACATACCGGGGTCGTGTTCTAAAGTGACTGTGTTCGAATAACTTTATTTGCAAAGCATTAGCTGTACAAAATTTCGTTTCTTGAAGTATGTCACATTTACAAGATGCCATCAGCATATTACCCTTAGAACGGTTATTATCAAGGTCTGGCATTTTTAACATGATATCTATAATACTGAGCTTCAAATGGAGATCGCATTCCTCTCGGTATGGACTCACACCGTAATCGAACATAAAAGACCAAACTAAACAAATTTTTTGCTAATCTCTTTTACGTGACTTCGTAGTTGGTTTGGTTTTATTTATTCCTTCAGTTCTACATCGGTACGGCTCTTATTTGTGCTGAACTGGCACGAAGAGGGTATTCGTGTACTTCACGGTCGCTCTGTGCAGCTGCTTGACGGATGAGCGATTTGGCAGGTATCGAAGAAATTAGCTACGGCTACTATCCAGTACAGCTCAGGATGCCGCGTTTGTAGACAAAACTCTGAGGAACCTTTGCATCCGGGCAAGGGAGCTGAAGGCGGCCACAAACTTTGCCCAGCAGAAACGAATAGTTACGTAGGGACTTCAACAAGTTAGTCTCTTAGCACGACACGCTACAGTGAACGACCCGCTTACCGCCGAACATAAAATCTGCGGCGTAACATATTCTGAGAGCACGGCAGACCGAAAATGGTTGGCCTTCGGAGTTACATTTCCTGGCTAATACGCGTTTGTCTCAGCAAATGATGAGCCGACTTTGGTTTACAGACCGCTCGGATGTCCAAAATCAGAAAATTACGAAAGAAAATAGAATCGGGTGGGACATACATTCAAAACTGCGACCATCATTCAGAAATTATTGCAGCAAGCAAATGTGCAACGCCAGTAGGTCACAAGCCGGTCCCAGTAACAGCGCGGTCTAAGGCGCGTGTCTGCTGCCGTTGGCATGCTGGGACTGTGGGTTGGAATCCCGCCGGGGACATGGATTTGTGAATGGTGTGTGTAGTCAGGTAGCGATTTCTGCAACGGGTCGATCACTCGTCCAGAGGAGTCCTACAGAGTGCGATGAGTCTGAGTATGTCCCTGAACCTCAGCAGTGAGGATTACGGACATCAGGGCTGGCGAACGGCAAGACATAAAAAGGATGCTATTATGAGCTAAGAGCCCATTGCAGATGTCTACATAAGGAGATATCGAAACTTACTTAAGAGTTACAGGGTCTACATAAACCCACCAAATTACATCCACTTTACCTAGTAATGGATTATTATTGACGCCAAAGGGCCGCTGTTCGGGACCACACAGAAAGTCCGGCTTGACTGTCAGCAAGACCGACACAGAACAGAGATAAATCCGCATCATCTATAATATCGAGGTATTTCTTCTCTTCTTTAAGCACAAAAAGTTCTGTAGAAGGTTACTATACGCTTAGTTAATAGATATGTCAGAGGTGAAATTATTCAAGGTTAATGAGTATTAAAGCGAAATTAGAGAATGTTTTGGGGCGACTAGACGACAACAACGTACAATAAGCTCCCTTTCAATTAAAATGTGTATTATGTAAAGCAAATATTGTAAAGAGCTAGAGGGAACTATTATTTTTTTCGCTAAAATAATACTGCACGCTTCTAAATCGACAAACCAGTGCAAAATCATAGACATACGTACATAAACGTTAGGTGAAATCTAATTCACGTGATGTATAGGGTGCATACATTTAAACGTGGAGTGGTGTTAGTGATAACTTTAGCTCGGTTATTACAAGCTCTACGTTCTGTGTCTGTTCACTATAGGGACGGGATCTCGCATGAAGAGGATAGAACGCTCCATGGCACAGAGAAGCGCGCGCCTAACAGCCATCAATATAAGCACATTCTGCAAAACGCAATTTCTCCCACTGTAGGATCGCTTTATCCCGACTGAGTGATACAGTTCTAGCAACACTACTCTTCCTTTTATGATTCTCCTCTGGTTCCAGAATGGTTTCCCCAGCAGACCGATGCCGAAAACACTACTGGCCATCGTGAACGCCCAATATGAACCCCATTGACGATACGCGGAATACGGATAAGAAAACCGTGCAGGAAACCGGCCCGTCCTCCCTCCGAGAAACAGTGATGTTCTCCGGACACTTGTGTCAGATGATTGAAATGAGGTTGCTTCGTGTCTGTTTAATGTTACGCTCCCGAGTCAATGCAGGGACAAATGCGATCGTGGTTGAAGCCCAGGGATACTTGACGTGATAGAAAACATGCCTTTGCAGGGGCAATACACTTATACACATCTACAAATTAGGCAAGTATGTGAGTGTCCTTGGTTAATAGATTTACGTGGCAATAAACGTAATTAATGGAAAGCAGAGAGAGATCACACACCGACATATACCACTACACTATAAAGTACATGAATTAGGACGGAAGTTGTATGCGTGCATTACTTCCGGTTTGGGACTCCGAAAATTTCGGGCGCTTGATTTTTGGCATAGAGTGTGCATGATTCTTCATAATACAGAGTCATATCACCAAATCGTCGATAAAACTAAAGCAACAGATAAACTTGATCCTACGAATGCAAGAGTATGTACGCTGTATGCTACTGAAACCCCCAGCAAATATGCAAGTGTGGAAGTGCAATAAAACTTGCTGTGATCTTCTACATAGACTAATGGACACTGAGCACTTTGCGCCATCTCCTACGAAAGATGGGTTAGAGAACAAAGGTTTAAATGCCAACAAAAATGTGACTTATAACAATGTTTCTAAGACAATTTACAGAATTAAATTTCACATTTACCATCCCGAAGTGTTTGAAGTATAAAATTAAAGTAAAGGATCACAACACTCAAACACAACAGCATTTTTGTAGTATTTTAATACATTATACCATTATGGGCTACATGTTTCGACTCCTATTCGAGTCATCTTCAGGCCTTCATTATATAGATCCCGACATACCAACCTTTACTGTACTGTGGGATCTCCAACGTTTACAGAATAAGATGTATATATTATAAAAATATATAAATTATCACTGTTATATAATATATTTTTATGATGTATACATATTATTCTGTAAGCATTGGAGATCCCACAATGCAGTAAACGTTAGTATGTCTGTATCTGTCTCTTGAGGGCATGAAGATAACTCGAATAGGAGT
>Ga0136643_10015941_pt1 | contig 11291 bp, 5 predicted proteins | sample TergutLab28metaG_FD_96883 | JGI IMG/M metagenome (GOLD analysis project Ga0136643, IMG submission 96883) | Labiotermes labralis P1 segment gut microbial communities from Petit-Saut dam, French Guiana - Lab288 P1 (version 3) (version 3) | ecosystem: Host-associated > Arthropoda: Insects >... | reverse complement strand
CCTGCACTGCACTGCACTGCCCTGCCCTGCACTACCTTGCCCTGCCCTCCCCTGCCCTGTCCTGCCCTGCCCTGCCCTGCCCTGCACTGCCCTGCCCTGCCCTGCCCTCCCCTCCCCTCCACTGCCCTCCCCTGCCCTGCCCTGCCCTGCCCTGCACTGCACTGCACTGCACTGCCCTGCACTGCCCCGCACTGCCCTGCCCTGCATTGCCCTGCTCTGCACTGCACTGCACTGCCCTGCCCACCCCACACTCTTTAATTTTGTCACCCAAATAACAGCCATAAAGATTTATTTTGTTTTTAAAAATCTGTTTATGCTTCCTGATAAAATACGTTGTCAGATTTCGTCAGATAGTTGAGTAAAAATTACAAATGTGATGCAATAAGTAACACAAAGCGAAAAACACGTCTATTATAAACAAGTAAATAAGGCTGTATGGAAAGAAACGCACATGAACATAACTGCGGATATTTTCAAGAAAGCTTCCGCTTAAGAGCAAAAATCTGTCACTTGGTTTCTCGCGAACTGTCACTCTGATAAAGAATATGATGTAGAACCACAGACTTGTAGCAATTTGCCAATATTAATAACGCAGAAGCAACAAACATTAATATTCTAGTATTGTGGGATGTTAGACCCTACTAACTGGTAGATAAATACTGATTTTTCGAAGAAGTACACTGCCTCCTCTTTCAGGGTAAAACAGTGCAAAATGTGTGTTAACACGAACCTGAAGAGGGAGTATGGATACTCCTCCATGATATTTTTAATTATTTACCAACCTAAACTTCGTAGATAGCCCAGATTATTTGAATCTTCATTGAGAAAAATTGTGAGAATCTTATATTTCGTAAAAAATAAACAAATTTGCTACTAGGGAGAGGGTGGAGTACGTCAAAACACAACTTCCTTATATCTTATTTATTATGCTGATGACGACATATTTCGGCCATTGTGGGTCGTCTTCAGGTCACAAAAATTTATATACAGGAAAACTATACAGAGTATGATCATAGTACAGGTGCATAATCTAAATTTTCAACGAGATCTTGTTGTTGGTTGGATTATATATATGGAGATAAAAGTACCTCTTCTAATTATCTAAGAATGGATACATATGTGATTAAGTAATACCCAGTCTTAAAAATGTGCATTAAGCTAGATTGTAATATATAAGTAGTACGCCTTATATCAGGCGAAAAATTAGGAGGGGTTTGTACGTGTTGAGTGGAGAGTTAGGGGTGTCCCAAGCGTTCCTGGCGCGTTGGTATATCGGTGGCAGCTACATGGTTGTTCCTGAAGTGGTTGTATTTTATGGTAAAATATACGTCCATAACAAGTATCCTTAGCCTGTCTGGTGGAGAATCTGTTAGCCCTTGTGAAGTTATGTTGCAGGTAGCCGGAATGACCATGTACGGCTGTGTGTGAGACGTGAATCCTTAAGTGAAGCAACCCGTTCTGGTTTGGGTTTTCTGCAGCGGGGAGATGCTTTATCGGAACGTCAAGTTGTGGTCTGTTCTGAGTCCTTGTCATCTGTGGGAATTTCTATACGTGAGAAGTGCTGGCATGTGTGTGTGTGAGACGGAGATGTGTTTGCGTAAACAGGTATTATGTACTTGCTTTTGGTAGCGATGGTGTCCGTTCCAACGAGGGCTCTAGTGATTTTCGACTGTTGACACTGTGACCTGAAGATGGCCCACAGTAGCCGAAACATGTTGTCGTAAGCATAATAAATAGGATACAAAACAGTTATGTTTTGACGTACCCCACTCATTCCCTAACTGCTTATAACACAACAGAGTTGATTCACCTAAAGATTATTGACTTTGCTACTGTGGTGACCAGACCTCCGTCAGAATTAGGCACATATTGTAAATACATGTGTATATTGGGACAGATACCTTTTTATTTAAGACAATTTTTCTTGTGCCCAAATTTTGAATGTTGAATACTGTTGGACGTAAGACAAAGTTAAGGACTGACCGAGGTATTCCGACTCGTATACTTGAGACATAAGAGCAAAGATTAGCACACAAACTTTCAGTATGACACCACACCAATTTTAATCGAAATTCACTACATTCGGAATTGGAACATGCTAATGTAGGAACAACCACGACCTACGTAATGCATCGTGTGTGAAGAATGCGCGAGAAGACATTCAAATGTACAAGTCTAACTATCCGCACGCACACTCTCCTTCACTTTCTAGACTCCATAAGTTCAGCGCAACGAAATACGCCAGTGAAGTCATCAATACGTTTTATAGTGCTGTTATCTGTAGCGGGATTGAGACACGCACACTTTTTCATTTTATTGCCCATTTCTCAAGTTAGAATAAAGAGTTTCCTGTTCTGAGGCGCCATAAACCTGCTATCAGCTCAGTTCTTTGGTGGGGAGAAGGGATTTGTTTGATAAGATTCTTGTTTATGTCGTCGCTCTTTGCCCACTCTAAACATAAAAGTTGCAGTTACATCGCACGAGTTCCCGAAATACGTGGTGTAGAAAGGTCTGTGACACCAAAGGGTATGTTCACATACTAGTAACAAAATTCAATGTATGTAATATTCGAGGAATAATTTCACGTAAATAATATATTTGTTTGTCACATATACCGTGCATATTTATTGTTCTGATTACAACCAACAAACGCACAATATCACAACAGCATGAATCATAAGATTATGTTTTTATATAGCATAGACACCTACATGTTTCGACATTTGCAGGTCATCGTCAGGGAATTTTATATTTGTACCTTGCCAAGTGTGGGCCGGGTAGCTCAGTCGGACTGGACGGTCCGGGATGGAATCCCGGTGAGGACGAGATTTTCCGCCCGTCCAGACCGGCGCTGGGACCCATCCTGCTTCCTGTAAAATGGGTATCGGGTCTTTCCCCGGGGTAAAGTGCGGCCGGGGCGTGCTGCTGACCACTCACTCCCATCTAGTGCCGTGGCCATGGAAGAGTACAGCTATACCTCTACCCACCCTTTGGCCCACATCGGACCTTTAATGGGATCACTTTACCTTTACCTTGCCAAGTTACATAGATTCTTAAAATTTATGCCGTTAAAATCACAATTCCATAAAATTATAAAAAATTAAAGTATTATTTTAGGGTAGTTTAGTGATAAAATAAAATCTGCTCGACATTATAACCTCTTGTGCAAGTAATGTATTTGTGGCTGCATGTACAATCCCTTGTTGATGTTATTAATTTGCTGGTCTGGCGTGAACTGAGTCAGGGTGGGTGGAGATACCCACCCTGACTCAGTACATTCAGTATTATTCTTCTAACCATCGCTATTCTTTGCACTGAGCGAATGTCTTTTTATAATTGAAGCAAACTGTATCCCCAGTAAAGGGAAAGTTCACCTTACAACAGGCCACGAAGGCCCAGAGGGAGAGTAGCGGTATAGCTCTACTCTTTCTTTAACCTCGAAGCTAGATTTGGGTGGGTGTGTGGGTGTTCAACGTCACGCCCCGGCCGTTTTGCCCCTGGGCAAAACCCGGTACCCATTTTATAGGAGGTTGGGTCGGCTCCAGGATCGGTCCGGACGGGTGCGAAAATGTCGCACCCACCGGGATTCGATCCCTGAAGTTATTATACTGATCGAGCTATCACGGCCCTTCTCTGTTTAGTATTAAATGTGTATATAATGAGATGACTCGGGCTGGTAGTCGTCAAGTGGAGGTTCGTGTTCCATGTCGGGTCACGGCACGGAAGTTGCCTTCAGGAAAATGTGGCAGTGGGGCAGTCCCCGCATACCTCAGCTTTCTCCTTTCAGTATAATCTCACCAATGTCTTATACTAATCATTATTTTAATACTATTCGTTTTAGAAAAAGAGGCCGGCGAAGACTGAGAAAGTTACAAAAAAGTGCTCCTTCGTGTTTTATCTCAGTATTTAACCAAATTGATGCACAAAATTTGTTTCACAATAAGTTTCATTTCCTGCCTCTACATGTTTCGAGCACATGTGCTCATCATCAGAGGCTGTGTAATACAATTTTGACCTCCTGATGATGAACACATGTACTCGGAACTTGTAGAGGCATGAAATAAAACTTATTGTGAAACAAATTTTGTGCATCAGTTTGGTCAAATACTGAGTTAAATATACTGAGATGTACGGTCAACAAAACGTCAAAAAAAAAGTGCTCCTTCGGTTATCAGGAAGTGTGAGACAGATACTACAGTGTTTCGACTTTCTGTCAGTCTTCATTGGATATTGGGACAGGTTTTTTTCCTCCAAGTAATTCCATTTTTCCCTGTGGGTCTCATAAAACAATTGCTCTTTGCTGAATTCATCTTCGACTTTCTGATCATCTTATCAGATGGACATGCGCGCGAAGTCTCTGAATCGTCAAATAAAATAAATTTATTGCTGAAATCAAGAGCACCGGGAAGCAAATTATGTCAATTTAGACTTGAAGGGAATTAACGCTGTTTAAAGGGAAAATCGTTATTCATTCTGAGAACGAAATTCATACGTATTTCGTGAATAAACTGTGTGAGCAAACGTCAGGGGGGTCTGCATGTTAAGTCATCTGATATATTTACATTTTGTAATCGCTGTGGTTTGAAAATGTTTAATGATACAGAACTGCAAAATGTAACACTCCTGTACAGCTGCATTAGTAATGAAGGACAGCTCAGTCGAGCATTTTTCCTGCAGTGCTGTGTCGCAGTTGTTGGCAGGTAACCTGCCTGGACAAATGGCAGGCAGGACAGCAGCTTAAATGTCCAGCTTCCTGGCCCCACGTCCCGTCACACACTTGGCTGACAGGAGAATGATATTCGTGTATCAGTAGAGAAATTTCCAAAGGCCTTAATATTTACAGGTTTTTCCTGTCAAACACCAGAAATTTTACCAAACACATAATATTACTTAGAGATGTAACATTTTCGCACCATTGGCTATAAATGTTGCCTGTATTCTGGCACTTGACCCAGTGTAGTTGGATAGATACGTCATATCAAAAATAACTTGCTGCCGTCATCAACAAAGGTTGCGCCTCCACAAAGTTGGCACGTAACTACACGACATGAAACTCCAGAAGGCAACATTCGTTATAATATTAATTGTCCTTAGGTTGATTTACAATCAGCTCCAAGCACCATTAATAAATCCTACTTCCCTCTTTCATAAACTGGCAACCATTTAGCTCGCAAATTTTTTATTTCGATAAGTGGGTCCTGTCACCATGGCATGGAGTGTCCTCAGGTGGCGGATGGAGGAACGATCTCCAATATGGAGGGTAGCTACGAATATATGGAATAAGCAGCTGCGGACAGCCGACAAGAGGTGGTCCTCCAGCTTGGGGGTTGGGCGAGGTGTTCACCGTAAAAACATATCACCGTTCACAAAGAAAGTCTCGGACCTGGGCTGATCCTTTGGTACGACCTATGAGATAGGGACATGGCGGGCACTTCAAATGTGGTAATGAACCTTCGGGTTCCGTAAAAGGAGGGGAATTTCTTGACTAAATAAGAACTGGTTAGCTTGTGCAGAAGGACTGCTCCGTGGAGTAAGTAAGCGAGTAAGTAATTTTTGCATTAGTTTTGCTGAACTGATTTTATGCGTGTGAAAATTGCGTTAGATAAGAACAGATCCTCTGCACTCTACGTATGTCGAATAAAAACCCTAAATTTCTCAAGGTAACCGTGCGGGTTAGGTTACTTTCTTCCAAATACTATTTCGTATACAGTGTATAATTTACGGTCTCTCAAACTGGCATTGTTACAATATTCACTGGCAGTCGCTACCAAACCGAAATCCAAGTACGATGTTCGCGCCGTAGCCATGATTTTTTTGTAAATATAGTACCTCAACAATGTCGCACATTTTTCCAAGGTCTGTTGCCATATATCATTTCAGGTTCCTTGATTAAATGATGAGGGTGTTTTATTTCTGAACGAAATAAATTAAACATTACGGTGTTTGGGTGTTTTACGAAGGCAGGGAACACAACGAAGGCAGGGAACACAACGAAGGTTTCGTAAATAGCAGCCAATTTCTAGAACAGAAAATTTGCTAACTGTAGCTAATGAGCCATTAGCAGGATATTTTCTGCCTGTAATTAGGAAGTGTGGTTCCGCAGACGCTTTACCTTTTCCATAACTCAAGTCTTAGGCTTTATATATACATACAGTTGTTGTTGTGGAAAGCGGTAATACTTGAGAAAGGACATGAAAAACAACCCCTTCTAATAACTTCATGGTGGGTAATTAAAAACAAAATATGTAACCATTCCTGAAATACGTTCAATTCCGAATTCATTAACGTACCAAAAGACAACGTGCATGTGCTTATGGTCAGTACAGATTGGAAGGAGCAACATAAGAGCCAAATGAGAGGGTAGTGAAGTGTCGTTGAGTGAAGTTTAAATGAGAGGAAGTGAAGTGTCGACAAGTTTAGTGAAGTGGATTTAAGTGCAGTTGGGTGAAGTGTAGTGAAGTGAAGTGAAGGTCTTAGTAACAGGTTGTCTAACATTATTAGAAGATATATATAGATCGTGTTGTATTCTTTTGTTTAATTTTGTTAGTTATGTATTTTTATTGTTATGTTCATGTATGCTTTTTGTTATGTATGTTCTGTTATGTACATCCTGTTTTCCTCGTGCCATCTGGCACTCTTCGGTTACTCTGACTGAGGTTTTTCCGTGCTTTTTCCTCATTTGTAAGGCAAATGCCAGGGCAAAACCCGCAAAGACAGGGCACGGCCCGCACTCTTCCAAAATTTTGTGTTGTCCCATGTATTGTTTGTTTTATGTCGTTCTGTATAGTGTTTGTGTGTAAATGTGTACTGTACTGTACTGTACTACTGCCACCGGGTGTCAACCCAACTGCAGTTAACAAATACATCAAATTAAATGTACCGGCGATGCTGCCAGTAGGCAGCGTCGCCGGTACATTATACACGAGCTGTAAACAAAGTTTATTGTTCCTGAGGTTGGTCGAAATTATCGCCCGAAACATGTTGAGCTGATTGTAATTATCAATAAAATTTGTTATTGTTGCATCTAGTTGGCTTTTTATATTATTATTTTAACGTTTATCTTCCATCTACGTCTAGGTTTCCCGAGTTGTATTTTCGTTGAAGCCCTTCTGTCACAGTATTTCGCATTTTTCCGTGCGTAATACACGTGCTTAATACACGTGTTCCCATCTCATCATTACTTATCTGATCACCCTCACAGTATACGGCGAAGAATTAACATTAAAGACATACAAGTTATAGTTGTCCATGTAAGAGCCACGAAGATATGGGGGAGTGGGGAGTGGAATTATAGCTCCACGCATTATTAAACCCGACACTAGATGGGGTGAATGGTCAGCTTCACGTCGCCTTTACGTCAAGGGCAAATCCGACGGTATCCTTTGGGTAGGCGGTGGGGCAGGTCCCAGAGTTACTTCCGAAATTACAAAACCTCTCAGTGTTCTTTTTCAGCTCCTGTTGCTTCATTTCTCTCAGCTGAATTTACCATTATGACTTCTTGTAACAGTCTTTTATCATCTACAGCACATCTTTGTATCTCTTCTCCAGTTCCCTGTTGCAGAAAATAAGACAGATTGGAGAAATAAGTAAATGTCAACAAAATAACGATATCCGAAGTTTCAACACCGCTAACACCAAAGTCCGCACAGTGATCACGAACTTGAACAGACTTCATATTATTCCAAAACTACCAAATATCTCGCTAAAATTCATCTACATTCTACTTTCTCTTCTTCTCGTCGCCCTTGGAGGCGGACTTTCTTTAAGATAAGTTGCCAACAAAATGATGTAGGCTTCCCTTCTGAACTTCAACACAGCTTTGGGCTGTTAGACCCAACGTAACTTCAAAGGTTTTCTATCGTAACAGTAAAAGCAGGAAATAACTTGCTTCTCGTGAAGAGCGCTGCAGAGATCTAACTCATTGTTTACGTCACGGTGAAGCTCTTCTTGCAACTATACAAGACTTAGATGGATAAAGTGAAAGCGAATTAAAGTGGGTAGTTTCGGAAACTTTGAAGATTTGGTCTTGATTCTGACAAGAATAAACAAAATTTTGACAACTTGCACCGGCTGAGAATTCTTCGGGGTTCTGAGTAGATTTTCTAGAAAAGAAACAGCAATATAGAATCCTAATATCTGGCAATGTGGAAGAAATTATGAACAAATATTGGCCAATAAAATTTGAATTTGATCATTTTTTACATTTTTCTAAATTCACGTTTAGGTAGATAAAGAGGGTATCAAGTCTGGGGAAATAATTGTCACGATTCCATTCAGAATTTGCATTCCTGTCGACCGTATTAGATCACTCGAATGAAGAAATTAGGGGGCTATAGTTAATAATAACATTTGGGTTGCATTCAATAGGAAAGTAAGCTTTAAAACATAACAAAGATTTTACCAATTTTCGTTGTGAAATGACGCTTGGGCTCACAGCACAAGAAAAGGAAACAGATGGATCGTTACTGTGAATATATTGTTGAGGGGGATATTAGGATCTCGGAGGGATGGCGTAAGTTGAAACCTGATGAAATTTCGCAAAGAAGAACTTCAAAATTTGTGTTTGTCTTGAACCACTAGTATGAGATCAGCAGAACACGCATTCCCTTTAGGTAAATACGAAATCAAGGACAACAGACCAAAGTGACACCGACAACGAAACGTATCAATCCAGCCAGCTTAACAGTTCTGCCCTAAAATCTGTTGTACAGATATCAAATGCCTGACAGTGTAGAGAATTTCTAAAATGTTTTAGTCACTTCTAAACATTACTAAAACCCTGGTGAATCAAGTGCTTGCTTATATTGTTCTCTCTCTCTCTCTCACACACACACACACATTAATTTTTAGATATCTCATAATTTACAGACCCGCGGTAGCTCAGTTGGTATAGTGAATAGGCTACGAGATCGACAGGAGGGGATCGTGATTTGATTTCTGGTAGGAGTAACAGACAGTAACAGACAGTAACAGACGTTCTCTCCTTCAGTCAATTCCTACGGATTCTCGATCCCATCCAGCCCCCTACTCGACGGTCATAGGAGACGGAACGTGAATCTGGCCACTTATTTCCATTTAGCGTCGAGGTTAAGAATGCGTGGCGCCATAACTCCACTCCTACTTATTTCTTCAGGGAAAACTTTATATTTAACTCGTAATTCGTCTTTGCAGAGAGAAAAATTAGAAAGGTTACGTTACTGATTGAATTAAGGTTGTTCAGTATTCAATAAAGTGGTTTATTCAGTCGTAACACAACATCAATATATAGTCAATAATACATGTGTTAAGACGGAATAAACCACTTTATTGAATATTGAATAACACAGCGGGAAGGCTGCCGTTAAAATCAAGGCTGTTCAGTACTTTAAAATGTACAGACGGCTTTATTGAGACAGAAGTTAGATCCAAGCTCCCCTCTGGTACTAAGCATAGAGAAATTTGGTGTTCAAAGGCATTAAATAAATGAACGTAAACTGAAAAATGAAAAGGTAGAAAGGAAAAAAAAAAATACAGACGAAAGAAGAAATTATGTTTAAATTTAACATTCATACGTCCGTGCATCGCTAATATATTTGCAGAGTACAACCAACAAGATGCGACTTTTCTCAAATTATTTATTTCTGTAAGACGATCTACATGTTTCAGACGGGTTTTCCGTCCATCATCAGGAGCCCAAAACTGCACATACAGCTTCAGGTATTTGTCAGACAGTTACTGCTACCTGCTGCTAGCCTCGCGGCTTACAGAAATAAATAATTTGAGAAACGTCGCATCTTGTTGGATGTACTGTGCTAAAAAAAGGATTCAGTTTTGCGGTAACTTAAGGAGAACGATCACTTGAATGGAGAAGCAGGGATCAGGGCCGCCGACAGAGCATCTTGGGCCCGTTAGAAAACATTTTTGGACCCACCAACAAGAACAAACCTGCTACAAAGTTTTACACTAACTCAGAAAGTTGCAGAGTGAATTCTGCCTGGTCAGTAAGGATTAATTTGTACAGTCGATAATTTTAGATACTACTGTGCAAAATAGACGAATCCCCTTCCCGACAGCCGGGTCCCGGTAAATTTAACTGGATTCTTTCCCACCTTCCCACACTGATCGACACTGGCAAAGGTTAGAATATATTGCCAGTTCTATAATACTGCGTCTAAAGAACCAGAACTATTGCAACTACCTGTATTCTTAGAAAACTGTAGGGGCTAAATGTACTAAGTTTACTGCACCAAACAAATTAACTGTGGATTTGGTTTGTGCAGTAAACTGAGTATATTGGTCTAAAATTTAGCGAATGAAACACTTTAAATTTATATAGAAGTTCTGCGTTTTATCAATGCATGTGATTTTTCTAACCTACTAATGACGTAAAATCCCCTATCGAGTAGGCGATACAGACGATTAATTTAATTGGTTTACTGTTAGTTAATTAGCAAATAATCGTACAACTACATTCCTCAAACAATTAAGTGTTTAGGAACATAAGAGGAAATGAGGCAAAATGAAGTGCCTGCATTTCATCTGTATCAAATATAAACACAAGGACAGCTTTGTATTCGACATTTGTGTTTATCAGCCAGAGGCACAGCCACAAAACCACTGCATAGCCAGCATATCATGTCACTTGCATGTCAATGAGTAACATGTGGTGAAAATTTTCCGAATGTTGCAGTATGTCTATAAATAACGTTTATACAAACGAATGGTGCAGAGTGTCTGCATAAACCTCAAATATCTTTCTCTCTCAGGGAAACGTGTTGAAATTGAATGTACAGTATCCGAGAAAACAAAGGGGGAAAAAAACCTTTACAGCTGTATATAAGATCTCTGGTTGTCGCGGCTGTGAAAACCCGTGCTGTGTTCTTCTGGATTTCGCACAAATTCCAGACTACATGGTGCTATAATCCAGCGCTTTACAACAGACCCAGTGCCGTTACATAATTCGTAACACTTTGTATAACACTCTTCTTTCAGAATCGCAATTCGTAAAATCCTCCGTTCCGCAAAAGTTTTTCTTTTGTGTTTTCAGTGTTATCACAATTTTACCGGAACGTACTTAGTTCTTTCATCGAGCTCAACACCTAATTCTACATAAAATGTACTTTACGTAACTTGCGGAATGCACGGAATATGTAAAGTGATTTTAAAAACATGAGGTTAACTTCGTGTGTTTGTAAGACCCACACAGCAAACCTCTTTGTATTAAAATTTATGGTTTATGGAATAAGAAGTGTTAGGGTAGAAGCAAAATTAGTATACATAATAATAATAATAATAATAATAATAATAATAAT
>Ga0136643_10015937_pt1 | contig 11292 bp, 2 predicted proteins | sample TergutLab28metaG_FD_96883 | JGI IMG/M metagenome (GOLD analysis project Ga0136643, IMG submission 96883) | Labiotermes labralis P1 segment gut microbial communities from Petit-Saut dam, French Guiana - Lab288 P1 (version 3) (version 3) | ecosystem: Host-associated > Arthropoda: Insects >... | reverse complement strand
GTTATTATTGCTTTTAATGAAAATGACGGTTTTTAATTTGGCCCCCCCACCCCGGGCCCGGTGCGAATCCCCCCCCCTTATAAGGCTGCCCCCTTCACCAAGCAAGTTGAATTTTTTTTGGGGGGGGGGGGGTCGTCTCTAAGAAAGAGCTAAGTGGCAGGAAATTCGGTCAGTGGAATTCATTAAAGCCATGGTATTGCAGTGGCTCCAGCATCAGCCCCGAGTTCTTTGACGAGGGGAACTCATCGGCCGGTGTATTAATAAAATGCCTGCCCGATAACTCAGAGGAACTATGTTTAACAGCTCACAATTTTTCACCCAGTGCAATCTTTAACCGATTTCTTTTGAAAATCGTCGTATTTTCTACAACCAACACCATGGAACTTAAGCGACAGGTGAGGTTTTATGGCCTCATGACAATGACTATGAAGACAACCGCTTTATTGAATTAAAAAACAGCAGATTTCTCTGAGGTAACGGAATATATTTATTATGTTAATGACATCACATTCCAGTTTCAAAGAAATCCTCCGTTTCGGATCACAAGTTATGTCCGACTGTGGGCCATCGAGTGTCGTCAAGCGACCTGGCAAGGGCTTTTATTTTCAGTCTCGTTGAAACTTCTGTTTCTGTTCTAATAGAGCGAGAGGTCCAACAGCCCAAACAATTTAGAAATTTCTGTGCGTAGATTTAAACCAATTTGATTATGCAAAAATGGTTTTGTTTTTCTTTCTTTAAACTGAGAATTTTGTATGTTCGTTTTATGTTCTGTAACACGCTTATTGTGCAGTGTAAGGTTAGAGCCATTTCCTTCAGGTGTTCATATTTTGGATCTTCGACATTTGAACATCAGATTTAGTGAGCCCCTACTAACTGATTTGGGCTTCGGCAATTTTGTTATTTCACCACTGAACCCACGCCTAGGAGCCAGCTAGGTCAGAAGTTAAGTCTAACTTACTGGTACACTACAGTGGCGATCTTAATTGGCGCCAAGTCCGGAGGCAAAACATTGCGACACTGCTCTAGACCAAAATAAATATATTACAGGTTAAACACTGTATAAACACAATTATTAAGGGGGCACTGGTCAACGCAATATCCGGTTGCTAAACATTTATTGGTCGAGTCATGCATGTTGCTGAATATCAATATGAGAACTTGTTTGTGTGTTGAGAAGTACGGAATGTTAGTGTACAAAGACAAGAGAAAATGCCGTTATCGTGTATTTGTGGATAGAAAATGGATAAGAAGGAGAGCACTTTATTTTGTGGGTAAATCCTATTGCAAACCTTCATTTTTCTTTACGTAAATGTCGGTAAAATGTCGCTTTTATGTGTATAGCAAAGCGAATGTGTTAGGAAAGCAGTACATATTTATTAATATTTCATTCTTGCCCTACATGTGTGGCTGCATTCTTAACCGGCATAACGAGACAAACAATTAGCAGGAAAGGAAATTGTACGAATACAAGCTAAAGTTGCAAGTTCTTAAAAATTATATTTCTGTCTTCAATACATGGGCGCCGCCATAGCGACTCGCTAGGGTATGGACAGTGCGGGGATCGAATCGCCGTGGTCGGTGGACTTCCCGTGCCGTCCAGTCCGTTTCCAGCGTCCAACCGCCTTCCTCCACAATGGGTACCGCGTTATCTCACGAGTGAGACGGCCGGAGCGTTGTGCTGAACACACATCTCCTTTTAGCGCCGAGTTGAGAATTGGTTGGAACTATAACTTCGCCTCCCTTCTGGAATGACCGTTGCCCTCAATATGTATTTTTCTCTCAGTTATCAATTTTTCAGTTTTAAAATGTAAACTCTTTTGGATTGTAATTCCTTAAATTCTGTTGCAGATTAATACATTTCGTTGAAATAAAACACGCACTAGGTCCCTGAGGAGCAAACAATCTATTGACTGTCGCCATTACGAATTTCTGTCCAAAAGTGTGCAAAATATTATTTGGAATCTTAACCAGAAAAAAGCATTAGAACTAAATTTGGCTCTATTTAACCCCTTTTTCGTACAGTGAGTATAGTGTAGAGATGCAAGGGCTTCTCAAAAGAGAGGCAATTTTGGTTATTCACCCAGATAGTATTATATTATTATTATTATTATTATTATCAGTATTATTACCATCATCATCATTATCATGGGGCCTATAAAACACTCCTTTGTGCTGTTACTTTTCGACCACACCCTGGGGCACATTGTGTCCCATAGACTGCGGCCCCACCCTCACACGTGCTCACACACAGACATGATTACATAAGCCAATGACGGAGCCTGAAATACAGGTTGTTTTATATATAAGTTATATCAGCAATGCATAAAATCATTCTTCTATTGAATTCTGTTGCGTCAGTACTACAACGCCAGCCGGCATAAGGCTGCTCCTGCACCACACTACAGATCGTCTTGCACTACAGCGAATCCTTGCCCCACCCTACCTGGGAGTTACAGGACAGTTGAAATGTGATGGCACACGCACAGAAACCAGATTTCGTCTTTCGGCGAAACGGACGAGTCCATTTAAATCGGCGGGGGCGTCAGTTCAGTCGACTACTGGCAGCCGAGGTGTGCGCATCAGTGGTAGTAATGCTTGATACACCATGTTCCGAGGTAGTATGAAGGGTACTGGCTACGCGCTCCATTCGCCAGTTTCCCCTTCACATCCCCTCCCTCCCGTGCATCACCGTGTGCCATCACATTTCAACTGGAGTCTACGTCTACGTAATAAGAAGAGACATGGGGTTCATGGAAGTGCATCTGCAGCTAGCAATCATCATAGTCTGCTAGCTCCTTCACTGATCACAAAAATATCGCGTTTAAATACGAACTGAGCCCACAATATGAAAATTTTCCACAAAAGAGTAGCGAAACTTTAAAAGTTAAACCTACAGAGCAGATGAAGGCAACTGCACCCTTGCATGCAGGAAATATGTACACAAATTAAAACTGCGGGTACAGAATGACAAGTATCTTTATCCGGATATCCGCAATGTTTGATACACCTGGAAACAGCGCATATTTTCGAAACCAAAATTTAATTATTCTTGGGGCTTTATATTTATTCGTTATTTCGCCTACACAAACACATATGAAATATAAGTTAAGCGTCCCTAAACAACCGTTGAAGGAAACATACGGAATATATTTAATTGCAAGGTATAAAACATAGGACATAGCCGACACGCTAAGTATTGCAGACACTATGCAATAGAGTGGCAAGCGATATTTTACACAGCCATGTTTCGTTTTTGCCCCAAAAGGCACTACACCTTCATCAGGAGAAAGGCAATCTTAACAGGGACTACTATGTGGCCCTCCTCATTCACACACACACTCACACACATACACACACATACACACACACACACACACACACACACACACACATAAAGAAAGAGAAACGAACTGATCAGAGTTGTGGCCGCCGGCCGGAATTCTTACGCTACGACCACTCCTTCGTACGAAGGATTAAGCGGCTAGGTGGTCCGGGTTCGATCCCACGTAGAAAAAAGCGGCACTAGGGCACATTTTATCCGAGTTGGCCGGTTTCGCCGTCCCAGTCATCATTTCAGCAATGCTCCTCATATTCTAACACCGAACGCCAATAATTTCCTTCGCGGCGCAGTACCTGGATTTCGGTAAGGCCCCCCAGTACGACCATTCTTCTGTTCAGTGTGGTGCAGATCCAATTGTAATATATCTTGCATGTGTTACGCAGATATTTTGGCCCGTGGCTATTGTGCTCTGGCAAGGTTTTGATTAGACAGGAAGACTGTTCTGTGTAGCGGTATGTCTTAAGACTCGCCAACTTTACAACTGTGGTTTTAGAATGTGATGCCTAAAATTGTGATAAGCTGGCCATACTTTATTATACGCGTTACCTCACCGCGCCTGGAGGCCACTTTGGTTTAAGGCTTTCCTAATGGAGGAAGTGGGCCTTCCCTTTTTGCAACAACTTGCTTCTATTTGCCTCTTCACTAAGGAGGACCATGGAAAAACCACAACCACCACTTCAGATCTATGCAGTTAGCCAATTTAATGGCTACTAAACGTCAAATTCGCACTGCACGACCGGTTGCATCTTTATAGGCAACACAGACGGAGCCTTTATGCGCTGCGGCTATTTCTAGAATCGAGTTTCTTGCTTCCAAACTCAGATTTTGTATTTTTTTCATTACAATCTCAATGCGTGTGTTCCATAATACACAGCTAACTTCAGAGTACAAACAGCTAGTGAAGAAATTCTCCACTTTTCATATACAGAAGTCGGAAGTTCATTACCGTGTTGACCGGAGCACGGACATACAGCTTCCTGTAGTAAACACAGCGTCATTCCGGATATTAATATTTATCTGAATATTATCACACCCATCTATATCTAGGTCTCCCAAGGGGTTCTGTCTTTCAGGTTCTCGCAATGAAATGCTGTATATATGTCTTATTTACATTGTCAGCCCATTTCGTATTCGTTAGTTTCACCGCCATAAAATTATAACAGAAACCAACGTCAGTAGTAGTAGTAATAGTAGTAGTAATAATACTAGTAGTAGTACTTGTAGTATTAGTAGTAGTATTTGTAGTAGTAGCAATTGTAGTAGTAGTAGTAGTAGTAGTAATACTTGTAGTAGTAGTAGGAGTATTTGTAGTAGTAGTACTAGTAGTACTTGTAGTAGTATTAGTACTTGTAGTAGTAGTAGTAGTAGTAGAAGCAGTGGTAGTACTTCTAGTAGTAGTAGCAGTACTTGTAGTAGTATTAGTAGTAGTAGTAGTAGTAGTAGTACTTCTATTAGTACCTGTAGTATTAGTAGCACTTGTAGTGGTAGTAGTAGTAGGAGTAGGAGTAGGAGTACTTGTAGTAGTAGTAGTACTAGTAGCAATACTTGTAGTAGTAGTAGAAGCAGTAGTAGTAATTTTAGTAGTAGTCGTCGTACTTGTAATAGTAGCAGTACTTTTAGTACTTTTAGTGGTGGGCGTGCTGGTAGTAGTAGTAGGAGTACTTGTATTAGTAGTAGTAGTACTTGTAGTATTAGTAATACTTGTAGTAGTAGTAGTAGAAGCAGTATTAGTACTTTTAGTAGTAGTAGTAGTAGCAGTACTTGTAATAGGATTAGTACTTGTAGTGGTGGTGGTAGTAGTAGTAGTAGTTATTTCGTGGTGGTGGTGGTGGTGGTAGTAGTAGTAGTAGTAATAGTACTTTAGTGGTGGTGGTGGTAGTAGTAGTAGTATTAGTAACCGAATCTTGTCACTGCTGATTACCTGATGTGGTTTATGCAAGAAATTAAAAATGGAAAAAAAGCCGTAAGTCACTCACACAAAACTTTAATATTTAAGTGTTCCATATAAATAAACACTTGTGTGTGTATGTGTGTCTGTTAAAGGGTAAATGTACAGTATTTCACAGTTGTTTTGCGTGGAGGCCGAGATTGTGTGGGTGTGATCTTTCTCCTCCGTTTTGCCTCTCCATAGCGTCCGAATAGTACGGGTGTACTGCTGTTAATAATATAGCAATGACCGGTCAATCAGGTTCCCTTTGATCGGGTTCAAGATGCCGACAATCGGCCACTCATTCACATTTACCGGCTGGCAGACAAAGAAAAGTTCTTTAATGCCACAACCTCTTCTGATATAACAGCAGAGAGAAAATTCAAATAACTCAAGAATGTACAAACAGCTCTCCACATGGAGTTGGTTGTTATTCTGAGTGAATTCTACACCATGACACTTAAGTTCTAAATTTTTGGCGCTCCCGGCAAAAGCTATTTTTTTTTAACGGAACACAAAGTTATTGTACATACTTACAATTTACATTAAGTAGTTTTATTCTTAAAGGTAAGGTTGTTTTTTCCTATACCACAAACAACTGAATTACATCGTCCAACACGACACTTTAATGCCACATAACACTGTGCTATATATTCAGTTCGCACGAACCGTCATCAGGCACTTCTTATTACAACTGTTTAAAAAACTTACGTGCATTTTAGTAAGCAATAGTTCTGTTAGTGAGAACTGGCCATTTTAATAAATAGCCTAGATTTAGTGAGAACTCACTTACAGAACATTTGCATGCTAAAATGTCCGTATGTTTTTTAAACTGTTGCAATAAGATGGGCCTGGTGACGGTTCGTGCGAACAGAAAAATGTAACACAGTGTTATGTGACAATAACGTTTTGTGTTGGACGGTGTGTTGCGTTTGTTTGTTGCCTGAGGTAATTCTATACAGAAAGCTTTTCTTTGTATAAAAAAGCAGAATTGTGGTTAAGCAGACGGATAATAAAATTCGATAAAATTGTCAATTAAAATAACTAGATGTATGTAGAGATTTCCAAATTGATGTGTAATACTGACTCCTCGTTTGGCAAGAAATTCATCGAACCCCACCCAATTTCTTAACTTCTTGTGTGCATGTGCGCATAAGAAACAATAATATAATTTATTAATTTTTAAAATTTTCAGTGTTATTTAATTATATATAACAATTCGTCTATGCAAATCCTCGCGGCGCACTTGACAAAAGCGCTTAAGACAGTAGATACCTCCTGTCGAGGAATCCCAACCCTTGGATTTTAAGAATACGGCAAGTTTTGAAAAGAAAGTTACAGAAATTTTATACGACTTAAATATTATCTTACTGGTTGCGTGCGAAAGACACGGATGTTTGAACTTTCACAGGATGTACTTCATACTATCAAGCACATCCTGTCATCGATCAGACTGTTTATATGGGAGCATGAAAGCAATACCATAAAACTGCATGTACAAGTCTTCCTGAGGATTAACACTTGGCTGTTCGAAACATGTCGAAGACACTACAATTAAATTGAAACTTTCTTGTAAAAAGCGTGTGTTTTATTCGTTTATGTTACATAGATGTAAAGAAAATGTTGCCTTACTATCTATATTTTTGCCCGATTTCAATAGAAATCTGTACAGCAGATGTCAACGGACCACTGCTTGGCAATTTAGAGTTTCGTGGAAGTCGGCACAGTGGCTTAAAGAAGTCTCTGTCCGTACTTTCCACATTTATTGTCTTATTGAGGTAAAATTCGATAGACGAGATCTGCACATAATACTGCTAGTATTGCGAGTATAGTAAAAACTGGTCGTAATTGTTTACAGTTGAATACGGTTTGAAATTTATACGCATACAGCGACAACACATATATTGCCATCGTAAATTCTGTGTAATGCGTCACAGTGTACACCTTACATAGTCTTCGCGGCTACGAGACGAGAAGGTCAACTGACTCGTGAGAGGCATTTCTCGTTGTTCATGCAATTTTAATTTCTTACCCTTTTTGCGTCATGTTTTAAAATATACACGATTTAGAATGATTTATGGAGATCTTTAAATATGTACTTTATATTTTTATAAGCTACGTCTTAAAATGTGTACTTGATTTTCAAAGATATCAATGCCAACTTCTTTTTCACAAGTTGCAAATTAATAACTACTGGAAAATAACAGTCGTTGTAAACAATATGTTTAGAAGACAGAAAACTTTAAAGAAAAAAAGGATAAAATGGTAGAGTACACTGGCCCATACGGCTTTATTATACGGCAGTGAAAATTGGACCAGAGACGCAAGGGACAAAAGAAGAGTAACAGCAGCAGAGACAAAATGTATGAGTAACACAGCATGATACACTTGGACAGATTATAAAACAAACACAGGTATTGAAAAGAACTAATATGACCCCAGTTTTGGACAAAATACAGGAATACAGAAGAAGTTGGTTGCAACACGTACAGAGAATGCTTCGTTATAGATCAACAAGGAGAATGAAAAACCACGGAACAAAAGGCAAAAGAAACCAGGGGAGACCGTTAAAGAGACTTCTAGAAGTGTGAAACAGGAATGGGTCAACAAGTGACCCGAACCCATAGTAGCTAGATTATTATTATTATTATTTTAATCATCATAATCATCATCTCCTTTATGCAGGGTATTTATACTTATATTCCTGAGACAAACTACGTCCCTAGGGAATACAGTGTTGCAGCTATTCTGTTATTACTGTTAATGGTGCTTATATCGTTAGTTTCAGTTTTGAATTTATTTACTTTTACATTAGAACTCTCCGAAGTATGTGTGCAGTGCCCAATATGGTTGTTTTCTGTAATTCCTTGACTTCATGTTTTCCTGGTATGTTGGTCACGTATTTTCTGAATGACTTTGAAATAGTCCCACCTTTGTTTTTACATTCCACATGCGCTGTATTTCTATTGTAAGGTCTTTATGTTTTAGAATCTTTTCGGCTTTTTAAATTAGTATTATTATTATTATTATCATCATCAAAGTCATAAATTTAGATTTGACAGTAATATGAATTTTTACCTGTGCTGGATAGTTCCCTTCTTAAGGCAATATTCAATTCCACCCGTGAGTGTTCTTTTCGAAGAGTATGTGTTATGCCATTTGGTGTACACTTGTGTTGCGCAGCAGACAAATGTTCGGAGAATGTGTGTCAAGTTTTATGAATTGGACCCTTGCCTGTAAATGCTTCAGGGAATAAGTTTTGCAGTTGTCGGCTGCAAAGACATTCTGTGACAACGTACACTGAAATGTTGCATATAGGAGATCTTTGTAAAGTGACTTCAGTACTACGACAGACCGCTAAATCTTTGTAGAACAGGTCTTTGAAATAACTTCAGCCCACTGGCAGAACTCCCTTAAAGGGACTTCAGAACAAGGACAAAAAAAACCAATGCCTTATAGGACAGACGTCTACCGTAACTTAAGCACACATAATTGTATATTTTACTTATTGCAAAACATTTTGCGATTACTCTTTATTGAAATCTAATATTTATTCTGCTATATAGTCAGTTGAGGGAACACATGTAGTTTTACCTGTTGTTTATTGGACCATGCATCATTGTGATACCTGAAGAATAAAAGACCAACTAGATGCCACTTATTATTTTATTGTACTTCTTATAGGCTCAACATGTTTCGGGCACTACTATGCCCATCATCAGGAGCTCGCGACTATGATGTTGATTACCACGTTGGTCGTTTCGTTCTTGGTTTGCTGTAGGTTGGAGGTTAGTTTTCAGTTAAATTAAATATCTTGCAATTTACGATTTCAAACGCCACTGCAAATTCTTGCAGTATTGCGATTTTAGAAATATGGAGCTGAGATCCCTTTAATATATTATTTTCTGCAACTTTCTCACAGCCTAAAACTTCGACAGTTATACATGTGACTTTCTTATGGGATTTTCAGGGTTGACAAATAAATTTTCTGGAAAACACAGTGCCATATTCTGGTCGGTTATTCTCGGAGGATTTACCCCACAAATTCACACAAAGCTTTTCCGTGTGTTTTGCGACGAAACATGCCAGACTTCTTATAAATGGCTTTTCCTTCGTCGGTATTACGGCAATAGAAGCTGCACGTTCAGAAAATTGAAATAGAAGCTTCTCATTAATAAAGGAGATGAAAGCCAGAGGGCAGATGTTTAATGGTGTAGTGTAGCAATGGAGAGAGGTGCACCGTGTTCGAACGTTCTGTGTATACTGGTTCTGAAACCAGTTCCCCTTTCCCATCGCCAGACTCGAACGGAACAGTAGCACCAGTACAGATCTGTCTGCTTACCTCTAATAACAGGGGTGAACAAAAACATTTTTTTCCTCTAAATATATCACTTAGAAGTCGGTTTGGGAAGTATTAGTCCATTCTAACGCAGTAGATGTATAACTTCCAGACAACTTCCCTAAGTCGCCACGTTATTACGGGACAACAGGCGTATTTTTGTTCCAGTGTTGCGGAGAGTTTATTAAGCAACTGAAAGAAATTCACTTCTATATTAATATTTCTTAATACAGTCTATGGCATTATGTCTACTTCCTCCCTGGGCTTTGGCCATTTTTTGGGGATTCAAAAAGAAGCAGAGATTTTTTAAGGAACTCAGTCCGTTTTACTCCTACGTTTAATGGACGGTGAGGCGCCTACGTGCTTATGTCGGATAGGAAGATCTGTTCTCAATCATGTCACGTAACTTTCGTTATGTTGTGTACGTAAATTATATTTTGTTTGCTAGAGATCAGCACAGTACCTTCACTGAAATGTACAAATTTCAGTGCGAGTTTTAGCTCGTATATCCACGAAGCCCTCTCATGTTCTTATAAATCCCACAATAATAAATTGTCTGAAGAATGACGAGGGGCTTTTGAGTTAGTGTTATAGTGCCGTAAAGGTAAAGTGATCCCGTTACAGACCCGGTGTGGCCCAGAGGGTGGGTAGAGGTATAGCGTGTACTCTTCTACGACCGCGGTACTAGATGGGGGTGAGTGGTCAGCAGCACGCCCCGGCCGCACTTTACCCCCGGGAAAGACCCGGTACCCATTTTACAGGAGGCTGCGCGGGCCCCAGGGCCGGTCTAGATGGGCGGAAAATCTTGTCCCCACCGGGATTCGATCCCGGACCGTCCAGCCCTTAGTCAATCGCTACATTGACTGAGCTACCCGGCCCACGTTATAGTGCTGTAGTGAATAGTAAAATACTAATATACTATATTTGTATTGTGTTTGTTCGGATAGTTAACACTTTATTGATTGGGAATACACAAGGGGACAGTGAACCCCACGCCGTGGTCTAGTTGAAGATGCTACCCCACCAGTTGCCTGGAGGGACTGAGGGGACCACGAAGGACCTTAGGGTAGTTCGTGTTCCGACCGAGATTCAAACTGGAAACCAAAATAAATAAAAGTCAACACCATTACCACGCGAGCCGCCTTGCTGAGTGCTACAACTCACACAGTCCAGACAACTACCAATTCAATGGGACAGGGGTCGGCAAACTTTTGTTATGATCGGCCCACGCTGTAGAGAAGAGAATAAAAAGATGACCAAGTAGGTGTTACATTCAACAGCTGGCAGCAAAAACTCTCAAATATTACTGTGGTCCTGTTTGTCAGTTTCTTATTAAACACACAATTAAGAATTATTCCAGAAATCTTCGGAAGAATATAAAGAAACTTGATGCACAATTTATCTCCAGTATATTTTGTCAAACACCTCTACATATTTCTGGCGTATCTATAGCCCATCATCAGGATGTACGCCGTATGGATACAACAATTGGTAATCTTCCTGGTCATACAGTGTTCAATGATATCAAATACTTTATTGTACAACTAATGCACTCAAAAATACAAAATCGTTAAATTGTTAAAAACCAATTAAACTTATAAAAGCCGCTCCAACATGTTTCGGTTCACGCAGGAACCATCATCAGGGAGCTTCGTCTAGTGCTTAGCTAAAATTACAAGTCTTGTT
>Ga0136643_10015932_pt1 | contig 11294 bp, 7 predicted proteins | sample TergutLab28metaG_FD_96883 | JGI IMG/M metagenome (GOLD analysis project Ga0136643, IMG submission 96883) | Labiotermes labralis P1 segment gut microbial communities from Petit-Saut dam, French Guiana - Lab288 P1 (version 3) (version 3) | ecosystem: Host-associated > Arthropoda: Insects >... | reverse complement strand
AGAAAAATACAAAAGAAAAAAATTAAATAACATAAGAAATGAAGGAGAGGGAGGAAGGGGGGGGGGGGGGGAGAAAACAAGCAGACAAGGTCAGTGTAAAGGATGATACACAGTGCATATCTGTATCAGTATGTTTATTGTGGTTAGGAAGAGGAGGAAATAAACTAATTGCAATAAGTGGTAAATTAGATGACATATGACCAATTGATACCTCTCTAGTTGTCTCCAGTTATCATGACAGTCATCCACTGATACAAGCACAATGAAACTGTCTTATCTACTCCTTATTTTTGCCCACTGTGACAGCGTGCATTACGAGGCACAGCAAATGTAAATGCCGATAATATATTACTTTTCGCACAGCATGCTAGAAACCGTTCGTTTCCATCACTCATGAATTTAATTGAGATCATGGTCATCTGGGAAGTAACTCCATGTGATGTGGTAAGCAGGTCAGATGTGTTGGTTCCAATATACTAGACTGAAGTGTTACAGCCAAGACAAATATAATGCCAAAATTCGCTGTTGTGAAAACCTCAAACTTCATTATTCAACCGTAGATATGCAGTGCTGTAAGGCGTGTAAAAGGCAGTACATGGAAATTGTAAAGTTCGTAAATGTGTTCAGGACAAGGGGAAACACAACAGTACATAGATTTGGCACATGATGCATAAGACAATTAGTAATTTACTGTTACTGTTTTTGAATCTGGATGTACCAGAGTTAAATATAAGCCTGTCTTAGACCACAAGAAGTGGCATTACAATACGATGTGCATCTTTAATTCTTCAGCATAACTGCTATTACAGAATATTCAGTTACATGTTCAAACTGAGAACGTAGAAAAGTGGAGACACGCATTTAAAATCTTCGCAGTTTTCGGCGTTTTGCTTGAAATCGTATCTCTACGCAATTTATAAGACAGCATCAAAAGTTAAACTGAAATTGGAGAGGTTATAACGAGGGACCGCACCAGATGTGTTACACCATGCACACAGTACAAAACCTCTTCAGAATCCATGACGAACACCACAGTAATTCTCAAATCAAAGTCGTTTGTTTATCTGTAGTTCCATTTATGCTTATATAGGAGGAAATAAACGACATCCCAGGGTTCATCTACACTCGTGGCTACGACTACTAACAAACTGTACAGCAAATCTCCAACAAATCCTCTTTTTGTCCAAGCAGTTTCCCTAACGGCTGACGGAACTGTCCCGTGATACAAAACATACTACATTCAGAGGCGGAAGAAATTAGGGCCCAGTGTATGTACCCGTCGGGGAATTTCGGCCTTCACGTCGTCATCACATCAGAAATATTTTGCATCACTGTTGTCCGGTTGTTCAGGAAACTAGGAAGCAAAATGGCACGGGCATCGTAAAGTATGACACGGAATGTCTTCCACATCCATCATCCTACATCCGTCGCCTAGCGAATTTCATCCCTTCATATTACAGAAGAACCAGTATGAAAGAAGAAGGCTTATGAAATGAGCACAAGATGAATGCCAAGGAACACCAGTGACTGCAGCAGCTGACGGTGAGCCATTTCTCCGCTGCAACCGAGAAGAGCTTCATCCACATGATGAATACACTCTCGCTCAGCACAAAGTAAGTTCACAGTTAGGAATTCCAATTTGCGTATTGCTCGACCAATATCTCCGTTGGTCTGGTGATTACGTGCAGAAATACAGAATGCGTTAGACCTTGCTGTTTAGGACGTTAATGAGCAGACTACTAATCAGCACGAGTGTGACATGTCTCCGGCTAATACGTTTGGAATTTTAAATACAAATAAGCTTAAAGAAATTATATATATATATATATATATATATATATATATATATATATATATCGAGTCAAATGACATGATTATTATGAATTTAAACAACCGTAATTACGGCGTCACGATTTATTTTAAGTGCCATCGCAGCATTTCTCTGGAAGGCTTCAAGAAAGCCAAGAAAAGCAAGCCAGAGAGAGCTGCTTTTGGGCCAGTATTCCAATTCGGCACCTCCCCGATTCGAAGCATGAGTGGTAACTACTTCACAGTGACCACCCTTCCCGAATCGATGTCAGTAATGATACCACTTTGAGGATTCGAGGAACCTTTGAGAACTGCGGTCTTCTGAGTACTGTCCAGCGAATAGTGGCAGTTCCTTACCGAGGTTTAGCGGCAGGTCCCGAAACCTCAGTAAGGAATTAGCATTACTCGAGGAATTACCACTACTCGCTGCGTAACAGCCCAGAAGAGCGCAGTTCTCATCTATTTCGCGGCGGAAGCCTGGAATCACGCAGGTTTGTACCTTTCATGAATCCCGAGATGTTGGATACAACGAAGTTTCATGTTGCGAGTCCTATCCATAGAAGGGGTAAACAACTCGACAGTCGGAAGGAAATGTGTGGTAGGCCTACGGTGACGCAAACAACAAGAAAAGATATTAATTTCCGGCTGTGACAAACTTGAAAAGCTACGCACTTCTAGAACTGCTTCCTTACTGCGACCGCTGTAGACTTCCTCAATCGTGACATTGCGAGAATCAGACAATAATTCTGGCCATTAATGCCAGCCACCAAAGTACGTGGTGGACGATTGAGACGGTATGACCGCTCGCCATGACGTCCACACCTTCTCTGGGGCTCATCCAACCTCCTCTCTAATGAAAAACGGAGGATCCCCCCCCCTCCGGGAAGTAAAGCGGTCGCAGCGTGAGCCTTACCGTTCATCTCCACCTACTACCGAGGATTTGTGCCCAGCCTCTCATCAGACACCTACTGTTATTCCTTCTACGGTAAGGCGGACGAAGAGTGGATATAACCACTTCCACCACGTGCCGAAGCTAAGAATATAACTTGTGGGTCTTTACCCACACTGCATTTATACAACCGCTCCTTGTCCAACATGAGTGTAAAGCGGTGGGAACGTGAAGGTGACGGACCGTAATAGACACTTAGAATTCACCTGCAATTGTGGGACTAATCATCACTCGTACGGCAAACTGCACCGCTGACTTTACTTCACTGAGCTTCTATAGAACGAAGACATTTACCACAGGATAAGAACACCAATGCTTTACTTGACTATGACGACCTTTTTTTTTATTACTGACGTTCAGCATGCTCCATTACATAGCAATACTACATGCTTTACAGTTAAATATTCACAATATGGTTACATATATTTACCACTTATGTACAATTTCTTCTATTTTCTATAGTTACGGCAGGTTTACTTTCGGTTTTCTAATGTAGTACCTACTGCTTTTTGATCTTCTGTCTACTATTATTAACTAATTAACTTATTAGCTAAATAAACTAACTGAGGTACAATATGTATATATTCAATGATTGGCTTATAATGCGCTAAAATCTATTGATCTTACAAACTTCGTGAAGGTCTTGATGTGTTTTCTTGTGAGTTGTTCAAACGGAGAGGGCCAGGTGTCACCTGTTCGGACTGTGGCGTTTCGTAGGATCCTTCTCTCATTTTCTAGTTGTGTGCAGTTCAAAATTATGCGGTTAATTGTCTGTTCTTTTAGTCCACAAGGGCATGTTGAATTGGGAATAACCTTGAATCTATGGAGGTACGATCTGGTTAAGCCGTGACCCGTTACCATAGCCGTAAATTCAGCTGAGATAGGTGTCATGGTCTTCATTCTCTCTTTTATGTATGGGAAGAATAATTTACTTATTGCTCCTTTTGTAGAACTTGTCCACTGCTCCTGCCATTTTGTTATTTCGTTCTCCTTCCCTTCTGTAATTACAGTCACTCTTGGTATCTTATCGTAAACTAATTCTCCTATGTCCTCCGTTGCCGCCTTCTTGGCCAGACGATCTGCCATTTCATTTCCTTGTATTCCGACGTGTGCCTTCACCCAGTTAAAAAACACTGTCCACTGTTGGTCCTCCAGCCTCTTTATTTCTTTCTTTCTATTCCCTATTAGTATGTTGTGTTTGTTTCAACTTTGCAGTGTGTCCAGTGTCACTTCGCTGTCTGTGTTAACCACTACAATCTTTTCTGCATCTTCTGCTAACTGTAACTGTAGCTTTTGAATTTCTACTAGTGCCCTTAGGATTGCTACCTGTTCTGCCTGATTACTAGAGCGTCTCTCATGTAGTTTGTACTTAGACTGATGAAGAACTATGTCATCCTTAATTATGACTGCAACAGCTCCTACCCTTCCTCCAATTTTGCTTCCGTCCGTGAATATATTTATTACATTACGTTGTATCTCTGGAGGTGACCTAATAAGTAGAATTTCCGCAGGTTTTGGAATGTACTCTACAACTCGCTGCTTAATATGAACTTCTCTCACGGCACCACGGTAACTGCCTTCGCGGACGACCTACTGATACTAACCCGAGGGAAAAGCGCCCTGGACGCAGAGAACTATGCCAACCAGGACTTGAAGAAAATTGAAAACTGGGCCAGGGAGAACAAAATGCATTTTAATGAAAATAAGTCTAACATTTTATTGGTGACAACGAAAACATCAGGAGACAATAGAACACTAAACATTTATTTAAACAACTAACGCCTGGACCAAGTATCCGAACTAAAATGCTTGGGAATTTGTTTTGACAGCAGATTTAGTTTCGACAGACATGTAGACTACATTACAGGGAAATGCACTCCTATTATAAACATGTTAGCAAAATCAGATAAACTCAAATGGGTTTGGGGCATCGAGCACTGAAGATTATATACAATGGTACAATTGAACCAATATTGACATATGGGCTACCGGTATGGGAGAAAGCCTTAACAAGGCAAAACAACTTGAAGAAATAACAGCGAGTGTAAAGAATGATGAATATCAAAATAGCCAAGGCATTCAGAACACTGTCATTTGAAGCATCATGCGTACTGGCAGGAGTTCGCCCCATCCGGCTAGCTATAGAAGAAAAGGTACGAACTAATAAGAACAACATCGAGTACGAAGCACCTCTGGACGTGAGATATAGGCCCCACCCTGCGGAAATTTCGCCCTTTTGCCCAGGCACAATAATGCCTACACCTCGCAACAGTACCAATATCTGCAGACGTAACAAGGGAGGGTTTATACCAGCAATATACTCTTCTGCGTAAGGCAATGGTTTTCATGAACCACGCATCCATGAATGCGTGAAGCGTAACACATTATTCCGTTATCACGCAAAATTTCACTGATGCCTACAGTACGGTTGCGGTTTGTTCGCAAGAACAACACGCGTAACTGTCACGTGATCACGCCCTCGTTATCACTGATCCGTGTCACGCCCCGCTTGCCTCCAAGTCAAATTTTGCTCTTCACGCAGTCAAGTAATACAAAAAGATTGCATTTCAGCAACGGAGTATCAAAACTGTAAAACACTTTCGTTGAAAACTTCTGATCTAGTTGAACCGCATTCTGCTCGCTACCAGTTGGGTCATGTAAGTTAATTTGGTATGGGACAGACCATGGGACCATGATGTGAGGGAATCAGACTCTTGTCGGCTTTACTGACGAAGAAAGAAACCATACACACGGCCTGTCCTCTTATACTCAGTTCACTAGCTTGGAATCGAAATAGGCCTGTCGAGCATTCTTCAGTTGTACACAAACTGTAACGCAAATGAGCTGTAAAGCGCAGATAAGCGACGCAATTTGGGGGGGGGGGGGTGGAATCCGAAAGCGGAATCACGCAATCGCGCATTCCGCATGGTTGCGGTGTGGTTCAACTTCACGGAAGACCACGGCGTCCATAACCTTGAAGACAGAAGCTACATCACAGCGACAGCTACGGGCTGGACTCCCGTGGGATCGCGGCTCCATCCGGCTTTTCTCTTCTCCGAAACGTCTAGACAGGCACTCAGACTCACCAAAGCCTCCTCAACAAAGGGTACTGGCAACCATTTCCAGGGGGGCAGGGGAGGGGGTAAAGCGGACGTGGCGTGAAGCTGACCACTCACTGCCATCGTGCCGAAATTAATGTCTGGTGAAGTAGAGGTATAGCTCCACTACTTCACCAGAACTTTGCACGCTTCAGACTTGTATTCTGGAGCTCCCCATTTCGAATCTCGTACATGACACAAATGATCCTCATGAGTTTCCTCAGTATCTGCAGAAGAATCTGAAAATAGTCCACTCCTTTCACGTTCGCCGCAGGCGATCCACCTCTTATACCAATCGACGGTAAATAAACGTTACAGCTGATACGTCAATTTCATATCGTTCATCACGTTGTGTTTGTGTATGCACAGACACCGATAATTAACCGCCCAACACAACGCTTACTTATTAAAACCAGCTAAATATTTTGGCTACCTATTTATTAAAATCCACAAGCAGCTACATGTTTCGGTTACTCATTTATTAAAATCCACAATCTACTCCCGAATACAGATGTGCATTTCCTTTTTATGTAACACTTGTACATAGACTGAGGTTGGCTGAACACAGCCAAAACCTGCTACTAATGGCGGATTTTGATAAACAAGCAGCTGTTAGCACATAGTTACTGATGTGTATATATGACACATAGCTACATAACTTAAACGATCCACCAATCCAAATAAGTGCAAGTCATAACCAAATTTCACCTTCAATACGAACTTCTAAATTTTAATGCCATGCAGACTTTAGCCAGCAGCTGAGAAAGTCAGCATTACTCGTCTTGTATACAAGCCCTAAATTCATTGCCGTATTCACAATAGCATGCTACTGAGTCCCCTAAAACAGGGCCCACACGCTCAAGCAGGGGTGGAGCTAGGGGTGGGCAAGTGGTGCGGTCGCCCGGTAAACAGAAACCAAGGGGCGGCAAAAAGAACATTATAAAAAAAAATTATTTCCTGCTTTATTTACACACTAGAAATTATTGAGTCTAATTAACCGAAATTCGAAATAAAAATTATTGTGATTTTTTTAAGCTTTCCAATTTCTGCTGGGCGGCCCCAGGCGCCATAAAGCCTACCTATATCACTGCATTCAAGCCTTATTTACTGAAAACCCAATTTAATATAATCCTCCAATCCAAGCCCTAAGTGTCCCAAGTGGTCTGTGCCGTTCAGATTTTCCAGCCAGTTATGTCCATAGACATTCCAGTACTGTCTAAACAGTAAAAGTGACATTCTCTAGGCCGGGTTAGCGACTCTCTACGGGATGGACAGTCCGGGGATCGAATACCGATGGAGACGAAATTTTCCGCACTCGTCCAGACCGGCCCCGAGGCCCACCCAGCCTCCAGTACAACGGTTACCGGGTCTCTTTCACGGGGGTAAAGCGGCCGGAGCGTGGCGTTGACCACCTTCTATCTGACGCCGAGGTTATAGAAAGAGTACAGCTATAGCTCTATTCCCGTCTGGGCCTTCAAGGCCTGTTACAGGGCGAAATTTTTACTTCCGCAGGTCATCACGTTGTTCTGACGTACGTAGCCTTAAACATGACGTCACCTTGTTAAAGGTGCTTGTTGACCGGCTACAGCGATAGAGGGCACAACTGTCGTGACGCCACCGCTCACCTGCACTGCATGGCCCCCTTCTATTAAAGGAGCCGCAAGGTAAGGCAAAGAAAAAAGCAAACGACTGAACACAGTTTCACAACATGCTGAAGAGAGGCCGTTCAATTTAACTGGCACCTACGAACGCGGTGCAATGTGTGCGAGTGGCTGTAGGACCCATCGTTTCTACGACCCGTGGTTCCCAGTCTTTTCCCCTTACCACATCAAAACTTCGGGGACCGCGGTAGCACAGTGGTTAAGGTGCCGTTACAGGTCCGGAGGGGCCCAGAGGGTTCCAGGAAGTTAAGGTTCCCAGATTTCGTGACAACGGCACAGGATGGTGGTAGGTTGTCAGCCTTACGCACCGGCCGCCTTTACACCCAGGAAATGTTCCTGGTACTCATTTCTGTTAGAGGCTGAGTCAACCCCAGCGCCATAGTGCGATCGGAAGGATTTTATGTCAATGAAAAATCCACTGACACCAGCTGGGACCGAACCAGCGACCTTCCGATTTGTAGCACAGCACCTTAACCACTGTGCTGCCGCGGTCCCCCGAATATGTTTTGTAGGTTTCTGAATTATGAGAACAATATTATATGGAATCCAAATATTAATACAACAAATTAACTAAGAAATAAACAGCATTAAAAATTGAATTAGAACCAATATATGTCTAATGTGGATAGTATGCCATTCCACTGACAAACTGAACAGAACTCACAGTCCGAGGACCACAGTTTGGAAACCTGTTCTGTGCTGAACGTATTTGAAAAGACCGAAAATCGTAGTAGAGAACAGCAAAGTAAAGGTACCACTGTATTCAAGTAACAATTCTAAGGCAGAATTTGGTCTAAATAGTATTAAAAATTCCAGTTCTTACGTCACAGAAACCGAAGTGCAATACCAGTAGACAAAGTAAAGTGGTAACCGTGTAAAGAGCAAAGGCAGCTGTTTATTATCAGAATTATAGCACACCCATAAATACATCGTGCTGGCGCATTTTAGTTCTTTGATAACGCAGCAGGTGTTGCATAGCTGTCATTGCGCACGTTTTCTTTCTGACAGACAAGTGGCCATAAGGTCCTTGACTACTGGAAGATAAATTCCAAATGAGTCTGGGACTGTCATCAACCCTGGTGAAACTGGCAAAACTCAAGACGGTACAACTGATATGGGTGCCAGGTAACATGGGAATTGAAGGAAACGAAGTACCTGAACAATTAGCCAAGCAAGGTTCCTTACTTCCACTTACAAGACCTGGGCTTGCTCTTGGCATACCTACAAAGGTTGCCTGGGAAGTGCTCAAGGGCTGGACGAGCAGGAAACGCGATGGGTATTGGCTGATCCTCCGTGGACAAAGGCAAGCTAAGGGCTTTCTTACAAGACACTGCTGAAAGAGCTGGGGAATTACTGAATTTGAGCAGAAACCATTTATGAATATTGACAAGGTTGCTAATCAGGCACTGTCACTTAAACGGACATTACTCAGACTAAGGTTGGTAGGAAGCCTCGAGCGAGGTCCATCTGAAACGGCCTCAGGTGTTGTTTGTGGCTACGAGGCATAGGTCACATTAAGATTTTAGATGCCTGCGTCAGTATTTTACGAAACCAGGTGAATTTGCTGACATCTATACCAGCGGGATTCTGCACCCTATTCAAGGTTCGGTGCTGATGAATGCGTGAACAAAGGGTCTGCATAAAAGATCGTTAGCGTTAGAAGCGCATGGGATCACTACGATACCCGACCTTACGTATTCTATTCCATTCCATTCTACCAGTGCACTTTCAAGGACTAATGAAGGTAAGCATGAAGATAGAGCGTAATGCTAGAAAGAAGTTAGCCCTCGCTCTGCAACGCTAGAAGGCGAGGAAATGTAGGGGAAGTGTGAGTGATGTTAAGTTAGGACGGCATTGACTCAGAGTCAAAAGCTGGGTCAAGAACTGCAGTGTCGACTTCACGTTCCGGCACCTCTAACCCTGTACCCACAAGATGGTAGGATAGGTGCGGACCGAGGAAACCTTGACGAAGGGAGAAATAGCTAATCTGCTAGGAAATGGAAGCTGCCAGGAACGTGGTGAAATGGGTACAGCTGCACCCGGGCATCGTAGAGCAGTTAACAGGATGATTAACTCGTAATGACTCACAGCGGGCCTACCACAAGAGCTTGTGTCAAGTTGTGTAAGACACAGGGACTCACGAATACCGGCCTAAAGTGAAACATTCCGGCCTGGCACATGGATTTGCGTTATGTGCAAACAGTGTCAAAGAGCGCAGCTTATGTGACCATGAATTCTGAATAAAACCTACTACTTGAATACTAATGTGACCTTATGATTTGACATACTTTCAACAGCTAATCAGAGTACCTTCCTAAATGATTATAAATACATTGTTTTTAGATATAATGCATCATAACCAATAAAATTTTAACGTTTACATAAACTTTTATATTCTTAATTAGTTTATTGCACATCCTGTAAGTAACAAGGTATCCCACAGTACACAGCGCGCATTGATTGTACCACTTACTTTAGAACGTTGGCTTTAAGTTGGTCTAAAGAAAGACCGAAACATGTTGCCATAACAAAATACCAACAATTCTATACTACTGCTGTGTTTCTGACGTAATAAACTATTTGTTGTATTGTGAAAATTGAAACTCAACGAGATGTCTTCGATTAAAATAAAATGAGCGTAACTCAAGATTATCGCTCAAAATTAAATGCATATATCGAAATATGGTTAACTGCCGAGTCAATATTAAAATAAAAACAATAAAATGAACACCAAAGGATAACAACGAGGAGTCGGAATAGCGTAGTCGGTACAGCGAATAGCTACGGAACTGTTGATGATACGGGGTTTGAATCCCGGCACGGCCAAGAGATTTTTCTCTTTGCCGTAACGTCCAGACTATATTTGAGGCCCAGGCAGTCTCCTACTCAATGGGCAACGGGGATCTTTTCTCGGGTGTAGAGGCCAGTTTAAATGTGATGGCACACACACAGAAGCCAGATTTCGTCTAAACGGACGAGTCCGTTTAAATCGGCGGGGGCGTCAGTTCAGTCGACTACTGGCAGCCGAGGTGTGCGCATCAGCTGTAGTAATGCTGGATACACCATGTTCCGAGGTAGTGTGAAGGGTACTGGCTACCCACTCCATTCACCGATTTCCCCTTCACTTCCCCTCCCGTGCGCCACCGTGTGCCATCACATTTCAACTGGAGTCTACAGCGGCCGGGTCGTGAAGTAACCCACTCACCTCCACCTAGTACCCAAGTTCAGAATGAACAACGCTGCATGCCTTCAGGTCGTGGACAGCGAAAACTCTCTCCTTTACCTTTCGCACATCTGCATTCCACGTCCTAACATAAGCGATCTGAGCGTGCAGTTCCAACAGCTACCACGTGTGAAAGTGCGGATACTCCACTTTGGCAGTAACGCTTGAGTTTGTGCTTCCTAACTCTGCTATCGTGTTGGAATCGCACTGAGAGGGACAATAAAACCGACTACAGTGAAACAACAGCAGACGCAATATCAAGGTCACTAAGGGGTTTTTATTTCGCCAGGATGATCTATAAAATTGTACCAAATAAATACTTTTCAACACACCAGCTGACAATATTGTTCTAAATACTACATTCAAGGACATGCAGATGAATTCTTTTTCTTCTTTCACCTTTTCTTGCTCTGATTACACAACAACGCATGACCGAATTAGTGAACAGCCAGATCCAGTTCCAAAGTATATGGCAGAAAACGGTCCTCGTCTAATTTAAGGTACAAATGGGTATTTACACGAAAGGTATGAGGAAATACACGAACGTTTTCAGT
>Ga0136643_10015926_pt1 | contig 11297 bp, 10 predicted proteins | sample TergutLab28metaG_FD_96883 | JGI IMG/M metagenome (GOLD analysis project Ga0136643, IMG submission 96883) | Labiotermes labralis P1 segment gut microbial communities from Petit-Saut dam, French Guiana - Lab288 P1 (version 3) (version 3) | ecosystem: Host-associated > Arthropoda: Insects >... | reverse complement strand
TGTGTATGTGTGTGTGGTGTGTGTGTATGTGTGGTGTGTGTGTGTCTGTGTGTGTGTGTGGTCATTTTCAGACAGCTGTTAGTGATGAAGTTTTGAGTGTCAGTTTTGTTCATACCTGTTCCAGATTTTGGTTTCATGTTTGAAAGTTCCCCAGGAGGTAATCTGGGTTTTGAACCAGATATTAAACTAACAGAGGAGATGGTAATGATTATGGGTGGTAAAGTGGATGCCCCACAATTCTGCTGGTTTATGGAACTCTGTGTGCAAGCATATCTAGCAGTAAGGTAAGTTTTTTTTACAATTCAAACTCTTAGCATAAATCATATATTTACCTAATTGTTTGAAGGAGAAGAAGCAATTTCATGAAGTGTTGTGACTTGAGTACCTGGTGCTGCGTCAGACAGCATTTAGAGGTGAAAATTGAGATCTGAAAACGCAGAAGAAAAGAGAAGGAAAATTGAATCATTTAAGATTGTATCTCTGTGAGGTATCTTAAATCAGAATTGATAGTTCACAGTGTCTGATAGGTCTGTCATTTGTGTGAATTACTGGTACCTTAAGTGGCCTGAAATGTGAAAGTACCTTCCTGGAAGGTACCATTATCTGTTTACGTCATTGGCTGAATATTCTCAAGTGGAAATATTGAATCACATGTACCCTTGTTGAACTCTCTCTGTATAAAACTGCTTAGAATTTTGTATTTTCAGCTAAAAACATTACGTGAACAGCTTATGTTATAAATTTTATGTTTATGGTTCAGTGCATTGCTGATCTATGTTAATATATGTCCAACGAGATGCAACACAAAGCAGTCTGTTTATTATTCTGCAAGTTCACTCTACATGTTTTGGGTGTCAACCACACTCATCATCAGGAGTACACAAAACTGTAACTACAGCCTCTGGTATGGGTCATATTTTTTGTGCAGCTATCTCCCTCGAACGTGGCCAGGCTTGGCCACGGAGGGAGGTAACTGCACAGTACCGGAGGCAGTAGTTACAGTTCTGTGTACTCCTAATGATGGGTGTGGTTGACATCCGAAACATGTAGAGTGAACTTGCAGAATAATAAATAGACTGCTTTGTGTTACATCTCATTGGACAATATTTAATGTAACACACATGTTATAAGTTAATAGTATCTGAATGAAGATGGAAGGTATTGGTATGTAATAATAGTAAGACTTCATACTGAATGCACTTGAAATCTGAGACTTACGTTGAACAGATGCGAGTTTGTGACTTGTCTCTTAGAGGATTCAAAGAAAAATAATTTATATTTAAGGCTTAAACAATTGTTTCTGTTGAAATTCCCGTGGCAGTGAGTGTTAATTATGTTGTTGCAGGCCATACCAAGAGGCAATCATCTCTTTAGTGTCACTGATGCTAGACACAGGTTTACCTTGTTTCCGTGGGCAAACCATCAAACTACTGAGGGCAAGATTTTCTCCCCAAGCCAGTGACAAGGAGGCTGCAGCATACATTATTTCAATAATTCGGAATTCATGCTATAATTTCCGCACAAAAACATATGATATCCTCCAGTTTTACCAGAATCAGATTCCTTATTGAAATGGAGTACAGATTTATGAAAGTCTGCAGTCTGTGCTACATGGACAGTATTAAAGTGTGCCCTGTGATGAATGATTTATTCCAGTGTGTGTATTATTATGTTGAAAGTGTTAGTATTGGTATTAGCATTAGAAATAATGCATATTAGTTAACACTTTTGATTTCGAACATTTATCCCAGCCAGTTCTGACAAATATAGATCAGAACTCTTGAAATATTCAGTGCAAGATGTAGTTTGGATTCATATTACACTCAAACCCCCCTAATGACATTCCTTTAAGAATTCAACAGAGTCAGCTTATTAAGTGGGAGGCATATGAAAATGGTAGGCATGAAAACAATATTATTTTGCAGTTCTGTATTTAAATTGACATTCCATTTCCAAGAATATTGTATTTTCCCATTAAATAATTCAAGTTCACCATTTAAACCACATTTCAGGTCTTATCTTCTGTACTGATTGTGACATTATTTAACACAAGACAGCCTGTGTCACAAGCACAGCCCATTCTTATTGGAGTAATTCCGTAAGTATCTATTCTACCTTATAATAGTTAGCTGATGCGTAGAGAAGGAAACCAACCAGATGCTACTGAATGCTTTATTGCACTTATAATCTGCTCAACATGTTTCGGTCACTTATATGCCCATCATCAGGAGCTCCAGACTATACTTGTGTTATTGCCGCATATGGTGTGTAATGCCTTGGTTGTTGGTGGTCGGCTGTTGGGAGCAGAGCTGCAGGCTATGCGTCCGGGATGAGGGAAATTGTGCGGCTCACACAGTATTAAAGTCGCACAATTTCCCTCATCCCGGACGCATAGCCTGCAACTCTGCTCCTAACAGCCGACCACCAACAACCAAGGCATTACACACCATATGCGGTAATAACACAAGTATAGTCTTGAGCTCGTGATGATGGGCATATAAGTGACTGAAACATGTTGAGCAGATTATAAGTGCAATAAATCATTCAGTAGCATCTAGTTGGTTTTCTTCTCTACACTTGTACTACGATGCACGGACAAACATACATATAATAGTTAGCTGCTTTGACCTTTTTCTTGCTGGGATGTTCAAATACACACTGAGTATTATTTCTTGCTTTTTTGTCAAATGGATAAGACATTGGTAGGTTCCTGGCACATGTGTGTGTAAAACAGTTGTAATTAAATTGTTTATACAAATATTTATTCATATATTAATTTAAAGGTTAATTAACAGCTTCGTATCTTTATTGTACAGTTGTGATTGTAGAAGCAATTGCATTTCTTGCTTCAAGAATGCCGTTATGTGAGGTTAGTTTTTATCAAATGTGACTTTATTTATTACTCTAAGGTGGGGATGAAGTATAAATTAAAACATTTCGGGATTTACAATATCAGTATTGCTATGTTGCAGTCACGTGGCATTTATTAAATCACGGAATCATATTTAATGTGTTCCTGTACCCAGACATCACGTTCTGCAGGCTATACATCAGCCCACATTTAAAAAATTTTAAGAACACAGAACTGTGATGAAGTAAGTTCCATAATGTAAATAGAAAATGTTAACTGATTTCTGTATATACAGGGTGTGTTTAATTGTGAGTAACATATGATGATTCTTGATGTAGTTTCTAGAAAATTCAGTTAAGCACCTTTACTTCACACATTGTTAAATTATTGTTAAATAATTCTTCCATGTGAAGGTTGTAATTAAATTAGTAGCCATTGTTGAAATTGATGCAACATTGAAGTAAATATTACATTTGTAACCTTCTTTCCCAGAGGAATAAGTGCTTCATTTCTGACTACAGCGTAGTGTGATAGTACAGTTGAACTGAGTTATGTCATGAAGCAGACTGAATATTTTGTGTCCTTATAAACGAGTGATGTTATAACAAAGTAGCGTAACATGGTTAACTGAGGAATTAATTGGTACCGCAGAATATCTGATGATACAGACGAGGTGACATATAAACTGGTGTTATAACCAGGTTTGACTCTATTTCTCCCAGTATCTTTGCAGTATGAGCTGTGCAAAGGTAATAGTTGCTTGCAGTGATACATGGCCAGGATGTTTGCAAATGAAGCACACATTTTTCCTTAATCAGTATTTCTGTCAGCAGTACCTCACCTTTCCTTATTTACTGTTTCTTGCCTAGTCCTCTTGTGACATTTTTGTTACTTATTTCAAAACATGATATGACTTACAATGTGGCTCAAGAAAATTGGGTGACACTGCAACTGAATGGAACACATCGTCATCGTCATATTGTGTATGCTGATTGTAATGTAGGAAACAAAAATGTAAACGCTATAACGAAAGCATAACTAGTAGATGCTAGGTTTGTTTTCAGGCAGTAGTAGGAGATTTTTCTGTTCTACAGAACATCTAGGGTTCACCCAGTCTCCTGTTCATGAGAGGGTTGGCCCCCTTTCTTTGAAGGTAAAGCAGCTGGGTCTGGAAACCAGACACAGATGAGTGATAATGAAGAAATGGCCCTTGCACCTTGGGATTTATTTGTTGTAGAATGTGTGTTAGATTCTTATAATAAAAGCCAACGAGATGCAGTATTTCTCAAATTTATTTTGTTAAAGAACTCTGCATGTCTTCTAGCAAGGTCAGCCCTGACCTCGCTAGCAGACAGTAACGTAACTAGTACGACAAATACCTGTTGCTATGTATACAGTATTAAGACTCCTGATGATGGACAATAAATCTGTCTGAAACATGTAGAGTTGTTTCCCAAAATAAATTTGAGAAATAGTGCATCTCGTTGGCTTTTATTATAAGAATATATCATGACGCACAGTCCTCTGAATGTCAAATTTTTGTGTTAGATATTTAGTAGGTTTTTCTTGGTGTGAACTAGATTGGAATGAAAATGCATGCCTGGAGTGAAATGTGCTGACAGTGAGTGATTGGTGGATGACTGAATACTGTGCATTAACTATGGTTAGTATCGTAAGTGGCAATAATATATCTTAGTGAGGTACATTTTCTTTTACACTCTGTATTCCGTTCATTATGCCAAACACCAAAAAGTGTACTATAATTTATGTGTAATGTCATTACATAGCTCCTACATGTTTTGGCATTATCTTGCCATCTTCAGGGGGTTGAAACCAAAATTTCTTTAAAACATGCAGCAAAACAATAGGCCACAGTAAGGGTACATATGTTGTGGTATCAACAGTGAGTCACCCAGCACATGCCATATGATACACACCATACAGGAATGGGATCCACTTTGGAGATTAAGGAAGAATTGATGTCTGTGCACGAAGAATAAGTTACAACATGGACATGTATAACTTCTAACCATTTTAACAAACAAACCATATTTTTGTTGTTTTTTTAACCAGCATTATATTTATATATGTGACCAGCCTCGTGGTCTAGTGGTCAGAGTCTCTGACTACTAATCATGAGGTCCCGGGTTCGATTCCTGGCTCTACCGTGGGAATTTTCCCTGAAGGGGAGGATTCCTGCGGTGACCATGGTCTGGGTAGGTTAGTAGAATTTAGGTTTAAGGGCCCTTCTGGCACTACATCCTCCAATATCACCACTCACATCATCGGGAAAATGTAACTGTGCCTCATGGGTGTCCCAACCTCAGAAGTCGGTTACACTCCTGCCATGACCAGGAGGGAGGACCACGAAGTCCACAAGAACATGAGGTGGCATTGAACACAAAAAATATATGTATATATATATCATTTTAACCAGGAAACTTGTACACAGTTGTTACCACAATATATATATATAATTATGCTGAATGTGACCTATTTTATTGCTGTAGGTGTGAAGAAATTTTGGTGTCCGCCCCAGAAGATGGCGAGATAATGAAGGCCAAAACATATAGGAGGTCTGTAAAAGATGGTGCACGTAAATTATGGAATATTGCATTTGTTGATGTTACGTGAATTTTTCGCTCTTTAAAGTAAATTTTCTGGTTAAGTTTTTAGATTTTCGTGCTGCAACCTTCATCTGCAAGATGAAGTTCCTTTTGTCGTTGTTAATCTAAAATATGTCAAAGTACTGAGGTTTAGATTAGTTGTACTTTTCACTATATTAATTTACTTTTTCAAGACTGATGTGGCAGAAGGTTCCTTTATCAGTGTCAGATTGTCTACAAAAAGGAAATCATTGGGATATTGGATTTAAAGCATCCAGGGGAACTGGAACAGAAGTAGAGGAAGATTGTTTGAATACTGAAGAACAGAGGTATGAAATCATTAAAATTTCTTTCTCTGTCATTTTATTCGAGCAGATGGTACCATTTCTCTTCTTACAACTTTATTTGAGTGTATAATAAGTACATTTTAAGGAAACTGTGTCAGTTGATTAATAAATGTTGTTTTGGAAGAAGAGATGACAGAGCAAAAATCCAATTGAAAGAGAAACATTTTTGTAAAGATAGAAGATCATTTCTTGTTCAGTGACTTCCATAAGAATGCAAACTTTGCTAGAGGAAAGAGTTTCGTTAAATTTGGTATTGGGTGTATACTAGTGAGGAATTCACTCTTGGATTTTAGGACTTACATTAGATGTAGTCCTGTACATGAAGATGAAATTGAATTTGAAGGACTATTGTTGAGTGTGAAGTATACCACAGGCTTGCTATGTGGTACCATGTGGGCAATGAATTGAAGGTTCCCTCGTGCATGTAAGAGTCAGTTTCAGTTTATATGTTCATCCACTTAGTCACACAGGTAATATTGGACATGTCGGTTACAGTTTACAATTTATATATTACAAAACACAACTTATAATATATGGACATCTACCCCATTTAACCTTCTGGCGCCAGAATTATTTTTTTATTTTAGCACACCCTGTATATAAAATGTGAATATTACAGGAAACAAATACGTTAGAATTAAGAAACAAACTGCATTTTGAAGAGAAAAAAACGGAGGGTATAGATCATGTTTAAAATATTCAGTACATATATTTGTTAAATAAATATATAAAATGCAATTTTAGAGGTTAGCGGCGCAGTACGACCACTATAGTTGACATTAGGCGTCAAAAGGTTAATATAATAAATAACAATATAAAATATATGGAGACCAATTGGTTGTGGAATCCGCCATAACATCTAGATATATGTGCGCTTATATATGCATCAGCTTTGTGTAAGATGTACGTTCACATGAGAAATGACTTTCACCGGAGTGGCTATTCGAAGCTTCTGGGTGTAAAACTGTTCAGCAGTTGATCTAGAACAATTACAGTCCACTATAAGTGAGTTTCCTGGCAAAATCGCTTTAATGGAGCCAGGTTGGGGTCGATATTTGGGACATGACGGTCGGAGGGTTTCAGTGGTGAAACTGTCTTTGCGAATTTGTATCGAGGCCAAAGAAAATCTCGGTGGCTCTTTAAAATTCATATTTGTCTTGCATCTGTAGGGGTTTCATTTGTTACGGTGGATAAGAAATGCATCGCGAGTGTCGTTCTGTTACTGTTTACAATGTTGGCACCATTGGGTACACACAAGTAGCTCCGATCCGTGCTCTCAGGCACAAGTGATTACAGGAAATAGACAAAAATTGATGTTATTTACATTTGTGCTGCAGTATCGCACACAGTAAGTGAAAAACAAGGTGACATCCATTAACGCCGAGCAGCTAACGATAGGCCTACATTCAAGGTAGGCTGTTGAGAATCTGCCTACTGTGCCCACAACATTTACTGTGTTGTAGTAGCTGTTTGGAACTGCTTTGTGTGTATGTAGACGTTGATTTTATCCTAGTGAACATTAAATTCGTTTTAAACCAGGAGTAATATCGATTCTGTTTTATAATGCACACGACGCATTCTTCGGCTGTTGGATAATGTATTTAAGCGACTCTTAAGTTCCAGAACCTTTAGTCGCCAATCTTGTAGAGAAATGAAGGATGAAGTTAGTGTGGCCAACATTGCGAGCGAAAGTTACAAGCTTCGCTCTTTGGCATGTTTTGTCCTTACCACTTAAGTGTTGCTTTGCATGGTTAGAAGTGAAGTTAATTTATTTGGGCATTGGGGACCGTAGAGAAATTGGTAACCAAAGAAAGACCTAGTATACCCTGTAACTTACTTTGCCGACTTTTACACAATTATAGATGAGCTTATAGTTAAGTAACGTAAACCAACGAAATCATTTCGTTGCTTTACATTACTTAATTGTATCACAATGCACAGTTTAAAAAAATGTGAGTTTAAAGCCTATGAAACTTTTCAATAACCTGAATCTATAAATAGTACATAAATCTGCTCATGTAAAAGAGTTTTGAATCATCAGAAGGAAGCGGACTTCTCTTCTCCATACCCACTGTCCTAGAGATTACAGCTACAGGATGAACGAAAAGTCCTTACGCATTTGTCTTGTGTAGGATATAGGTTAGAATGGACGTTACAGTGCTAACTACTTGAAGTGTTGGCAATGACCCCTACAGACTTGTGAAAGAGGTGGCATATGCCTCTTAAGGTGTTTTTATGTATGGGACATCCCACTACGAGTACAGTTTAGAACCCTTCTTGCACAGGTGCACAGAGACTTTGCGCTTACTCTGTGGTTCTCGTGTGTCTGTGTTGGGATCGGTAAAGCTACTTGTGCAGCATTACGGGACTGCTTTGACATCAAAGTGTGTTGCCTTCGTTTGTAAATACGCTTAACTGCTTGAAAGCATGTAGGAAAATACATACACACAACGAATAATAAAGAAATAATAACTTTGGCTTGAAAATAACGGGTAGGTGGATTGCAAATGTCAAGTGCCGTATAGGACGTGCCTAATTTATCTTGTTTATTACAAAATGTAGTGCTAAGCAAACTACCAATGATAAAATTATGCAGTTTGCTGGATTTTGTACTTTCGGGTATTTTTTTTTCCCACGCGCCAAAACGCTGTGAGCTATGTAATGTCGCTGTAGTTAGCTATGACCCCAAAATAGCGATCGTGCACGAGTAGGTTCGGTGTGCTGTGCGTCTAGTGTTGTCAAAAATCAATGATAACATTTCAGATAAACTACCTTCGATTGTGCGGTGAGAATCCACATTCAAAACCCAACTATCGCTGAGTGGACAAGGGAGTCTCTTGCGATGGGCAATTTGTTGCGGAGGAAAAGAAGCGAACATTCCTCTTTCGCGGAAGAAAAGTTTGGATCGTGTACGGCAAGCCTACGTACGTGCTCCAAGGAGGGATATCCGTCGTTCGTCACCACTTTGCAGCACGACAACGTTCCACAAGCCTATGCAGAAGGTGCAATCGGCAAATGGAGTGATCAGCCTGAATCTGTAGATTTCACTGTTGAAATTTTGAAGCATTATTATCGTTCTTTCAGGGTTGGGCTTTTGGCTTGTTCCTACTTCACAATGGCCATCACTTTCTTGCACGTCCCACATCTCTTCTGCCTTTGGGATTATGTTCGAATGCGATCTTCGGATTTCGTGGTACATCCACCCTGTGTGAATGTTCTCCCCATCGTTTCTTGTAGCTGTCAGTATTTGCAAATTCCTGAAATATTTGGATGTTTTCAGACGAAGCATCTTACAACGTCAACTGGGAAGTTAATGGCCTTAACGTAGGCATTTGGATGTCGGAGAGTCAATTTGCAGGTTTCTTTTTTAGCGCAGTCGTACCTTCCGAAGATTAATGTGTGGTGTGGATTAATGCGCAACTGGACTACCAACTTTTTTTTTTTAGAAGGACCCTACCTTTACGAGTCTGTCTAGGCACGATCGAATTCCGTGTTCTCGCAAGTTGAGAACTGAACACTTCCTCTTCCTACTACGCGATGACTCACTACACTGGAATTTAGCTCAGGAGTATACAACCATCTCAAAATTTAGTTCAGGAGTAAACAACTACCTCAAAATTTAGCTCAGGGGTACACAACCGCCTCAAAATTGAGCTCAGGAGTAAACAACCTGCTCAAAATTTATCTCAGGAGTACGCAACCTGCTCAAAATTGAGCTCAGGAGTACACAACCTGCTCAAAATTTATCTCAGGAGTACACAACCTGCTCAAAATTGAGCTCAGGAGTACGCAACCTGCTCAAAATGTAGCTCAGGAGTACACAACCTGCTCAAAATTGAGCTCAGGAGTACACAACCTGCACAAAATGTAGCTCAGTAATACACAACCACATCAAAATGTGGATCAGGGGTACACAAACACCTCACAATTCCAGGCACTAGAAGGGTAACATGATGCATACTGAGGACCCACAAATAATAGACACAACCATAAAATTTTGGTCGCCATGGCGAACTGGCGCCCGGGTTTTTGTTCGCCACCGATTTATTATGACGTCGTTGAATTTGACGATACGGCGCAGTGCTGGTCACCTGGCACTGCCACTTGGACATTTTCCTGTGATCTTGTGTGAAGGACCGGGAGTCGAGAACGCCTGCACCGGACATGACACTTCGTGCTGGATAACGCAATCGATCAGCGTGCGACAACAGACTTGTTAGTGCTTACACGGACAGAAATTTAATATCGGTCTGATGTGCTGCCTGCTACCCAAGCGGGCATTCATCGAAGTGCGCCTGTAGCCTAGATACAACGTACAGCCAACCGCGTCATTTGTATTTTGGCGATTTCTTTGTTCTGCGTTTTGCATTTGCAAGGATAGATCACGAACAGCCTCTGTTTCCTTCTTTTAGTCATTAGGGAGAATCAATTGAGTTTCAGCCTTCAGCTATTTAACAAGTACCATCTGTACGCTTCACTCAACAGGTTAAAAACTTATTCTATATTGCAATAAGAGACAGTTACAGTACGAAGTGAACGTATTTGTACATGTATTGGTTATGCATGTTTTGAATGGGTGACATGTGAAGGACGAGGACAGACGGTGTATTTATGGCAAAGTGTAACTTGTAAATTATTGAAGGAATGCTGGTAGTACGGTGTCGGTCTTCGCCTGGCGAGGGTATTTGACTCGGCGACTGATATCTGTGTAAAAACGGTTATCACTTACATTACAGTGATTGTGCTAGCTTCTAATGTTCTAGCGGCTGAGGTGTTTTTGGGGCTGATATTTTTCACTGATATCTAATGCCATAAAACGGGTACTAACCTCATACCACGCACTTCCCTTTCCCTTATTCCTTTACGCACTTCTACACCCCTGAAGTTCAGTTTACCAGAACTGGACTGAGAGAGGTTCTGACCGAAAAGAAAATTGTCTCCTATAAGACCACACGAAGTATGCAGACGTACAGCACACTACAGTGCGAAAACCGCGCCTGCTTCATGTAGAGAATACATCAATTTTGTTTCATAAACTAAACAGTAAAGACAATTGCAGTCAACTCAGCTGTACTGTGTTTCTTTACAGGGTGAGTCTCTCGCTAGAGGCCCCAAATTATTGTCTATAAAAAATTATGTTATTGAGATAATGACTTGAAAATTTATATACAAATACCGGGAACGATGCAAAACAGGACCTGCTCATAATCGATGCTGAAACTGGTCTCTTTTCACATCGAAGCACACTTTAATGCGTTTCTCCAAATTCTGGAATACTTTTCCCAAAGTGTCGAAGTTGACGGCTTGAATCTCTTGGCGTATAGCTTCTTTGAGTTGTTCGATTGTGCTGGGGTGTATTTTTGTACACTCTGCCCTTCAATAGGCCCCCCAAAGAAAGAAGTCGGCAGGCGTTAGATCGGCTTCCCCCTGTCTCTAACTTTTTAACCAATTTCTGGATGCAACACTTCGATGGTGCACGTCTTTCACCAAATT
>Ga0136643_10015924_pt1 | contig 11297 bp, 7 predicted proteins | sample TergutLab28metaG_FD_96883 | JGI IMG/M metagenome (GOLD analysis project Ga0136643, IMG submission 96883) | Labiotermes labralis P1 segment gut microbial communities from Petit-Saut dam, French Guiana - Lab288 P1 (version 3) (version 3) | ecosystem: Host-associated > Arthropoda: Insects >... | reverse complement strand
TGGTCGTCTCTTTCTTGGGTTGCTGTAGGTTGGAAGTTAGGTGCGGGTAGGCTGGAGTAGTGTCCGGGCTGCAGGTTATAGCACGACGTGCTATAACCTGCATAGTAGTGCCCGAAACATGTTGAGCCTATAAGAAGTACAAATAATAAGTAGCATCTAGTTGGTTTCTTATTCTTCAGTTATACTACAAATATCTTCGCGAATGACATTTTAATACGCGTCTGGCTTATGATCGAGTTAAACAGACAGATAGCTATGTTGACGCAGGCGGGTCGTGAGCTTTTCACGATGGTGCGGTTCAGAACTCCGTTCTGTAATATGACGCCGCGTAAATGGACAATCACTTTCCGACGTTTCGGAAGGTAAAAATAGTGCCTTTACCTTCAGGGGTCTAGCACTCCGAGAGGAATGCAGAAGAAAATTTAAAAGCACGTGGTCAAATAAGTAAAAGCTAAAAACTGCGATATAATCATAAATAATGAAGGGATGTACTTGTTCAGCATATTACAGGGCTACAATCAGCCTACAGGAAACACAGTTAGTATTAGCGACATAGGTTGTATACTGTGCTGGGAACGCTGCGATTAAAAACGTATTCTATATCGCTGACAAGATCTTACTGTAAAATGTTTGTCTAAATAAACGTACCACCGTCTCAGTGCTCTCACTGTACCCTGCAGCACAACCCTGTATTTTCTCTTCAAAGCTTCCTACAAGAGCCAATACAATCATTTATTTATTTATTTATTTCCTTCCTTCCCTTCTTCCTGTATATGTTTTTATTAAACCCACCTGATATCTTTTCAGCACGGTTAGAAGCTGACTTACTAAATTATTTCGCATATTAAATATAGACGTCTAATCTAACTGAAATCGGCATCCGCTCTCTGATTTGCATCAGAATTTTGTGGCTTTCCCAAACCACTAAGACGGGAAATTCTTAACAACTGCTTCCTTTACAGTTATAACCCACCAAACACTCCACACAGGAGGCTGCATACCATAGGGCTACACAGATCTCTCAAACTTTCTTCAACGCGTCGCCATCCTTGCGCAGCACCTGTTAAAATCTCTCTGTCCGTCTCTCTGCACATCACACAATTGGAGAACCGCGAAATTGAACTGCAAGACATTTATTTTGAAAATTTTATAAAAAGTTGCGCAGGCATCCCAATTTTAACAAAACGAACATAGGAAAGGAGGTCAGGATCGCAGGAAGTAGTCCATAACCTTCCAGCCGTCACTACCCGCAAGTCCGGTTGGCTGTGTGGAGCCTCGTGATTTACGTCTCTTTGGACCCCTAGGAAACACCTGGTGTGCATGCGATTTGAAACATGCGCCGATGCAAAGCACGCTGTTACCTCCAGACTAGACACTTGACATTAACTACTTCTACACCGGGATACAAACCCTGGTGCCAAGTTCGGCCAATGTCTACATGTCGATGGTGACTACGTGGTGGCCTGATAGGCACTATCTGCTACCCATGTGGCAGATATGCGTGGAAGTCATAATAACGTTCTCGGTATCAGTGTTGGTTAGCTTATTTCTAAACTTCGTGGTATATCTTGGGACCCTAGACGACCTTCCCAATAAAATGAGATTCACTTAAGATATCCGTGTTCCTTATGTGGACGGTGCACCTGTCCTGCACCTCCGATATCTCTCGACAACTGAGTACTCAACACAAGTGTGAACACATGGAATCAAAGAGAAAAATCCAGCCCCCTGCCGGGAATCGAACTACAGTCGTCCATCCCGTATCCTGTTATTACACACTGCCTGTGTCAGCTTGGCTCACAAAACCTATTTAGCTAAAATCGAAGAAGACAATTCTGTATTAGAAGAATTCAGAAAATGTTAAAATCAAACAGCAGGATGTGGACTTAGATAGGATCACACGCTGGTGGCTATCATTAAGGAAATGTCACTTTAAAAGCAATAATGATTGATATTTTCACTGTAGCAGCTGATGAGTTTTGTCCGTGACGTTGTGTCTGGTGTTAGGTGGAGATTGACACATTGATTAGTAGTCTGGAAGAACGGGTCGATGACCTCTCCCACTCTGCAGCAATGTCTGCTGAGATGTGAAAACCTTTCAACGAAGAATAGATGTGTTTACACGCTATCCTTTCTATGCGTCCGCGATATTCTACCCTGAAGGTGGAGCCAGTATCTGCTTTGAGAAGCTGGCACCCCTACCACAAAACACGGCGTCATAAATCGGAAAGCAATAATTAACGAATAAAACAGTCCCTTTTCTTACACTACGAAATTCGTCATCCGACTACGTGTTGGCGCGCATAACAACACCCGATTCTAATAAAGCAGTAAAGTGGGGAACTTTTGCTAAATATGCGAGTAACTGGGAGGTAGCCCTGTCCGTCTACAAACCCACCGGCCAGATTTCGATTAATTTGGTAGCCATGTCACGATTATGCAAATGTTTTGTTGGCTTGCTTGTAAAATGGAAGGGCACTTCACCTGAAGTTTAAACAGAAATTGGTACCTTTTTTCGCAAACAGCTCTTCGTACAAGAGGGGGTAAGTAACGCAAAACGCTGACGCCATGGTTATCTACAGCGTTCATACAAAACATTTTTTCAACATCAGGCGTACTTAACCAACACAAAGAAGCGCAAAGACATAGCATTACTGATATTTCAGAGCGGTACCTCTAGTACATTTAATACGGGCTACCGGCTTTCGCAACACTAGATTTTTGCATGCAGGAAATTACAATTTCGCAACACCTACATTAAGCTCATCCCCTCGTTATGTTACGCCTGGAAAAGAAAACGCGACTTTTAAAAGAACAAACTCTCATTAATGTATTTCTGGCTATATAATAGCAGTGAGTCGTAACTCCATTATAAGGAGTGTCCAGATTTAAAACCGCTCAGAGGATGTACAATAATAATCTGCGTTATAAACTCACCGCATGTTAAACTGGGCGATGAAAATGGCTTCTTGCAACACTCAGGTGTGTTCCAAAATATGACGGACGTACTATTAAGAAATGCTTGCAGTTATCACCTAGAAAATGATACTGTGCGCCGGATAACTAATTTCCTGCAAGTGTTACTTTTATAAACGTTGTCTCTGAAACATCCCCACAAATGACAGACACATGGCGTCAGATATGATTAAAGATCAAGCCACAAAGCACAACTAATCAATTATACGGTCCAGAAAAATGTTACGTACAACGGACGCTGTATGGGCGGTTCCACCGTCTTGATGGACAAACACGTATTAATTCTCAGCAACCAACTAATTAAATGACTGACTAACCAATCAACTAAACAACCAACGAACTCCATAGACCAAAGACCTTCTTGAGAAGCTAACAGGTCCTCAGTTAGTCAAGAAATTCCTCGCATTTTATGGAACCCGAAAGTTCATCACTGCATCCACAAGATCCCACTAACTGACCCTATCCTGTGCCGGATCAATTCAGTCCATAATCGCCCATCCCACTTCATGACGACCCACTTCAATATTATCCTCCCACCTACGCATGTCTTCTAAGTTGTCTCTTTCCCCATCAAAATCACGCATGCTCCTCCATTCCCCTCTCTACATGCTACATGCCCCAGCCCATTGCATTCTTCTTGATTTGATTACCCAGATAGTATTTCCGCGACATATAGTCTTTTCCATTCCTCTACTACCAATTACCTCGTCCCTCTTAGGAGCATATATCTTCCTCGGCACCCATTTTCGAGCATCTTGAGCCGATGTTCCTCCCTCAATGTACAGCACCACGTTTCACGCCCTGTCACACCCATACTCACCGGCTACATTTAAAAAATGGCGTGTTTTTTCACTGTATTTTCTGAATGTATTGTGTGCGGGAGGAAGAAGACGCCGATTATTTGTGTTGCACTGAGACTGGTATAAGTTATTCGGAATATTTACATGTATTATTCTGCGCACTATCTGCTGACAGGCATAAGTTATTCTGAATATTTGCCTCACCATTTCATTAATCTCATACGCAAAATAAACAAGCAATGTATCGACTTCACCATTAAACACGCTTCGATAAATCCTCTTACAAAACCCTAATCTCGCGACAAAATTTTCCCCGGGCAGTTATTGTGAACGGAATTGAAGCACCTGGAACCGACTTCTAAATTTGCTACGATTTCTTCCTTATAATTTATCCCACAAAATAAAAATCGCTCTGTGTTCATCAGTATTTCATATGCACGAGCAGTAACAATTACAGTCTGTAACGCCCAGCTGCAGAACAGAAGATTCTGTCGGCCTGCGGAAATGCTGTGTATGCACTCGCAGGCATCCAACTACCGCGACTGAGTTATATGCAGACCGGTAACTCTGCCGTCGGCGCGGGTTCAGCTTTCCGATGGACGCTCTTGGACAAATCTTCCTTGAAAAGCTGATGGTTACTAACGCGGTCAATACTGTCCCTACTTTATTTGGACGCGAAGAGCTAGCGCTATATTTATACAAGCCTATTGCTGAGCCCTGTACTGCACACAACATCAATTCTACGCAGTTCTCCCAAATCCATTTTAATATCCTCCCACCTATGCCCTTTTCTGACAATTGTCACTTCCATTTGGTTTTATCAAACAAAACTGCTCGAATTTTTATTTTATTCTGAAGAGTGCCGGGTGTAGAGCAAAATTATGGAGCTTTTTATTACGTTACTTCTATCCTCTTGTTACTGCCTCTTGCTTGCGACAAAAATTCTCTCTGGCACTTTGTTCTCCAACACCCCAATTCCATTAACAGGCTCCCGTCAGATGAACATGGATTTCATAGGAAGCAAAGCATCCGGGCCTTTCTGCTTGAATAATGCACCGACCAATTTCTGCGTGCACTCATATCTGTTGCTCCTATTAATAGACTTCCCCGTAACCACTCCACCACTAGTCACTTGCTTTGCTACCAGTCCGAAGTTTTTAACCCCTTCTAAACGTAGCACGAACCTTTTTGTCCCTATGCGCGTGGAAGCTATAGCCGGGCCCGATGCGGCGCTTCCTCCGTACTGACGCAATTTGTTTTAGTGGAACCTCTTCTGTTAGCAGCCCACCAGACGCAATCCGGCTTTATACTGTAGAAGCTCATAAGAGTGGAAAGGTGTAGGCTAGTGCGGTGTAGAGTGCAGCAGCTTCTTGTACACCGCATTACGAGTCATGTCGACACACACTCTTCCACCTGCTGGACTGCTTACACCACCAATACATGTCAACATTTTGTTTATTTAGCAGGTTGTACAATATTTCCACATCTTCCTGCGCCCATTTGACAATTATATTATCTTCTTCCTCAAGTTACCTCTGTCATTCCAGTCTTTTTCCATTAATCCCTTTTCTCCCATCAGTCCTATAATCCCTTCTGCCCAGATAAGTTTAGGTCTACCTCGTTTTCTTCTTCCTGGTTGGCTCCATTTCATAACTTCTTTTGGTAATCTCCCCTCTTCCATTCTTTGAACTTGTCCGTACCACTGAAGTTGTTTGGTTTTAATATCGTCTAAAACAGACCTTACTATATTCATTTTTTGTTTAATAATAGTATTCCTAATTTTGTCCTTCCTGGAAATTCGAGCCGATCGTCGCCAAAAGTCCGTTTCTGTGGAATTTAGTTTTGCTACCGTTTTTTGCTTTTAAACACCATGTTTCTGCTGCATATGTAATTGTACTTTTAACTACTGCATAACAAATATGAGTCTTTGTTTTGGGGGTCACATCACGGTCCCACAAAATGCTCTTTAGCTCTGTTATAGCTGCTCGTCCTCAATTAATTTTATCATTAATTTCTGGCTCGTAACTTCCATGCATGTCAATATACCATATAAAAAACTGCGAACACAGCTGTCTTCCTGGAGATAAACCCATCAGGTTCGAAACATGCAGAAGACGTCAAAAGTTGAATGAAAGTATTAATTTGAAAAGTGTGCATTTCGTCGGTTTATGTTGCATAATTGTATCACAATGCACGGTGCAAAAAACATAAAATATCATTACACATTAAGGTACACTGACTCACTGTTAAGTCGAAGAGAATCATTGCAGTCCTTCATTAACTGGCTTGCGGATCAAGGTCCTCCCTGCATAGCTAACAGTCCTTTGGCTATGTATTTAAGAAACTCACATATTTTACGCAAGCCAGATGTTCACTACCGTCTTTACAATAACCCTCCGCAAAACCGTATCCTACGCCACATTAATCCCTTTTACACCCTCCAGCTAAAATACGTACGTAGAAACACCTTTTAATTGTACCAAATAAATGTAAACTGTTTATATTTTACATTTTATTGTATTTCTCCTACATGTTTCGGTGTCATGTGCACCATCATCAGGGAGAACTATTATGCCATTTACTTATAACCATATATTGTTATAAAGCTGTTAAATATGGTTCCTACAGCAGTTACTTCGTAAATATAAGTACATTATAAAAGATTCAACTCTGCATATGTTGGAGTTACAATAGCTATACAACAGTTACAAGTGCTGTAAAACAGTTACAATAGCTATACAACAGTTACAATAGCTGTACAACAGTTACAATAGCTGTACAACAGTTACAATAGCTGTACAACAGTTAAAATCACAGATGTAGCACCACTGTTCTGTTGGTTGAAAACCATGATAATTTATGGTCAAAATATCCTTATATATGAAACGTGTGCACACGGTTGGCTGTTACTGTTGTTGTTAATCGTGGGCTTTTCACTGCCGTCACAATATACGTCCGACAGTCGTCCTTCAAATTTGGATTGGGTCCACTGGCGTAGGACGGGTAGGAAGACCCAATGACTTACAATATTCATACATAAAAAAAATGCACTCTTTATTAAACCTGATAAAGTTTTAAAATTTACATAAAAAATCACGTTGACTTGCTCCTACATATAACGACGTAGTTTTTTTTTCCGAATCTTAACCTAAATATAACTTTAGCTAGGCTCTAGTGAAAGCTCCCTGATGATGGTCGTAGACCGAAACATGTAGGGGCAAGTCGAAGTGATTTTTAATGCAAATTTTAAAACTTTATTAACTTTAATAAAGAATGCTTTTGTTGGTGTATGAACTTTATATATATCAAAATGCACGGTATGACAATAAAAACCCAATGGCTTGTTTAAGTGAAGTTTCCTATGTCGCAGTCAGTAGATGACGGTGCACATGGCACCGAAACATGTAGCAGAAATACTATAAATATATGTCAAGAATTAGCACCGTGTATTTAGTGGGTACAATTAAGAGGTGTTTACTAATAGAGGGATACATGGAGTGGAAAACTTCAAAATACGTACGAGTATTGACCATCTTTTCCATACGTAGGCCTACTACACGGTCCATCCACTTCTCCTTAGTTTTATAGCCCTTTATAACTTCTGGACAGAAAAAAAAATTATACAGTTCATTACGCAGTTTCATATTTTGGCACTTCCTGTCGGCTCGCTTGTCGTAGAACCGTAGCCCCTGACTGGCCCATCCATACGCGCGCTGGAATAGCGGCGGGAAGTGGCAACCTATAAGTGTTAAATAAAATAATGACTCAAAACACGTGACAACGCTCACGATGCACTGAACAGATCAAGGAGATCTTTGGCAGGAATCAAGTTCGAATGCAGTAAACCGGTTTACCGGTTACTGTGACTGGAATTTGTCATCATCAATCCCGTTAGCCGAATCCCTTCAAATGTGCCACGACCGACTCGCGACAAACTTCCTGTTCATATGCTGTAGCATTTGAAAGAGCGTGGTTAAATACGCGAGATGAATCGCGCCCACCTAGGCCTTACATGCTTGTGTGCACGTAACTTCGTCTGCATACAGATAGAAGTGGAGAAGAGGTGCATAGCTTCACTTTCATCTTGTATTTAGTTTAGGGTTCTTAATGCGCTATACAAAAAATGCCCCCATTCAACAATAGAGAGCAAGGACATCTGTATGTTACAGTATGCACAGTGAGATTTTTCTTTTTCAGGTAAAGACGGACTGGTTGGTGCGTCTGCAGATTCTGTAAAGGTATGTGTCAACAGCTGAATAGGTAGACACAGTGGACAAAGGTGCTGGAAAATGCATTGTCCAAAAATACTTCATAATTAGCTTCCCATTATTATTATTATTATTATTATTATTATTATAACTGCTGCTATCACAAATACGAACACCATTTGTACAAGGCAAATCAATCAATAGAGCACAAATTCAAAACCCATCGTTAAAACTTTTGTTACTTCTGGAACAAAACGTATTATTACGAGTAGTAAATGTTTCCAACCCAGTTTGGTTTAATTTTGCGCTTATTTACGTACTGACCCAACAGTCTACAGGCTTTACGTGATTGTAATGTGTGCGTAGCATTTCATTTATCATTGATTAAAAGCGACAGCTTGACAGCGCAGAAGCCAATTACGAGTGCAAATCAACAACAACAACAATAATAATAAAAACAACAACGGCCTATACAGTACCACCAGCACTATCCACAACGGGTGTTATCCCAAACAAATTACACGAGAGTTTGGAACTACTTAATCTCCGCCCAGCTCTATATATCCCATGCAGGAATAAGTAATACTTAATACATGCCACAGAGTCAGGAAGTTTTTGGCAGAACAGTGAATAAGAAGTGCTCGCTCGGTCCGTGAGACCAGTACTCTTTTGAGAACCAGCTGAACTGCTGTAAAGTAAGGAATGTGCATCATGATGATGGTAATAATAATAATAATAATAATAATAATAATGTCACTTTCCTTCGCCATTTATGAAACTTCTCTTCAAACGCATAACTTATCTAAAATTGGATATTCGCTTGTTTTTTCTAACCTTGACCTTCATGTACCTCTGCCTTATCGCCTTCTATTCCCGACGTTGCGACGCGTATTGCTGTCCAAGTAATAAAACACTTTTAACATGGGAGTCGTTTGTCTGTATTCTGTTACGTTCAAATCATCTTCAGGTAAACGCAGCAGAATATCTAACAAATCACTTAAATAACTAAGTAACTAACCGATCATCGCCACGAACACAAATTTCTATTTGTTATCTAACCAGCGGACTCGCCGTCAAAATAAAATTCTAACACAAAGCCTTGTCCAGTATTATTCATATTTCCACAAGCCATTTCTCTATACCTCTGCTCTCTCAGTGGTATTCCCACAAGGTTTGCACGCTTGCATCATCTCAATACTGAGGTCAATAAACCTTCATTTCACACGACTGTTTGTTGCACTTACAGTGCAGCCCTCTCACGGCCAGCGACACGTTCCTAAATCAGGTGCCAAACTGACTGCTTACTTAAATTTGACAAGATAGGTTATGTGCTGTACATATCAAGTAACAGTGATGCGTTTTCGGACCGTCCTAACATGTGCACTTTTCAGATAGTGACACTATTTAATCCAGTTGGGCCACACTTTTTATTGTTCACAACTGAAGATATAGAGCGGCGTTACTATTATTATGGTCTCTTATTATTTGTTATTAAATTTATTTGAAGTATGTTACTCATTTGTCCATGTTTATTTTCGTATGCGTTAATTTATAGGTCGTAATTTCAAAGTTTCATCAGTACAGGAATTCCGTAATCGTTAACCTGCTCATAATATTTGTGGGCACATTCATCATCTCTCTGCTTAAGCTACAAACTGGTTGACAAAACCCCAAAATTCCAGCTAAATGCAACATTACTTGTTCACGTCCCAGTAGCAAAGAGGCGATCAAAGAATGCACAAGCACTCTCCACAGTCCATCTTACAGAATCATGCGTTTACGGTTTACTCAAATATCACTGTTCGCTCACAATTATATTTGGCACAAAACACAGTTATGCACAAATTATACATTGCAGTTTTGAATAAAAAGTGTGTTTCGACTAAGTAACACATTCTTCAGGCACATACATACACACACACACACACACACACACACACACACACACTCACTCACTCACTCACACATTCACACACACACACACTTCACACTCTCTTCACACACACACACACACACACTTCACACATTCACACACACACTCCACGCACACACACTCCACGCACACACACACACACTTCTAAAAAAAAGAGCAGCATTCACACAATATAAAAAATGCACACATACAACATGCTACGTTCGCTAATGGCCTGCTGTATAGAAGTATCATATGACTAAATAGATGGTGATGACGTGTATGTCGCTGCGAAAATTTATCACCTTCGGAACTGTTATCTCATTTGATCAGATCTGACGGTATTAACCGAGTAAGCAGCAAATCGTATTTAAATACGACTTATTTATGTATTTTGCCATAATAACGGACAAGCAAGTCGTAGTAAATGTGGCGCCATATGATCTATGGATCTATAGCTCTGCTGCATGTCTTGGAAGTGTCTCATTAAGGTCACGATTTTCGGAAAAATGAGTTTGAAATTAAATGTGATTTCTGAGTTTCTTTACAACTTTTATATGAAAGATTTGTGAACCGAAGAAGAATTCAAGACGATATTATCATAAATGTACGTAAATGTCAACGTAAAGTGCCCGTTACCTTTGTCCGATTTTAAACGAACTCTGAACTGGTTAGCAGATTTTAGTAAAAACCCACACTATAAAATTTCACCAAAAGCCGTCCACTGGAAATACAAATGTTCCATGCCAGTAGAAGGACAAACATGGTGAAGTTAAAGGTACCTCTTTGCGATTTGCGAAAGCGCCTAAAATTGACCGCAATTTTTTAAGAACCTTAAAATCAAAGTAGGGATGCATTTTGTAATTACGCATGCATGAACAAGGACTGGAAAGAGCGGACATACAGATTAAAGACTCTGATCAGCAGTTCTCAGGATCGGAGATCACTTGGGAGACTAAGACGTTAATAAGATGATGTTACAATGGATATTAGATGACCAGAATTTGTAGTGGTGGGCCAATTGTCTTAGAATGGAGTCAATTTCTGTGAACCGTCTGCCTTTATAAAAGCAAGGAACGGCTGAAGTACGTAATTATAATCTGATGTTTATTGGACCGTACATCTGTGTGGTAACTGAAGAACAAAAAACCAACTAGATGCCACTTATTATTTTATTGTACTTCTTATATGCTCAACATGTTTCGAGCATTACTATGCCCATCATCAGCAGCTCGCGACTATGATGTTGATTATGATGATGGGCATAGTAATGCTCGAAACATGCTGAGCATATAAGAAGTACAATAAAATAATAAGTGTCATCTAGTTTTTTTTTTTTTTTAATTCTTCAGTGAACGTAATTATAAGTTTGTCTAAAAGGGCATTGTTCCACTGGTTTGG
>Ga0136643_10015923_pt1 | contig 11297 bp, 9 predicted proteins | sample TergutLab28metaG_FD_96883 | JGI IMG/M metagenome (GOLD analysis project Ga0136643, IMG submission 96883) | Labiotermes labralis P1 segment gut microbial communities from Petit-Saut dam, French Guiana - Lab288 P1 (version 3) (version 3) | ecosystem: Host-associated > Arthropoda: Insects >... | reverse complement strand
GCGCTGACCACGTGACACCCCTCTATCCGCAAAAGTTGGCACTAACTTCGCCGACCGGCGGCGGCCGCTCTGTCGGTATAGTTCGCGTGCGGACTAAGGCCACGGAGTTTAGTTTAGTCTCTGAAGTACGAGTAAATCAGATAGATCACTATCAGCACTGCTCGTTGCACTCTGATGTTTCTCGTGTAGCTGTCGGACTAGCTCGGAATCTCAAGGAACAGCAGCAGGAATTCTTGTAGAATTAGACACTGCACACACGAATCTGTGTGTGGTTTTGTAACATTTATGGCGTCACATCACTTAGAGTTACATGATATCGCATGCATTTGATAAGCCCATTTCGTACCGAGGTACCATCTGGCGGCTGAAATATATACGGTAGTCAGTGTTTTTGAAGAGTGTCTTGAAATTTGAAAGAGACTTGTATGTCTGGCTAATGCGGGTCAGTGAATGGTCTTGGATTATCTGCGTTTGTTAAGTGCAGTCCATAGCAACTGTTTCCATATTTGCGTGTTTAATTTGGATACACAAACTTCAGTTGATCTGTTACTGAGTTTCATGGAATGACAGGCACCGGCGGTGTGCGCTGTGAAGGTACATGAATTTTGATGTAAACATGAACTCATTTAGTATATTGGTTGAGGAGTTAATTTTCAAAGTGTTTGCTGAAGCGTTCCGTTTGTAATACTGGGTTGGGGAATTGCGAGATATATATTGATTTAATAATATCGCTGATGGCTAATCTACTAGCATATTTATTCCATCTTTCGTCTGTAATAGGAATGTTCTCCTGGAATACACTAAAAATTACAACCTCCATGGACTGGGCATGGTCCACATGGAGTAATAATCGTGTGAAGGGGAATGGGTGTGTGGGAGTGCGAAGGAGGTCGTTACTGTTTAAAGGCAGGGCCATTTTGCAGTTCGCTAATGGGTGTTCAGAATCCATTAATGATTATATGCGCTAACAGAGGAAGGTCCACGATCTCTTTGAATTATCGCACTGTACGTCGGGATTTGTTTTTGTAAATGTAATTAGCGTGGTGTTCACGAGCCTATGTGGCAAGCCCTCAGGGGCACAGAATAGTGTGACTGACAAAAACGCAGTCACGTTCAGCGGTATCAGCTGAGCAGCGGGAACAAGGTGTGAAACAAGATACTATTAATCAGAACAACTGTTTTTAAAGTACATAGACTACCCATTGCTACTGAAATTGTGGGAAGATATCTTTAACGTTTTCTTGAACAAAAACACTTTCCCTTCGAACAGGTACACATCAACTACTTCACACGTAGGGTCGAAAGAGTTATTTCTGATGAGAGAGAATGTCAAGTTTGTGTGGTTACGCTGTTGTTTCGTGTTGGGAGATCTCGGGTACGAATCTCAGAGCGGGTACTAAGTTTTCCCATGGCTTTCATTAGCGCGTACAACAAAATGTTAGGGTGGTTTGGAAGTTAGGTCACGGACGCCGTATTTTACATCCCATCCAGTCAAATTGCACTTAGGCCCACCACGTTATTCGACGCTCTACTATGTAATCTGTGCAGTCGAAGTACCGAACAAGCTTAATGAATCCAAGGAGGGAGGAGATTGATGGCGCACAAGGCGTTGTAGCTTCTTTGATGGACATTATGGTCATCATCATCGTAATCATCATCATCATCATCGTCGTCGTCGTCGTCGTCATCGTATATTATTTCAAATGTAAACGAAATCCTTGTCAACATGGTTTAGTGAAATCCAATTATACTATTTCCAATTTAGTATCGTATTTGGACCATATTTCCCCATTAGTTTTTTTTTACAACACCCAGTTGATGCCATTTATTTTGATGTAAGCAGTTCCATTGACATCGTTCCTCATACATGTCTTTTACTTAAGCTCAGTGCCCGCGGGCTGTCTGATAGTTACGTCGGTTGTGTAGTTGGCGTAACTGGTCGTTATTGACGGTATGTACTCGAACCTCGTGAAGTGCTTTCTTGTATTTCTCAAGGGACTGTCCTTGGGGCCTGGGTTATTTAATGCATTCATTGGTGACCTTGGTAACTCTTAAGCATTCGAGGTAGTTTTGTTTGGCTGACGCCATCAGCATTTTTCGTACCGTAAGCTCAGAAACTGATTGTACACTTCTGCAGTCCGTTATTGATTCCATTCTCCTTTGATATGCTGATAATCGCATGACACTCAGTTTTAACAAAAGTAGAGTCATTACCTTTACAAGGAAAACTTACGCACTTAACTGTAAGTACAAACTATGTGAGAAATATGTAACTCGTATTGAGTACGTCAGAGACCTAGGAGTAGGCCTGCTTTTGGATTCTAAACTCCCTTTTCACCACCATGTAGACTACATATTTTCTCAATCACTCAATACGTCGGGACTCATGCATACTTTGATGTAGTCGTTTCCGGCTGTTGGTTGTTTATTATTGTTGTATGACACCGTAGATAGATTTAAGAATATGCCTCACCTGTCTGGAATAACATTACGAATACTGATACCAATAAGCTGGAACGCATCCAGCGGAAGTTTGCAGCTCTATGCTTCAGTCGATTTTTACATCATATTCACCATAATCATACTTTTTGCACTTGAGTTTATTGAGTTACTTACTTCACAAGTTAGAAGACATCGCCTTGATGCTCTTTTTTATCCATGCCTTTCTTAGGATCAGACATTTGACCCCCACGACTGATAATATTAGTCTCAGAGTTCTCGTAATATTAGAAACTTCACCCTGTTTCCTGTGGCACGCAAAAATTGCGTCGCGTCGTGTTGTGGCGTTTTGAGAGACTGTGTAAAATATTGACATATTTTTGTTAACCACGGAGAAGTTTTTGTTTTGTTACTCGTATAACTGACACTACGATAAGGGAACTAAGCATTTTGTGATTGGATAATTCCATTAACCTGAACCAGTTCCACTCACTTCCAGTCCTTGTGATGTGTTTGATTAGCGTTTAGTTTATTTAACGAAGCTCAGGCTGAGCAGCGTTGAGCGATGGAACGTTTAATGAGTGAGGAGATGGAATGAGCATGGAAGGAAAGTGGTCGCAGCATAATTCGAGTTCTGTCTCGGAATTTGCCTGAAAACACATAGAGAAATATTACAAACAGATCGTCGGTATAGTGCCGAAGTTTAGTTCTGCGAACTGTCGGAAACAGAGTAGGTGGAATACCCAGTGGGGCGCAATGTTCTGTCCCTAGGATCATCTTAGTGCTGTCTTTTTGTTTCTGTCTCGATTTTCCATTGTAAATAGTACCTCCTACAAGGCGCTGATTGTAGGCCCGGATATCGTCTGGCCTGGCGAAGTTGTTCTTGGCTTTCAGTAGTCAAGCCAAGTTCTGGAACATTCCAATACATCTTCCATCAACAATCGCTGTTTACAGTTATTCTTCCAGTGTGAGCTGAGGAACGTAATTAAATAAACCAAAGAGAAAGGAGATGTAGAAGGGTCTGTAAACTTATTGCAGTGCTTTTATCTCCCTTGTCTGTGTTTATACATTCTGGGTTGAGGGGCTTCTGCATTCAAGTTTATCCGCTTTCACTGTGTGATAACTCAATCCTTGTTTGCAGTTAGAGACCTAATGTGCGAGTGGTAATAAAATTGCAAATGAACAACTTAACTTCCGTGAATAGTTTTGTGTTGCTACAATTCTGTTTCCATTCATATGACCTAAAATATAAACATTTTGCTCGAACCTGACATTCTGTGATTTATGAAGGTCTTACATTCCTGTATATAACTGTCAAATTTGTATTTGCTTTGAAGGATTGAGATTTCGTAGTCTTGTGCTAATTAATTAGTTAATTAGTGGGTTATGCTTGGTAATTTATAAGCCCTGTGATGTTGTCTTTGTGTTTGATAATTAATTAACCCTTTATTCGGTTTCCACGAAATTTATCTTAAAGAGTCACCAGTGACATACATTTTATGATCCGCATTACTTTAGAACCGAAGGAATGAACATTTTGGAGTCATACTGAACGTATAATTGTAGACCTAATCGTATTGTATGTTGCTAAATTTCTCTGTTTGTAAGTTGTCTTCTACACTAAATCTGCTTTTTTATATGCTGGGTAGTTGAAAAGAGAGCTTTAGAAATAGTTAAATTATGACTGACTGGCTGTGGTCTGGACGGTTGGGATTTGGTTCCCAATGGGTTTAGGATTTTTCCCTTGGTAACTAGTTCCAGACCACCTCTGTAGCCTGCGGAGTCGCTACCAGTGGGCTTGTTGCTCAAGAATGAATCTATCCGAGAGTGAATGCGACTGCTCAATTCGATCGTTTGCGGAGGCTAAGAATCCTTGGGGGCCTTCCCTATTCTTCGCCATGGTCTGGCCCATGTACAACTTATCTGGCGACTTTAAGTATCATCCTTTTCAATAGAAGCCTTCATGTATGGAAAACAGCCCGTGCTGTCGGTCATGAACTCTATGTGTGCTGTACGGAGAATTCCTCAGAGGAATAGCTTGTGAATTTAATTTTCTTGAGAGATTGGTGGAGAGTATCGGGATGTTGTGTGAAAGGGGAATTGGTAGGTCTACTCTAATTTCATTAACACACCGTCTTGCCTCTCTTGCTGCCACCGAAAAAGTAATTATTCAAGCATTTCTATTTTCTTGTCGCCCTCAGGCTACCAATACACTATACAGGCGCAGGGGCGATAAAATGTACTCTACACCTGCTCCTTTATGCTTTGGTAGGGAAGGAGCAGAATCTGGGCGTTGGCCCTCTGTTAAGTTATGTTATACATTCGGTGCTGTGTGGTCCTGACGGTGGTGTATACAGGAATTTAGCATTACGTAGCTTCTTGACTTGTCCATCGTCGAGTGTTGTAATAATTACAAAGGAGTAACACAGCTCTTCGAAAAGTGCTCCTGTTTCTGTCTTCAGGTAAGAGGGTTGAAAACCGAGCACGTTGTTTACCGCGTACGCAGTTGCGTCTCCTTTTGACCGCCCGATTTAGCAGGTGTCGTCCCGCTTTTTTCTACGTGAAGTCGGAAACAGATTTAGTGTTTCTTTATTTTGATTTTTATGACACTACGATAAACGAAATCAGAAGCCACGTGACTGTAGGTGTGTTACATATGTTCTGCCTGTTGTGGTTTACATTCTTCTGGTGTATTATTTTCGGAGTTATTTGGTTTATAAGTTCCACTTTTTACGCCTACGAGGAATACGAAGTCACACTGATAATGACACACGTGAAGAGTGTAATTCAGGTGCCGCGCCATTTGTGATATGGTAATTTAATGTTCAAGTAAAAAACGTGGAGTCAACTTCCGAAATGTCTTTGTATATGAATGTCACTACCGACAGTGGGTAATGTCGTAATGTTGGTTGTTGGTTATATTTTGCCGTGCATCACAAATTAATTTACTACGATGTGACTCAACGGATTTGCTTATTACGGATTACTTGAGCACAACACCACTCTGCACCATGTATCTTTCAGCTCTGAAGTTACAGCACACAGAATACAAGGCCTTTTTACAATACCACCGTTTAAAACGTTAGGAAAATATCTTTCCCCCCTCCATGTAGTTAATGTCTGCTTCTCTATTTATCATTCGTGAAATGGACTGCTATTGATCCGATAAAAACACTCCAGAATATACAGAGAGCGAATATTTTCCACTTGTTGACAAACTATACGGAGCAGAGTCCTTGTCGAAAACTGGTCACTACTTTTCCCAGTTTTATGGATCCCGGAGGTTATTTATTGATAGGAGCCGGCGTGTGAACCCCATCCTGATCTAGTTAAATCCCTTCAGCATCGCGCATTCCGTTTCTTACATATAAATTTTAATATTATCCCCAATTTTTCTACAACTTACACTTAGGGCTCCCAGTTTCCCAGTGTCTGCGGGGTTATCGACTACATTTTTTGTGTGATTTGTCTGCCTGCGTGTTCCAACCATCACATTTTCCTTGATTTCTTCACCCTGTGCGCTCCGTGAAAAGTAGTGAATGACGAATATCTTCTGATGCAGGTTTCTTACTACTGTCTCTCCCTTTCTTTCAGGCCCAGGCATTTTGCTTGGCAGTTTGTTCTGAAATACCCTCAATCTGTTTGGTTCCCTTAGGATAAGATACGTTCATGTTAATTTGGAACCCGTTTGAAACACCAAGTAAAGTAGTAGTGCCGTATATTTTAATTCTTACGTTTTATATATGAGACGGGAAGATAAATATTGTAAATTGTGTTGTAGCAAGCACTCCCCGAATTTAATTTTCTCATACGAGTGTCACTTGCAGAATAAAATGTGTAATGTTCTGATGGCTCAGTGTCAACCTTGTCTCACGTGATCTCCTGTACTATTGTTAAATGTCAGTTTTATTTTTCTAATTATCTTGTTAGTATTTTTAATGAACCTGTTCTGCAGATATTTCTGATGTTCCATCCTCCATGTCCGTTGCTTTGGTCTTTCCAAAATCCTGCCAGTTTTGTATTTTGTAACAAGCACAGTGGCAGAGGCAGTCCTCTGGTCGTCCTCGAAGCTCGGTAATTATACCTTGTCGGTTGTCAGCAGCTGATTGCTTAACATATTTGCTGCCGGTCCTTGTGACTGGAGGCCTTTGGCTCTGTCCGAGCCTGAAGACGCACTGTATGGCTGTCGTGACGGTGGGTCCTCTGTGATGGCTACAACGATTTGTTGGACACTGTTCGTATGTGTTCTGTTGTAACATTGCTGTGTCTGAAGTGTACCCAGACCTGAGGTTGGTAACCGCCCATTTAGGCGTAGAAATACCGTAATAGTTTCAAGTCTCTGCGCTTTGAGGTGTGCAGAGAACTGCAAGATAACATTAGAAGTCATGGCTGCCATACGTCATGTATCGTGGATCCATCTCCGTGACGAATCAGAATGAAGTCTACAACCACACCGTAATATCATGCTGCCTCCGGTTGATTAACGATCTTCATCCAGTTTGTGTTTTCTAACAGAGGACGATGTACGTGTATATGTAATGATGTAAGTTAAGTGTGTGTGTATACACCAGTTTTTCGACCTTCCGTTGAGTACTGGTAACATCTTTCTAATCGTTGTATAACGAAAGGTAAGAGAAATGTCAATTTAGAATTGAGTTTGAAGCCAGAATAATCTAACTAATAGACTAACCCTTCTAGATGTTATTTTAGGTTAATGTTCCTCTCAAGTTATATTAGATCCCTAATTCCATGCCGAGACGCATACGATCCAACCCTGAAGCTCAGGGGTTCTGGACATCACTGTTAAACGTGCCGGGTCTTGAAGACAACATTTCTTCCGGCTAACATGCAAGTCTGTGTTTTGCGTAAGTGGTGTCCTTTAAGAAGTAAAAATATCCGTGATTTTTTTTTGCAAATAAAATTATTTATCGACAGTTACATTCGAAAGCGATACATTTGAATCAGAACGTCAGTAAACAAGTCACGGAAAAACAAAGGACATGAGCGCTTTCCTTTGTAGTTCTGCCCTTGCCATCGCGAGCGTAAATAGCCTTGCATAACCTCTAGTTGAATGATAGAATTGTACAGTTTAAATGAGTATTCGTGCGAGTGCGTAACATGCCAAAGAAACACGCCTCTCGGTCTGACATGTTTGACCCTCGTATCAACTGTTGTCTCCCATCCAATTATCTAATGGCTGCGAAAAGTCATTACCGTTAGTCGGTGTGGATGTCTGCTGAATAGATATCCGCAATAAGTGACTGTACTTAATAAAAGGCAGAGTAAAGCCACATATCGACAGAGATAAAGAAGTGAAAAAGATTGGAAATATTAAGACTCCAGCTGTACACTTACATCAGTTTTAAGCACTTGATTTATGTTGCACGGATTGTACCTGCCATTTCGTCCACAGACTGCACCGTGAATGTGAACCCGGGCCTCTTCGGTGAGAGGCTGACGATTGGCCGCCTTAGCTGTGGCACGGCCCATACGAATTGCGTACAGGTACATGCAAAACCCCGACCTTAATTTCGTGTCTCCTTCAAGGACTTAACATTTTTCTCATTACAGTAAAAGCGTAACCTTTCCTACATTGCAATTTATTTTTCATTGTAACTCTTTAGTTTCTTCTGCAGCTGTCAGTTTCCGTTTAGAGTTTCAGCAAGGCAGCATTGTGTTTATTTGCCGTTACTGTGGGGAATGCAAAAGTTATATTATGTTGAATAATTAATTAGGGTGCTGTGTCACCACAACTTTGCTTGCCTTCAGGTTGCGGCTGGAGAAGACTCTCTCAAGATATGGAGGATAGCTGCTGTATACTGAATACGCAGTTGCGGAAAGCCGTGAACGGGTGGTCTACCAGTTTACGAGTTGGGGCTTGTGCGGAAGTAGCAACTCCTCTCATTGAAAAGCTGGCGTGGTACGAAATGTTATACACGAACTTTAAGAAACGGGGTAGGAGCATGCAGTGGATTCATTTGGGTTAGTTTAGTGGCTGTTGGTAGGCTGTAGCGAACACGATAATGAACTGCCGGGTGGGTTTCTGTAGTAGCTGAGCGACTGTTAGCTTGTCATGGAGGACTGTGTTCCATGGATGTAGAAGAATTAGGAAGGATGGAATAGAAAGCGGAGTGCCTGGATTATTCCGAAGTGAGAATACCTCGAGAAACCTGTTAAGTTAATGGGGACGTCCTGAATGGGGAGTTGTATCTCCGCTTTACCACGAAGTTGTGGGTGGTATTCATTGTGTGTGAACTGGGAAGGGTTTGAAAGCAAATAGTTTTTTTCATGTTTAGATGTGATAACATTGCTAGTGGATGATTAGAACGTAGGACAAACATCCAGCTGAATGGACTGTGCATTTGATTGGCATGTAAGAAGTTCTTGGATTGAATTTCGGAGACGCATATTCCAACGTACTTGGTTTTACTTTGTATCGTCAGAAGTGCTGTACAGCAGCTTGTTCCACAACTTCTAGCCGATCCATAATATGTCCACCTATATATATTCCTACAAATTCACGGTGTTTACAAAAGTATTGGATAGAGCAGGCGAAGAGAGGCCTAGTAATTGTGGCCTACTTGGATGGGACTGAATGCTGACCTTTTGCCTGTACTTGGACATGCTACACCATTTTGAATGGTACAGTTGTATCATTTCGTGTGATGTTTGTTGCATTCTCGATCTGTCCTTTGAGGACTGGTAACAGGTAGACCGAAACCACTGAAGTGATGAGGAGGATAGACTGGAGTTACGGGTTTGCAGGTGTGCAGGTCTGAAGTGGGAAGTAAGTTTTTGTTTTGAAATGAGAATTTGTATTGCTGACTTGTACACTGACTCATTGATATACGTGGTATACGAGGAGGTATATTGGAAGGTGAATCGTATACTTTCAGGTCCTTAGAGGTTGCATTTATTTTTGTGGAAGCTGTAGTGCATGTATTATAAACGAACCACTTAGTCTCTTCGTTTCCTACAGTGTTCTGCTGGTGCGTGAATCCACGATTTCAGTAAGGAGTGTAGCTAGCTTAGAACTCCAGCGCTAGGATAACTGAATTGTTCAATTTCGTGGGCATAGTTCTAATTCCTGTCACGGATATCTTTCTGCGTGATGGTGAATTCGGATGCACCTCCAGTGATTTAGGTCACTACACCTTTTAGTCAGTAGAATGTTGGACGTGGGTGAAGTAATTGATTTACTGTGGTTTGTGGTGCTCTTCTCCAGCTCAAACTAGATTTTCGTTTTCGGAATGCTTCCCTCTAGGGAGCAAAGAGATTGTTATTGATTGTGGGTGTCTAGTAAGAGATGTTTCTTTTACTGCTGGCTTTTTGTACAGAGAGGCGACTAATTTTCTGTGCGAGATTAATCGTATCTGTAATATAACTTCTCACAGAATTAATTGCAAGAAAAAATAATGGTACTGCTCATGTGTTCGCCATTTCCATTATTGTGGGAAGGTAAATAACGAGATGTAACGTACCATGTAGGGGCTTCCGAATTTTTGTACCCTGGACTTCTCAGGTAGCTATGTCCTTTAACGCTTTTCGATTACGTTTTTGTCATTTCTTGCAATTATAGATGTGTTGATGGATACTGTTGCTGTTATTAGGATATGTTATTATTTATTATTATGTTATTTATTTAAAAGAATCTGTTATTTATGCCTATCAAGTTGATTTTGTCTGTTAAATTTATCAATCGCCGATCCCAGTGGTTGCTTGGTTCTGCGGCCTCTCGCTTACTGGGATTGCGCGTTCGAATATCGCCGGGTGCATAGATGTCTGTCCCTAGTGAGTGTTGTGTGTTGTCAGGTGGAGGTCTCTGCGACAGAACGATCACTCGTCCAGAGGGGTCCTACCGAGTGTGGTGTGTTTGAGTGTGATAGCGGAACCTCAACAATGAGGAAGCCTTGGCCCACTATAACTGTCGAGCCATGGGTGAAATGTTTTGATCTTAACCTCGGGGGTTTAGCCCGTTGAAATACTGTGTTGAGTTACAGCGTTTCATACGAAATTTATCGGCGTAGTCCTATTCTATCTACGTACAAAATTTCGCATTTCCAGCCACAAACAATGATCTTGGCGTCTGAAATTTGCTGTGTTAATGCATTACCCATTACACTCTTAGTATGCCGATCGCCACCTTTTATTTGCCGAAAAAGGAGACTGGGTACGACTAAGACTTCACTCACGAGGGTGCGGGACATTCGCGACCCTCCTTCGTGCTGCTTTATTCACAGCTAGCCATCTTCACGGTTAAGAGCAAGTGCTATGTATGGTAGACCTGGGAGTATGTTGAAAAATGACGAAGCTATATTGAACCTACCTGCAGTAAATTAGTTGCTTTTTTATTAAGTCCACGCACCTACTTATTTCACTTTATGACGGAACAAGTTTGTGTGGCATTTTCTGTTAATGAAATGAACAGGTTTTGTGTAGGTAAGGTAAACAGCTAGTAATATGCAAGACTATGTCAGATACTAGACCAGCGGAACAAGTACGAGGATTTAATAGCCCAGATGTCGTGGGAGTTTTGACAAGTACAAGGCAAACAGGTGGACGGAGTTATGCAAAAGTGGTGATGTGTTCCTGTGCATCGTTTCCACTTACAATTTATCAGGTCATGACTTCAGGTGTCATACGAAAGCACACACACAAACTCACCACCGCGCACTGACGTGGAGGCACACAGTGGACATTGTTTGGTCATGTCTGTCTTGTGTTGTACAGTCTGAGAAAGATGCTAATGGAGCTAGTCCGAGCAATTACTGAGGGTCGAGCAGGGGTTTGATACTGTTAACCGTCGTTAGATACTTTTTTTTTTTTTTACCATGGCGCAACAGCAGAAGGGGGCCAAG
>Ga0136643_10015918_pt1 | contig 11299 bp, 7 predicted proteins | sample TergutLab28metaG_FD_96883 | JGI IMG/M metagenome (GOLD analysis project Ga0136643, IMG submission 96883) | Labiotermes labralis P1 segment gut microbial communities from Petit-Saut dam, French Guiana - Lab288 P1 (version 3) (version 3) | ecosystem: Host-associated > Arthropoda: Insects >... | reverse complement strand
GGTGGCCCAGTTTAAAGTGGTGATTTTTCCACCTGTGATGCGCCTCGTCCTGGACGACCCAAAACAGTGACCACCCCGGAGATTATTGATCAGATTCACGAGTTAATCTTGGAAGACTGCCGGATTTCGGCTAAATCAATAGCTGAGCAAATGGGCATCTTACGTGAGCGGGTTGGGCCCATCTTTCATGAAGATTTGAACATGAGGAAGCTCTCCGCGAAGTGGGTCCCGAAATGTCTGAACGCGGATCAAAAACGTCAACGGTACCAGTCGTCTGAGCAACTTTTGGAATTTTTTCGGCGAGATCCAAATGATTTCCTGTCGCGATTGGTGACCATGAACGAAACCTGTATGACCGCTATGACCCGGAGACAAAGCAACAATCAATGGAGTGGCGGCATAGCGGCTCACCCCGCCTCAAAATATTCCGAGTGCAAAAATCCGCTGGAAAAGTTCTCGCCTCGATTTATTGGGATCAAGACAGCATCCTCCATTGTTTATCTTCCAAAGGGCCAAACTATCAACGCGGAGTATTGCTTATCTCTGCTGGTGCAATTGAAGGACATTTTGAAGGAAAAACGCCGCGGGAAGGTCACCCAGGGGGTCTTGTTCTTGCACGACATTGCCCCGGCTGTCCGGGCACTTGCAACCCAGAAGAAACTGGCCTACCTGGGCTTCCAGTGTCTTGATCACCTAGCCTATTCTCTGGATCTGGCCCCGTCGGACTACCACCAGTTCCCTGGACTGAAAAAACGATTGAAAGGTCGCCATTTTTCCTTCGACGCGGATGTCATTGCTGCCGCGGAGACCTGGTAGGACGGACAACCTTTTGAATTTTTCTTGAGTGGCTTGCAAAATTTAGAGTAACGGACTAAGAAGTGTATTGAGCTTCGTGGGGGAGTACGTTGAATAAATCCCGAGTGTGGTCGCTGTAGCTTGTTTCCTTCCTGGTCGGGCAAAGTACTTATCAGCACCTCCTCATAAGCATTTTCCCACCTTGACAGAATACTTTGTGTCCCACTGTAGAAGCAATCATCTTAAAGTGTCTGTAGCCAGTAGGTGACAGCTTGTATCACATCAGTATCTGTTGCGCATTATTCTCCAGGTAGTTGCTTCATAACGAGATGGAAATTACTAGTCATGGGACTGGAACTGTTGGGTGGAGGGTTGTCTGTAACCTCCCAGCCACAGTGCTGTTACCAGGCAGTGTGGGGTGTGGCATTATCATGCAAATTTATGATATGTTGGTGCAACATACCAGGCTGTGCGCAACAAATGACCTGCTGTAACCTCTCAAGTTTACTACGGTAAGACTCAACAGTTACACAGTGCCAGCACATGCAATGAAGTCCATCACACGCACAGTTTCATAGTACAAGAAGATGGTTGCCTTTCTCTTCCTTACCAGTGGCAATGCTCTGAATTTCTTTGCTAGGGGAGGTAATGGGTGTTTCCACATCATAGATGCTTCTTTGGTTTCAGGAGTCATGTGTTTGACCCATGTTTCATCTCTGTTGACACTGTACTGCAGAAACTGCTTCCCTTGATTGGCACAACATGTCAAATGCATTAGAGTGAGTCCCATTTGATGAACTTTTCTATTGTCTGAGAGGTTCTTTCACACCCAGCATGCACACACTTTTCTCTAATCCATTTTGTCATGGACATTGCTGTACACATTATCCAATGACATGTCTAGCTCGTGAGCAATGTCAGCTTAATGCAATTTTCCTCTCTGATGAGGGCATCTGCGTTGCACTCATTGTTGTCCATTATGGATGTACTTGAGCATCCAGGTTGCTGCTTGTTGTCAATGTCTGCCCTGCCATTATCAAAGAGTACTGCACAGTATCCACACCTCTTTCAATGATGTTACATGCAGGTCCACCAACTGGCTATAAGTTTCCACTGGTGTGACACCACTCACATGAAAAAACCAAACCACACTGTGTTCTTTGATATTTGACCATGTTTCCAGTAGGCCTGCCATCCTTAAACTGATTTTATGGCTATGTGACATGCTTACAATGCCCCCTTATGGTTGTGTAAAAGTATACACAAACCTGCTAGTTGGTGAAGAGAGCACTGAGATGATGCTGTTCATGTGAGCCATGCTGTTATCTTTTTTTTTTTTTTTAAAAAAACTTCCTTTTTTAAATTGAGAGCTGAAAAATTATATGCCAAAACATGAAATGTTAACCAAACATAGTTCACATTCCAGTTTTTAAACACTTCCATTTTTTGTATAGATATTGTGTTTCATGTGTTATGAATATTTTCACATGCACCATAACCAATCTGCCACTTTCTACCTTCCTACCCTTAATATCCTTCATATTCCTTACACAAGGCAAATTATTTTAAGATCATGAAGACTTTGCATGGGTTTGCTCGCACGAACCAGCTAACACAAACTAAAAGTTTGTTAGTGTGTAATTTACAATGATATGAGGCTGTAGGGAGCTGGGAGACACTCATGCTGTTTAGAGTACATGAATTTTGCATGTAATGATAATTAGGATTTTCTGACAGGTTGCTCCAACATGAAGCAAAACTAAAGATGGCTCTTCATGTCTTGTATGTGCTGAAGGAGAGAGTGTGAGGTATGCCCTGGATGAACTAAGGGAAGTTATTTTCTTGCTCTTTTGATGTGTGATGTAGAGAAACTCTGTGTAGACAAAGGGTGAAGGACCACGGAGGGGAAGGGAAGCTTGCAGGTGAATAATATAGAGGTGAATCTACGGTTCTGTTATAAGAGTGATTAATCAGTGAGAGTATAATCACAAAACCTCCTCAGTTTTTTAATTATTTTTATTTATTTATTTAACACTGCTGTGCCTTCAGTTACAGTATTCTTGTAATTCTTGAATGTTCTGTTGTCATTATTGTAAAGCTAGATCAATGCTGCCTTAAAAAGGTGTAGCTTTACACTAAAGTGACAATATGAAGGTGAAGTTATTGCCACAGCTCCTCTTTGCATCAAGTGGAATGTTTTCATGAACCCTGTCTTCAGAAAATTTGCTGTTAGTATCTGTTTTATAACAGACCCATAACCACTGAAATACAGCAGTGAGATTCGAAAGGATGTGGAGCATCTTGTCATTCCATTGTGGTCACTGATTTTTTGAGTACCATGTCTATGAGTTATGTATGCTCTACTACAATTTAAACAGTTTCTGAGTATGAGTAACACTTTAATCACGTTTAATTCCATGGTAATTGGCAATAACACAGAAATGATCTGGCTTTGTGCATTGTGGGTATTTTCTTCACAGTCATCACTGTTTATCTTGTTGCTTTTGGATGGAGTGGGATTCTAATGTAAATTTTAAAAAATTTGACCCCATCCTTAATTAGGCACCATGCCATAAAGGAATGTGGTGATACTGAGGTATAGGTCCATGCATTCTTAACCTTGGCACTAGGTGGCGGCTAGTACTCAGCTTTATATCCCAACTGCTTTACTGGTGGGAAAGGTCCCTGGTACCATTTCAGTAGGAGACTGTGAGGGCAGTAGAACTAGTCTGGACACTGGAGAAAGAAAAGTTTCTCCCCACCTGTCTGGGAATTGAACTCTATTCCTCGGTCTTTTTAACATATTGTCTAGTTACAAAACTGACCAGATTATCCTGGCTTCTGAAATTCTCATGATGCTGCACTGATAAATGTTCTGACTGAATTATATGCAGACTTTAGTGTTACAGTATATTTCCATTCAGTTTTTTAGCTGAGTGAGTGAGTGAGTGTGTGTGTGTGTGTGTGCGCGCGCGCGCGCGCATGTGCGCATGTTGAAATCCCCAGTGCATTGAGGTGTATATAATTGTGTGAATTTAACATTTATAACACTCCTGTTTTTGTTACATGATCGTTGTATGCTTACCAGTAAAACTTCAACATAAATCCTTGCTGAAAAGCAGTTACATTATGTTGACACCTTGTTACTAATACCACACATATCTTAGGGTTGCAGTGAAGGGACGAAGCACTACTTTGAGTCTCATCTTTGCTGGATAGTTTTAGCATTTTTGGAATTTACAGAGAGTGTCAAGTCTATGAAATATGACATGAAGAATGTCTCAAGGAGTTTACATAAGTCAAGCCATATTAAAGAAACGATATAATGTGAATTTAATCATTGCATGGTGTAACAAACTAATACAGATAGCTTGTATTTTTATTTGGCCATTTTGGCCTTGTTAAATAACACTGTTAATTGAAAACTTGAGTTATGATCAGTTATGTACATGGCGAAACTTCATAGTGGAAGGGCTGTCACTGGCATCTGTAGCAATTTGATGACTTTATTGTAAAGTTAGTTGGTGAGCATGCAGTTTGTACAGCAAGGAGTTTTCACTTGTGAAACAAATATATGAATGGAAGTTCAATAAATTCTCTGCCACATTGTAGTAGTATTAATCTTGATTGTGACTTGGTAGAATGGCAAAAGTATGTACAAACTCTTGGTTATTTCTGTGAATGCACTGCTTATGATGTAACCACGTAACCACATATGTGCTTGTTAGCCATCTAACTTTTGAAAGATATATAATGCTCAATAAAAAAAAAAAAAAGCTTGTTGGTTGAAATGGTTGGAAGTGTTTTCTCTTTTCGCATGTTTATCTTGTGTGAAACATTAATTTTTCCCTTACGTCCTCCTTTTGATCCTCATTTTTTCTCCTTGGTCTATTGGTTACTTCATAGTGCTGACCTCACCTCACCACAACTGACTTTAGTAATAGACCATTTCAGGGCCCCATCAATCCTACTGGTTGACCATAATACTTTCATGTTAGCCATTTACTGGTACTCTGCCCCTTATACTGGGTGTCCCAGGAGGAAAGGTCAGTATTCTGGGAGGTCATAGTATCAGTCATTCTAAGCAAAAATATTTATATGAACATGTGTCCTATTCCGAACGTATGACAGGACAAAATTACCTACACTTTCTGCAAAATGAATTACCAAAACAACTAGAGGATGTTCCTTTGGCTACACGGATTGCTATGTACTTTCAGCATGATGGAGCCCCTTCTCATTATACCCGACATGTGATGCAACATCCCAATGACACTTTCCCTAATAGGTGAATCGGTCGTGGCAATACCATTAACTGGCCACCAAGATCTCCAGACTTAATCCCATTAGATTTTTGTTTATGGGGTTTGATGAAGAGTGAAGTGTACAGAATAAAAGTGGATACATGAGAAGAACTATTCGTTTACATACTGGATGTTATCGCCTGCATAAAAGAACGTCAAGACGCACTCAGACAAACAACACGCCATGTCTTTACATGAGTTGCAAATTGCATTGATGTTGACAGTGGAATTTTCGAACATTTATTATAAACTTTACCAACTCTGTCACTTGAACAATAAATACTGGTATTAGAAACAGTACGTACACATAATATCTCTTTCTTATCAACAATTTTGCAGTTGTACATTCAAATAGGACACATGTTCATATAAACATTTATGCTTAGAGTGACCGATACTATGACCTCCCAGAATATTGACCTTTCTTCCTGGGACACCCTGTATATTTATGCATCCACCAGCTGTGGCATTCTTCTGGGCCTACTTGAGGCCTAAAGTTGGGACTGATAACACTTCCACGGAAGGTTGGTTGACATACTACCAACCATTGCTGTGTAACATCCCAGAAGAGTGAAGATTTCAAGTACACTGGCAGAAGCCTGAAATTTTTCATTAGAACCATGTCACATTAATCAGGTCACCCATTGAAACTTTTATGCCTATGTGATTTTTACAGAACTTTTTCTCCAGTGATAATTTAAGCATTTTTTTCCTGATTATATCTTCTTTCCTCCATTGTTTACTGTGTTAATTGTGTGTACTATTTTAGAATGTCTGTGGAGTGTCTATGGTAGCTGTGTTCTCCGTTAACAGATTTTGTTTGGATATGCATTCTATGTACATTATACATACATGAGAAACCAAGCTGTGATAATGAAATTGCTGACATAGGGGTACCATGATTTGAGCAAGGCACATGTGTGTGTTTTAGTAGCTAAGATTTCCAAATTTTTGTTTTCCAGCTTTGATTGATTTGAAAAGAATGTGTCAGTGCATACACTTGTGCATGCTTTGGTTCTCTTATTGATCAGATTTTGTGCAAAATATGTTGTAGTGAATGATGCTGTAAATGTGTGTTTTTTGTAATTTAGTTATTGAGAAAGAAACATAGATGTTCACAGGGGCTTTGAAGAGGGTAGAAGTACATATTTCTGAATGGGGGCAGTCAGAAACATTGGGATGAGCATAAGAAACATTCACACAGAACAAAATAACATTATTAAGACGCTATAGAAGGTGATATTTGTAGTGTCAGTAAAGCGATAACCAGGCAAATAAGCCTAAATGTGATTTCTTATTCTGTTATGAGTTTGGAAATGACCCCATATGTGACATAAGAACAACAAGAGCCATTCCTGTGCCATCTAACTGGTCTAGGGTTAGCCAAGTGTTTAAAAGCTTCCAAATGTGAACCTAACCATGTCACTAAACTTAAAATCAAAAAAGAATTAAGAATGTGTAATTGTAATGACAGTAAGTGAACAGTAGACAGGAGTAGAACCACATACAAAAGCGACCCTGAAAATGGAGGCAGCAAAGATAAAGGTAAATATTCCCTGCATGTGCCATTCAGGCATGTGGAATGGAGGTATAGCTCCACTCATTCTTAATCTTAGCAGTTGTTGGAAATAAGATGTCAGCCTCATGTCCCAGCCCCTTTGCCCCTGGGGGAAGCATGCACAGCACCTATTGAATAAGAGGTTGGATGGGCCCAAACCCCAGATCGTTCAGCCTGTAGCCTAGTCACAATACTAACTACCTTCTCTGAAGCATCAGTAATTAGTTACTAATCAACACACTGAAACATGTTATCATCACAACTGTCAGCACAAAAAATTACTGATCTGACATACTTTGGACTATGCCCAATATAACACTGTGATACTAAATTAACTGTTGTTACAGACCTTTCTAGAATTATCTGTGAGAAGCCATAAATACTTAACATACAAACTGCATAATTGTTAGATTAGGCAAGCTACAAGACAATTTTAAAAGACTGCAAGTGAATTAAGACATCTTGGGCGTGACTGCAACATTGTTTATGATGTGGACATGTTACTTGCACTCAGTGATCGTGTCAGCTACCAGTTTTACCTGGTAGTAGTCATAAAATAAGGAAGGTGGAAATATGATGTTCCACCTAATATGATTCAGTCAACAAATCTCATACTGTCTAATATTGTTTTTTTTTTAATTGATGGATTCGGTGTTTTGTAGAAAATGATGTAAAAGTGAGATGTGGCCATGATGTGATTATGTTTACAGTGACAAAAATGGTGGCCGTGATGACAGAGCAGTCCCCGGACTCAAGTAAAGACCCAGTAGAGGCATTCCTCTCTTCAGGCCGAACAGGACGTAGAAATGCACTGGCTGACATCAGAGGTGAACATGCTGCCACAAGTACAAGCAGTCTCCCAGAATGCCTTGAGAAACTATCAACTAATGGTATGTATTCATTTAAGTGGTTTATGCTGTGAAGAGTTTATTGCAAAATAAATATCTTAAATACTTAGATAAATGAAAATGTTACTATATTTACTGTAATTCTGCAGTAGCTGTAACCATTGCATTGAAGTTACATATTTGAAATTTTATCGTACCAATATGTTTTCAAATTTATGATCTTGTGGAGTCTATATTTATGGGGCACTCTATATAGATGACCCGTTGTTTGTTTTTTTTTAATATCAGAATATTAAGTATTTCAGCAGTATTTATGAAACCTTTTGTGATCTTATAAGGTACCCTTAATTTCAAGTAATTTTTTTTATATGTTTGTTATTGCCTGTTTTGTTGATTACTATGTCCAAAATAGTCTCTGTTTTTTTAAGTGTTTATTTGGGGCATTAGCATGCAGTGCCAGAAGCTGATGAAATGGAGGTAAAAAATGTGTCACACAGCTAAGAAATGGCCCTGTTTGTCCTTTTGCCTGTTTATGAAGGTATGCCACAGGTATGGCAGTGGTCAAAGGATTGTTTTTGCTGTAATTTACATTGGTTAGAATTTTAAAGAAGAAAAATGTCACACCACAGAATTTCCAAGATAGATGAAGATACTGGAAGACAAGCAGAAAAGTGTGAAAGAAAGATAAGGAAACCAGAATGTAGTGATGAGTTGGAAGTTGAACTTTCTGAAGAGATTGGGAAGGAATACATAATCCTATTTGAAGAGGGTGTATCCTCAATGCTGAACTATGTCAACAGTTATGTTCTTGCATTTTTTATTAATTATTTTCATATTATAGCACATTTTTGCAGAAATGTTATTTTAATATTTTTGAAGATTTGCCATGGCATATAAAACGAGAGTGTAACATATTAGTCAATCTGAACTTGCATCAAAGAATTAGGGTTAATGATGGTATTAGGGGTGTAGAAACCATATAGCAAGAGTATGCAAAGTGTAGGAGCCCACAAATACAAGTGGCCTATGAGGCTATAGCAAAAAATTATTTCCCGTAGACTAACCAGACTATTCATGTGAATTCCTTGGTATTCACAAGAATTCATCTTTCCATGAATATGCTTTGGCATTGTCAACCATAGCATAATAATAGTATGTACAAAGTCATGAAATTTGATGTATTACTTTATGAGACTATTTTATTACATGATCTGTGGAGGTTTATGTTATTTGAGGACTTTCCAGCCCAAGTTCCATCAGTTTATAAATAAATGCCCATATTAAGCATGATATAATTTTGAGCCAAGGAGCATAATTTGAATCTATGGTAGCAGAGTTGTTCATTGGTAGAATGGAAACACTGATTCTGCATGTAATTAGAAGAAACAATATTAAAAAAAAAATACTGTACTTGAAAATCAAATATGTGATAATTTTAGAAAAAGTGGCCCTCAAGGGTGTGATAGGGCCAATCAGTAACCTTTGCTAAGGGTCTGCTAATGGGATAATTGTTCACGGTGTTGTGTTCCATGATTTCATGGCTCCCATTGGACAAAGTTGATTAAGGTTTCTGGAAGAGCATTTTAGTAAATTGTCTTTGTTGGAATCAAATTTGAGAATTAGTAATGACAATTTTTGTGTGTGAGCTAAACTGAGAAGTTCAATATTTCTCCTAAACTAGGAGGTTCTAGCCTTTTTTTGGCAAGGGCCATAATCATCAATATGGCTGTGTCTAAAATCATCTTTCTCTTCTCTTTGCTCTGATTGCTTATCGGAGCAACAAACAGTGCTGTCCTGTTTGTAATTTGATAGGAAAAATTGCCATTCTTGTTTATTATGTTATGTGGTCATACATCATGTTGTAGCATTGTCCTGTATAACAGAAGTGTGTTCATATTCATTGGGTCCCTTGTCACTACAGTATGGTGTTTCCTCAGATTGCAGACGGAGGGGATGGCCTCCCGAGTATGGATGGTAGCTTTGGATATGTTGCATGAGCAGTCATATGCAACTGATAAGGAGTGATCATCCTGTTTTATGGTTAATTGGGAGCTAATAATAGACCTTACCACAGAATGTTGCATGTTATGCACATTATGCAGGACCTGGGATGTGGCTGGGTTCTCTGGATTGCCTAAGAAATAGAGAATGGACCTGAGATTAGGAACTGAAGTCTTAAGAATCCCCATTGTATGTTAAGAAGGAGAGTGTGAGTGTACTGATTGGATTCATTTTGTGTAGGGCAGGTGGGCTGCCAGCAGGCTATTTTGCATACGATGATAAATTCTCAGGTGCCATAAAAGACATAATGTTTTGAATAGTGGAGCAACTCTTATGAACAAGTTGTCTGCTCTGTGGAGTTACTTTCATAAGTAATTTATGGATACAGGATACAGCATTTCTCTTTTGGGTTAAAAAAAATTATAGTTACATACTTTGGTAGGTTTGGAAGGGATAAAATGAGTTAAAGCTGTTAAGAGTATTGGAATTTCCAAGTGAAACTCTCATGATCACGCAGTGACAGACATATGCATACCTGTGTACTTGCGTATTAATTATCTGATGTGTTTATTATCTATAATTCAGTGGTCCACCCTCCTGTGTGACAGGTAGGATAGAAAAGTGTGGAGACAGAAATTGTGTGCGTAACAGTTTTTTGTTTTATGTTGCATAGCCTCTGATGTGAATAATTCTGGATTCCTGCAGACAAAACAACAGACAACTGTGACACCCCAGGCATTCCTGCCAGCTCCTCTAGTGGTTCATCATCCAGTAATGGAGTGAAATCTGCAGAGTGTGTACCGTCTCATGAGACTGAGACGGGTGCAAGAGGCATAGAACAAAGTTGAATCTTATTGGCATTTCCATGGAAGGAGTGATATTATGCTTCAGTTTGAGGACTCTGACGACAGTGTTGCCAAGTTCCTGCTGCCAATGGATGTTTTCTCGGTGACCACAGCTGCATGCTCCTTTCCCCCTTTCTCCTTCTGGAATATTGCTTAGTTTATTGTTCAGTTGTAGGTTGGAGAATAGTGTTAATTTTTTATTTCTGGGTTATTTAATTATGCTTTTTACCACATAGGTTATTTAGTGTCAAATGGTAAGTTTATAGTGAATGAAGGATTGTAATTGATATGGAAGGAAGCGAGTATGGCATGTTTTAATGTCCTATAGGTGCATGAGTCTGATGGAACTGAGTAAAACAACGAAGAACTTAAATCCGAAATAGTCTCAAGTTTCAAGATTCAAACCGAGGCCCTCCTGAACACAAAGCGGTAGTACAAATCACATAACTACAACACTGATGGAAAGTACTTTCAATGGAAGTATTATGCTTGATATTCTGCAACAGTTGTATGATGTTTTGTAGTTGTATATGTGTATGGTATGAATGAATGATGCTGGGGCTCGTTATCAACATTTCAGTTGCGTAGGTTATACAGCATCAAGTGTTGTATGAGGAAGCGATTAATTATGAAAGGGAGAAGATTGTACGGTACTTTTTCAGTTATATTTTATGTGCAGTAAGTGTGAATCTTGGTGCAAAGACACAACACCTCACAGACCAGCACCTTGAACAAGAAGACTGTTTCATCATGACATAATTCAGGAAATAGCACAGGCAATCACAGTAACGACAGAACAAGGCCTAACTTGAAGTTAACTTCTTGCATACAATTTATATGTTAATGTTAATAAACATAGGTTTTTTTTTTTTTTTTTTTATTTTTGTCATTTTTTTTTTTAAAATAACTTAAAATAATGATTTTTTATTTTACAATTTTATTGTTTTT
>Ga0136643_10015916_pt1 | contig 11300 bp, 6 predicted proteins | sample TergutLab28metaG_FD_96883 | JGI IMG/M metagenome (GOLD analysis project Ga0136643, IMG submission 96883) | Labiotermes labralis P1 segment gut microbial communities from Petit-Saut dam, French Guiana - Lab288 P1 (version 3) (version 3) | ecosystem: Host-associated > Arthropoda: Insects >... | reverse complement strand
CTGTACACCCGGCCCCGTGTTGTTTCAGCCAAGTTCTGCATCCACGACAGCCCTCTCTTGCCCCAGGTGGGGCGGTTGTCGGGGTAAGTGTCGGGTGACGGGGGGAAGGGGGGGGGGGGGGACCTCAGACAATCCGTACACTTGACACTGGTGAAGAGGTTGAAGCGGTAGGAGCCAGCCAGTCTTACCCCGCAGCAGGAAAGCCTTCTCGAGTGTCGTTGCTCTCTTTCACTCCTATTTCGCTACTGTAGTGAACTAAGGTCGACAAAACGTTCTATTAGAATCATCATCAGCAGCATGTACTGTTAGGTGCAATATTTCCGATCTAAGAAGCTTTACTTCAGCAGTGTGTCATGTTTATTTTTTGCTACGTATACCACGGGGTTTGCCCTCGATGTTCCAGATTCCAAGGTAATTTGGACCACCCCTCCCCCCATACAATCCGGATAACCAAGAGACTACTGTATTTGCGAAACCGTCTGTAGGACTATCCTTGTGTGCTATTGCTTCAATATGACTCTCCTTAGCACATTCGAAACCCCACGTCAAATGACGCAGCAGAAGGTCGGTACAGACACGATGAACTTCGTACATGTCAACAAACATGCTACATATCGTGCTTCTAATAACAGGCTCATGAAGTTTTTGATACCAAAAGTAGTACAGATTTACGTAAGCTTATAACGTCAAACACACTGAGCTAAAATACAACGAAATCTGTGAACACGGTAGCGGTACATTATTTTCGACATTTACATTTCCATGGTCATATTTGTGGAATGAAAGGGGTTAAGAGGCAAAGCCTCCTCTATCATCAAAATGCACAGCGTAACATGAACAGTTATCATTGTACTGACATTTTAAGTGCAGCCGTCTGCAGCATCAAGTCCGTCTAAATCATTCATAAATACTCAGTTCCTTCCTCAAAGTAAAAACATTACGTCTTCACTAATTGTAAAAAGAAATTAATGCTGATTAAGGAAATAAACTATACTTACTCTGGAACTTACATAAAGTACATAAATACTGTAGGTTGACAAAATACAATTATTAACTATTTAAACAAGCGATACGTACATTTTTTTTGTGGCGCTGCTGCCCAAAGCGGGCCAAGGCCTCTTTCTTCAGGTTTCTAGATCACACACAATGACGCACCACAGTCAGTAGGCCTCCTCTGGACGAGTGATCAGCTCGTCGCAGAAGCTTCTACCTACACAACAAACGCAAAAGACGAACATCCATGTCTTCAGTGGGATTCGAAACCGCGATCCAAGCCATCGAGCGACTTCAGATCCATGCCTTTGAGCGCACGGCCAACGGGATCGGCACATTATGTACACGATGATGACTTTCATATTGTCTATAAGAATTCCAGCCACGTGTCTTCGCCATGACATACACTACTATTATCATCGGACTATTTCTTGTTAATGCAGCAAGAACGGACAGTCAGTAAATTGTATTGAAATCATTGAAACTGCCTACATTTTAGTTATCTGATGAGCATACGTGTACACTCCCTCTGTTAAGATTTTTATTATATAGCGCAGTGTCACTTAATGACTTAAAATTTTGCCAAGCAAGGAAAAGACGTTGGACATAGATCGCTTTAACCGTATGACTACGTATAGAGTCGCCTAGCCACAAGACGAGACGCAAAAAGAAAGAAAGACAGAAAGAAAGAAAAAGGAAAAAAGGCACCATAACCCGAAACGTGTAATTACGTCAACCGAGAGATTCTGTCCATTTCTGAAGCGCTCCTAACGTAGGGGAACAAAAAATTTTTAAAAAATCTAGAAGCCGCCTCAAAATTCCGGGCACTAGAAAGGTGCCATGAAGCAAGTTCCACACTGAGGACCCATAAATATTAGCTGGCACCGGAAAAAAAAATATTTGGAATGACGACTCGACGCCCGAGATTTGTGTACCCCTGTTCTAATGTGTTTTCCAGGGTTTGTTTCTACCGTACTTCGGCTGTTATTAGTATGCTTGCGTGTACCGTCCGGGAGCAGGCGTGGAAAGACTTCCCTGCCCCAAAGAAGCATTGATCGCTCGACACTCTAAGTTCAAGATCCTAATCGCTAATAAATGTCGTGAAACAAGGCCGACAGGCTACAAGTCTAAGTAGATAGAAATTGCAACCTGCTTGTTAAATGACACTGCACTTACAGACATGCAGTCACTATTCTTTAAAAGTTGTAAGAGTTCGTTGAATTTAACCTGGACGTTACTTTGGGAGTAGAACGTCGGATATCGACTGCCTTCTCTCTAGGTGATTAAGGTTTGAATCTCGGTAGGAGAAGGCCTACCTCTACGAGCACGTCAAACTCAGCTCAAGGACAGCTCAGCCTCCTATCCTACAGACAACCGCAGCTCCATCCTTGAGAGTTAAATCAGCTCGGACGTGAAGCTGACTATTCGGTTCCATACACTGCTGAGGCTATGAATGTGTGCTCCTATACCTCCACTCTCCAAAAATTATGCAGGTAAGTATCAGCAATTTAAAATTTAATGTAGATATTCCGCAGGAGTTCCAAATGGTCAGTAATATTACGTAACAATACCACTAATCAGTGGACGACTACCAGAACCGGGTACAAATGATCGTGGTGCCACAAAACCCTCTATGTTCAGTTAGTAGTACATAATTCATCACCTATTCTTGGTAATTTTGCTGCAAATTGCCACACAAAATCATGTCAGACATTAAGTTATATTCTACTTTCGGTTTTAGTGAATATCACTGTGCATTCCAAAAAAGCAGGATTAATGCACATTCGCTTCTCAAGAATGTTGGTGGTGACAAACATTGTGACTCGGTGCGTATAGTAGCTGCAGTTTGAACTCAAGAGTTAGCTTGGTGGATCTCGGTTTGGAGTGTCTCAAAATACCTGTATTTCCTCGCAGAAACTTGGACGTCTGGCAGATCAGTGCAGAGCCTTATCGGAACACACTACTGAGAGCGGAACAGCACAAACAGCACGACGCATCGCGGCAGGGTTTCACACACACGCACACACACATACATACACACACACACACAGACCGGAGAAATCAATTACTAATTACCTGAGCTAGTATATATGTCACAAGTACAGTAAAATATTAAATTTTAGATAGTAGTGGATCTTGGCTCCGTCTGTTCACTAGTTACTAGCTTCACCTTACCTCTCAACAGAGTTGGACAACATTCACCGCACAGCCACATTTCATAAGAACAACTTTTTTTTATCTCACACCTATAGGTGTGACGATATCAGAGGCTGTGTAATACAAGTTTGACCTCCTCATGATGAGCACATGTGCTCGAAACATGTAGAGGCATGAAATAAACTTATTGTAAAAAAAATTTTGTTAATCAAGTTGGTTAATTACTGAGATAAATATACTGAGACGCACGGTCAGCAAAACGCCAAAAAATACGAACACCTTTTCTTTATTAATAATGCATGCAACTTCTGAACGCGTATTTCTCCAAATGTCTTAAAAACGTTTCAATATTTGAATCTGTAATTACTATTTTTTAAAATTATTATTATAAAATATGAAAAAAATAGCATGAGCATAAACTTGAGCCAAGTTAATGCGTATGCATATACGCATTTTAATATCGATAATTCGCCGATATTATTTGGATACTTCATATCCTTTTTATCCAAACTCGCTGCATTAATCGGGAACTGTGTGGCACATCAGTGTATCCATGTGTATATCCCATGTACGTTTCCCTCCGTGATATGTACAATTTTTATAATTTTTACGGCTCCTTGAAAATGATTATTTGAGAGACAAAACATGTCAGAGTTTGACAAAATATAGATCATTGAGACGTTCCGCCGGTGCACCGTGTATTTTGGTTATCTATTAAAAGTTACGAATAAAATTTTAGAGTTTTTGAAGTAGAATTTTTATATAATTTTTTTTGGCAAGGTGCTACTAAATTGCACTTTGCGGCAAACACAGGCGCGTAGAAAGACGAGCTACGAAATGTATACAAGGTTACAAAATTTGTCTCCTTAGCTGAACCAAAACAGATAATTCCAAAACACCAAAAGATCTTTCCGGACGCAAAATTGCATATTTCCAAGGTAAGAGGCCTCCATTTTCGTCGAGTGTCAGTGGTGAATGTGCCATCATATATGCAAATAAATGACCCACGCCTTAGACAGCTGGGCCACTGGGATGGGGTCTCGTATGCAGGTGCTCAGTTCATAGTTCGACTGGTAGAGAATCTGCTTTTACTGAAGTTTTACGGGATTGTCCTCAGTCCTCCAGGTACATTCTGGGGGCAGTATCTTAAATTAGGCCACGAATGCTTTCTTCCTCATTCCTCCCTATTAGATAGTCACTATCATCCAATTATTTGACGTCACACAGTACATTAACTGTCAGCGTCATTAAATAAACGACAAATAAAATGAAAAGTATATTTCAATGTAAATGATAGGATGGGGCTAAAATATTTTATCATATATCAATTAAAAAAACTTCTAAAATGTAAAAAGGCAGAAAAGGGCAGAAATAAAATAAACCTATCGCCAATCATGATTCATGTACATCACAATGATGCTTTTGAAAACATGACCACGTTCTCTAACGTTTTAAAACTAATACCAATCTAGAATGTACAAAGATTCAGTTCGTAGCTCACACAGAACAAATTTAATGCCCATAATACATAAAGCACATAGCCGGTATGTACATACAGGAGAACAAAACAATTCTCTTGGGTCCGCCAGGAATCACACCAGGGCTACTACTTCGTCCATCTCTAGCCTAAGTCGATGAGTCGACTTGTTATTTTCGAGTGAGGGTTACGGGGTATTTTTCGACGCGGTCAGTATCCAACAATGGACTCAAATGTTCGAAAAATTCATGAACTCGCAACGATTTGGGAGGAAGATATCGTGGCCGAAACCAGGCATCATTTTCCCGTCAGTGGCCTGCACAGACTGCGGAAAAATAAGGACAGCTTCGTTTCCAGATCTGTGTACTTACCGAATTAACAATAATGGTTTAAAGGGCAGTATAAACAGTAATGAGGAGGGCAGTTTCCATACGATGTCCCCTGCATACCCGCACCGAAGATTCTTGCTACGAAGCTTATTTTCTAAATTATGTACACGGTAGACGCAATGAACACATGCATATTGCGTTACTATGCCCTACATACATTCTGTGTTCATCGACCTACGCCGTCTGTTAAGGCGGACATACAAATCTTGCGATTTTTCCGTAGTAACTCTTTAGGCTCAACCAGTCTCCAAACAAAAGATTAAAATAAGCTCTTGCTTTGAGCGTAACCAAAGGCTGCTTGAAGCTGACAACTCATGTGCGCTTGACAGTGAGCAGCAGACTGCATACGACATTAAATCTATGCGTTCCTGCAGGCCTTCATGGCGTGCTTATGAACAGGTGGTAATTAGCTATTGTGCACTATATCACTTTGTCAGCATAATAAAACAATAGAGTACTATTGAACGTCCCGTAACTGTAAATATGAATGTCACGGTGCTACGAGACACAACCCCATGTAGTTTTGTAGCTATGCACCAGCGATATAGAGAGCGTGTTGCCTCTCTCTTCAGGGCGAAGAGTTACCCTTCTACACTGGAAAAGGCTTTAAAGGTTTTAAAGAGTTAAAATAATGTCAGAGTATTGTGCTAGAGCTTATTGGGTGTTATTTCTTAACATTTCTGAGTATGGTTGGATTTATGGTCATCTTTATACAGCAGGGTGATTAATTATTTCAGTCCATTTCAAATTATATAAGAAAGTAACAAACCAAATAGCTAACACCATGTAGCAGAGTTATTCTTGAGAAGCTAATCTTTCCAGAGTCAAGTTAAGGAAGTCTCCTCATTTTATGAATTTGAAGGTTCATTGCCACATTTCACGAGGGACACCAGTCCCTCTCCTGAAACAGATCGATGCAGCCCACGTCCCAAAACCTCCTTTTAAAGACCTGTTTTAATATTACATTCCCAACTGCGCCTTCTTCTTCCAAGTGGCCTCCTACCCTCTGGTTTACCCATCAAAACCCTGTAAGCACCTCTCCTCTCTACCATACGTGCCACATGCCCTGTCCATCTCATTCTTCTTAACCGATCACCCGAATAATATTTGGTGAGGTGTTCAGATCATGAAGCTTCTCGTTATGTAATCTCCACCACACCAGCCCCCGTTTCCTCGTCGCTCTAATGGTCATATACCTACCTAAGCACCACATTCTCAAACTCCTTCAGCCTGCATTCTTACCGCAACGTTACAGACCAAGTAGCACACTTCTACAACACGACAGACAAAATTACAATCCTGTAAATTTTATTCTTTATAATTCTGCATAGGAAACCGAAGACAAAAGATTCTGGACCGAAGAGCGGTAGGCATTCCCCGTGTTCAATCTGGCCATAATTTATTTATGAAGGACATTTTGATTTGTTAGTGTCATTTTTATGATTTAAATGCAGTTTATTTTAAGAAAACCCCGTTGGAAGGAATGACACTCTCGACAGTTAGAGGATAAAACTTTTTCTATCCGCGATCAAATGTACATAGCCCTACAATGCTAATTGCAATTTGCGACAAGACACAAGGCACGGTCCAGACCAGCCGTTCATAAACAGTAAGAGCTCTGAAGTAGCAATACGAAAACAGAGGCCAGTGCAAGTCGATGGCGTGAGAGGAATGGAGAAGACAGCGAATGAAGTACAGAGAAGCAGTAAACGGCGAGCCCTGCTGATACGCAGGGCTTTACAAACGGCTATGCAACTTATTTTAAAAAACGCGTTTCTCTGTTACACGCTAATTACGCAAGTGTAATTTCTGGTATCTTCAACCGTCTTCAGGAGACTGGAATTCGATTCTTTCACCTTCAAGCCCTAAGGCCTGTATACGCAATGCACTATACACTACACACATACAAAATTAAAGATTTTTCCTATCCACACCACGAAGACATATAAGGCGATAGAGGTATGGCTCCACTCATTCTTAACCTTGGCTCTAGATCGAGACGGTAGGGTAAATTCAAACATCGGCCACTTTAATCCCAGGGAAGAAACACGGGACCCATTAATAGGAGGCTGGTTGGGCTCCAGGACCAGGCTGGAAGCTTTGGAGAAGATAAAAATCTCTTTTTCCTACCTGGATTCGAACAGCAGGTATTCCAGCTATACAGACTATGGTACCCCGGCTAAGCTATAAGTATATTATATACATATATTCCGTCTGTCTCATTGCCCCTCCGTCTCTGTTGGATCATATATACTAAATTCATATGAGCCACTATCACTCCACCCGAATTTTACAGTAATTCGTGGAATTTCATTTCCCTTATGGTCATAACATTTTGCTTCATGGAAACCACAAACCGTCAATAAAATTTTATAAACAGACCGCAAGTACGTTTTGTAATTTTTTGTACTGCAATACAGAATACGCCATTTGCAACCTTGCCTCAGTAATTTTTTCTTACTGGCAACAGACTTCGCCATTTCGAAGTTGCTTGTTTCCCGGCCAAGAAACTTAATTATCCAAACAAAACAACAAATTAACTGGATTTATAAACACGTTTTAATATGGTCGCTCCCATTTAGCACTCTAACTTCATTGGCTATTGTAGCTCTCTGTCGTAAGTAGCAGATATACAATGATTCGCTTATTTACCTAGTGGCCAAAGTATATACTAAAATAGCTGAAAGTAACAGCACGGTACTTGACGAGTAGTACATTGTGTAAAAACACCCGTTGCTCTTAGCAACAGAGGTAACAAGCACAGAATGAGAGACAGAAATATAGAGCAATGTAGAGCAGAGAGGAGTCGAAAAAGGAAACCCCCAATACTGGTAGATCTGATATTAATTCTGTGACAGCTCTTTGGGAAGCCTGGTCGTTAGACACAAAACCATCTGCAACTGATACTAAAGATGGAGGTGAAATGCGAGAATTCAGGCTTCCGCCTCGAAGTAGACAATAACTGCGCTCTTCTGAGCTTTTACACAACGATCAATGATAACCCAGAAGAGCGCATTTCTCTAGGAGGTGAAATGTTTAGGAAACTGTGACTATAGGTTCACCGACCCTGTAAACTACGTTCTGCTAAACAAAACACTGATAATCCCGAACGACTCCTAGCACAGTGACCGACACTAGGCGCCCCCCGTGTCACTGAACGTAGTAGCACGGGGTAGAGTATGTGAGTATACCGACACTTCTAGGGCTGCTCAGTTACAACGAAAGTTACACAACAATGTACGGAACGTCATAACTACTTTTACGGACGTTTCGCCGTAACAATGACGGAGTATGGCCGGGAAAACCAATGCTGTGTTCATTAAACGGCATTAAATGCTGAAACGACAGATTCCTTTGTAATGTGGAGAACAATTACCTTCCGCACACGTATAAGCATAGAAATAATAACACCCTGTAATAAAAAATTGTATTTCAAACTTTGGTACTACTAGATTACCAAACCCATTTTACTTACTTATTTACTTACTCCATGGAGCAGAGTCGTTCTTGAGAAGCTAACCGGTTTGCAGCTAGTCAATAAATTTCCTGCATTTTATGGAACCCGAAAGTTCATTACCGCATTCACAAGTGCCCGCCATCTGTCCCTATCCTGAGCCAGTGAGATCCATTATAACGTAGGTTAAACTTACTCATATTTTTATACGATTTTGAATAACCGATAGAAAAAGAAATTTGTCACATTCACAAATGTTTCCTTAGTTCAATAAATTTGCAATATTTCATGTGACGTGTTTCTGAAGTACTAAAAACTCGTAAAATATTAAAAAACTGTAGCAAACCAGTGTTGCAATTTTATGCGTACAGTCAGGTGTGTTAAACTGTCGTCGCCATAATTTTGTGGAAAACGATAAGACAAACACAACTAATACATATTGTACCTCGAAACTGTGTCAAGTTAAGTGGGCACACTTGGAACCGACAATAAGTACTCGTTTATCTGTATGCTGACTGTAGGAATGTCCTGAACATCCGTACAACTACTGTTGATAATGCGTGATAATGCGTCCTGTCTTGAGCGAAATTGGGATTAGTTTATCCCGCAACTCAGTCATTATCAAGGTCTTGCACTTGTCTCTCAATACGCAATACAACCGACGCACCCAAAGTGGGTTTACCTCCAATGTTACCGACACATGTATTTTCAGGTGACGTGACTTCAATAGTTTAACTTAAAAACTGTTATAAACAATAAGATTATGGGCCACTTCTTTCTTATAATGAGACCAACTAGATGCCCGAATTTCTCAAATTTATTTTTGGAATAAAACTCTACATGTTTCGGACATTTCCTCTGTCCATCATCAGGGGTTTTTCACTGTACACACAGCAAATCTGTATGACATATATCTTTGCTGTGTGTACAGTGCTGGACTCCTGATGACGGACAGAGGAACTCCGAAACATGTAGAGCTTTATTCCAAAAATAAATTTGAGAAATTCGTGCATCTAGTTGGTCTTATAAGAATTTATGACGATGCGCGGTCACCTGAACGTCAAATTATGGGCCACATTTACTCCACAACTATTTTACTGTTGCAGGGCCAAAAATATTTAACGTTAGCACGTTCATATTTAAAATACGAAAGAACAGTACCACTACGCACTCACCACCAAGGGCTTTCTAACCACTTCGAAGGGTATACAGTGGCTGAAGTGATGAATATATCCATAAGGGAATGTTTTAAACTCGTGTAAGGCTGCCTGGCCGTTCCGAGGCGAGATAGTCAGAGGGCCAGCCGTGGCGAATGCAGCTAAGTACAGTGTTATGGAGCTCAGTCAGGAAGGCATATTGTACTTAGAATATCTCAACGTCACCGTGCTATTTAATATGACAAGGATAAGTTAAAGTATCTTTTTTTTTTTTTTTGTACAAGAGGAGGTGTATTTCCATTCGGCAGATCAACTGACATAACCAGCTTTAGGATCCCAGCTGCAAAGTGCGTCACTTCCTTCGACCAGCAGGCAACAGCCGTTCGCTACAGCTGAGCCACAAATGCGGTATTTCCGGGAAGAACAAGCTTTCAGGGAACCTTCGCAGCCACGTGCGTGACCGAGCATGTGGTCTCGGTAACATATACGTCACACTATTTAAACTCCTCCCTAGGGTACCGTGCAGACGACGACGATAAACACTCACCAGTAAAGTTATTCCCGCACACGTTTAGCACAATATCAAGGCCTGTAAGATTGGTGAAAATGTTCACATTAGCGAGGAGTTTATTGCTCGCGCCTCTTTTGCCTCTACGTGAAAAATAGTCATGTTGATCAGCCATGAGATCTTCGCTCTTTTGGGATGTTACGCAACGTCGATTGGCAATTACTGACGCGTCTGGAAACCATATCGGTCCATTCTTCAAGGATCTGGATCGGTTTCAGTTCAAATCCCTGTATCTTCAATATTTATTTACGGGTAGTTCCACTAACACAAACGCATGTGGCATCGAGTGGTAGAATTTCTGTTTAATGATAAGTTGTAATGGATGTGGAAGCTGTGTGTGTGGGTGTATGTGTGTCTTTGTGTGTGTTTGGTCTCATCACTTGTGTAGTGTATCCACAAAACTTCTTCCTACCTGCCTGTCATTTCATTACTGCTATCATAGTCTCTATTATTGACGTTACCGTTCGAATGCATGCACGTCATACACAGTATTCAGCAAACAACCTGCAAATGTTGAGGCATGATGTGCACAGCGCACTCTGCCTTTATGTCAGACACGAGTGAATGGGTGTTGAGTGACCCTTGAGAAAATTTTGGATACAAAAGTAACAATTTCCACGACATTATATTAGAGCACGAAATAGCCTAGCAAAAGTACGTGAGTTATGAAAATATTCTAGGTTTGAATATGTGAGTTTTAAATGAGGGCCTTGGCTGTGAGTCAAATCAGATAGTTACACTGTAATCAGTGCCGACTTTTTATGTGACAAATGGCAAGGTAGTGCTTCCCTGGCTGTTACACCAAACACCTTTCCTCACAATTTACGTTTCAGTTAGTTTCCAGACGCAGCACTACCAAATTGAAACACATGAGGCGAGAAAGATTAATCCAACTTTCGCTTCGGAATTAAATATATGTAGTACTGACCGCCAGGTGCTAACATCCTCAACAAAGTCGAAAGTTTTTTTTGTGATTTACTGTCGCGTGTATTTTAAGCGTCTTTTATGGTACGAAGTTTCCGTCTGGGATGGGGATTATAACAAACTTATTTATGTTTTACAAAGAAATGATGGGACGTACGGCTGCCTGAACAAGCTGAAGAAT
>Ga0136643_10015907_pt1 | contig 11303 bp, 8 predicted proteins | sample TergutLab28metaG_FD_96883 | JGI IMG/M metagenome (GOLD analysis project Ga0136643, IMG submission 96883) | Labiotermes labralis P1 segment gut microbial communities from Petit-Saut dam, French Guiana - Lab288 P1 (version 3) (version 3) | ecosystem: Host-associated > Arthropoda: Insects >... | reverse complement strand
GGACAGAACACTGTGGTCTGTTCCTTTGACCCTAAAAGCCCCCGAATTTCAGCTCTTGACATCCATGATTGGATTTTCGAACAACTGCACGTGCCGGAAAATGTGGTGACCAGGGTACAGATCGACGGTACGTGCCGCCAAGTGTACATCAAATTCAACGATTTCCTTTACCTGCAGGACTTACTCCATTTAACCACCTGCCAGTCCGAATACAAACACGGCAATGGGGAAATAACGCAAGTGAAGATCGAAATGGCTGGAATGTGCACGAGGCGTGTGAGGTTAGGAAACCTTCCCCCTGGAACACCAGATGAGGCAGTACGTTTGTCCTTCTCCCAATATGGTGAGATAAAGGAGATGCATCGAGAGAGTTGGTCTAAGGCCTATAGTTATAACGGTTTTTAACGGCGTCAGAATCGCAGTGATTGCCTTAACGAAGCATTTTCCGTCTCATATAATGATAGCGGGACATAGAGGGTTAGTATCATATGAAGGACAGCCCACGACCTGCTAAAGCTGCTGTGGGACGGGACATTTCAACCAGGTTTGCCCCAAGATGTGTAGAGTGGGTTTGAAACGATCAAGGAGCACACAGTATCATGGGCCGACATATCAGTAGGTGGAAATAGGAGTCCGAGGACTGATAGAGGGGTGAAGGAGAAAGAGGCAGACCAACAGAGTATAAAAATGGGCTACGGCGATGAGCGCCAAGCAGAATATGAGGAAGAAGTGCAAGAGGACAACATGCATTCGACTGGTGTAGCGTCGGAACAGAGCGAAGAACCGGAACGGGGTGCGGTAGGAGGAAGCGACGTCCGGAATGATGCGAAGGCACCGTGCGTTGAGGGTAGACGGTGCTTAGAGCAGTCAATGGATTGCGGAGAGGAGATATTAGGAGACACAAACGCAACGCTGGAGTGCCAACCCCTACTTCGTCAAACACAAAAAGACATAAGTACCACAATAGAAGTGCGGGAGGAAGAGGAACTAGGGAGAGGGAAGCAGAAAATCAGAAGTGGGGGAGTGGTGGAGGATCGCACTCAACCAGTCGAGGAGCTGAAGACTGCGACCCCATCGAACAGTCCCAAAAGAACGAAAGAAATGAGAATAGAGAATATTGGGGAAATGTCGCACATACGTGAACGTAGTAGGACGAGTGAACGCACTCTCCAAGTGAGTAACTACACAAGCGATCAGCCTCACCTACGCGGGATGGACGTGTTCAATATTGCGACATTAAACATCAATGGATTGGCTTCGAAAACAAAGGTAGAAATGTTAGAGGACTTCCTCCGACGAGAGGAGATGGACATTCTTTTCCTTCAGGAATTCGCACAATCTACAATCGACACACTGCTCCATTATAAGACCTAAACCAATGTGGGGTCGGCAGGACGGGGCACGGCCATGGTGACGAGGAACAAGATAACGATCACAAACATCACAAGGCTACCGACGGGACGAAGAATAGCGGCAGAATATAGACGCATAGGTTTGGTCAACGTTTATGCCCCGTCAGGAACATCCGAGCGACAGGAGAGAGAACGTTTAGTACAACAATTAACTCCCCTACTTGATGAGGGACTCCCCATCCAATATGATAGTCGGAGGAGATTTTAAATGTGTACTCAATCAGACAGAGAGCACTGGGTACTTCAACTATATTAAGGGGCTCGACGGACTATTTCGTGCTTTTGAACTACAGGACGAATGTGTCTTTCGGACTCCGTATGGACTCTTTTCACGCACTACTCCCGGATGGGAATATCAAAGATTGACCGGATATACACAACGAAATAACTGAGTGACAAGAAAATAGGTGTGGAGAATGTTGCAGCAGCTTTCACCGACCACCCATCAATGGTAATACAGCTGTCTGTAGTTGTCCCCATCGTGCGACGGGAAAAGGGATTCGGGAAATTGAACACTTCTATACGTAGCGAGGAGGCTTTTACAGAGAGGTTGTGCCAGAAGTGGGCGGTTTGAAGGCATCAAAGAAGGTTCTACCCCTATTAGCCCACTTGGGGAAAAGGTATACAAAACAAATTGCCTTTTCTGTATTCAGGAAGGGTCCGAACGTCGGCGGGACTTCGTGAAGACGGAGAATTTCCTCTACTAGTGCAATTATGACGATCTGCGGAACACCTAACCACACGGACAGAAGATGATAATGCTCAACCGTCTGAAAGCTAAGATAAGTAGCCTACACGGAGGAAAATTGCAGCGAGTAATGTTAAACAATGACGAGCCGAACCGATTAGCGGGAGAGAGACCAGCGCTCTTTCACATTCTGCAGATGCGAAAACGACATAAAGCCAGAATGATCCGAAGTATACAGGCCGAGTGTGGGAACACCCAGCAGACGTTGAAAGGCATGATACGAGCATTTCGTTTTTCCTGCGGCGTAAATATGAACCAGTCGCGGTGGATGAAGAGTGTGTCGCGTACATGGCGGAAGCAGGAAAGCGGGCGTTACCGGCGGCTTGGAGAGATCTGTTGGTACAGCCCGTCTCACTGGAGGAAGTACACATCACCGTGAGAAAAGGAGGGAGGAATAAAGCGCCAGGGAGTGACGGTATTGAGTTAGAGTTCTACAAGCTGGACTGGGCAACGATCCAAGACGACATAGGTGCCATGATGAAAAAAAAATGTTCATGGAGAGAAAAGTGTCCACCCAACAGAAGCATGGAGTGATCATGTGCCTGCACAAGTCAAGTGACCCGACCACACTGGTGGACTGTCAGCCCATTACCCTGTTCAATACGGATAATAAAATAATAGCCCGAATCATTGCCTACCGATTGCGCCCCGTGATGTAGGAACTATTACAAAGGAGCCAATACTGCGGATTGCCGAGGAGGACCATCTTTGAGGCGCTGGCGACCTGCGTGAGGCTTTTGCACATGCCGAGGTGACGCGCGTGCCACTGTGCGTCCTTTCCTTAGACTTTCGGGATGCTTTCGATAGAATCTCCCACCGGTACCTTTCACCATCCTGCGAAGCTATGGATTTAGTGCCTGGTTTGTGGAACGAATCAACAGCATGTATGAGGAAGCCGCATCCTCCATCCAAAACAACGGCCACGTGTCTGGGCTAATCCCGATTCACAGTTCAGTTAGACAGGGATGCCCCATGAGCATGCTGCTCTTTGTCTTATGTGTGGACCCGCTGCTCCGCACCTTGGACCAGATACTACCAGGTATTCGGATTAGAAAACGAGGCCGAAAGACAGTGGTTGTGGCATACGCTGACAATATCACCATCTTTGTTACGACGCCGACGGACGTGCCTCTCATAAATGACGCGATACAATGCTACGAAAAAGCCATGAGAACTCCCCTGAACGCACGGAAATCGACAGCACTGGCGGTGGGAGGATGGAGTACATGTACGGGTACGCTGAACATACCATACCACGCTGAAATAAAGATTCTAGGCGAGTACCATCGAGCACTCAATGAACAAGAACTGGACGAACGTAACAGGCAAGGTGAGATTCCAAGCAAGGGATACATACGAGCGGGACTTAAGCCTCTAACGACGGATTCGTTCCTAGCGAAAATATGGCATACCGCCCAGGTGTTCCCAGCACCCACAACGTGTACCCGACAGTTGACGACTCGTATCGCGTGGTACTTATGGAAGGGAGCAACGTTCCGGGTACCAATATCGACTCTACAGAAGCCGAAGAGACAAAGAGGCTGGGGCTTAATTGACATCGAGGCGAATTGTCGAGCTATCCTGATTGGCCGAATGTGGACACAAAACATGAAGAAAGGCTCAGAAACAGAGACATGGCTCCGGGAGTGGAACCTGGATGGACCCAGGTCGAACCCTTCTCACATAGGACGGATGCCGATGATATTAAAGTATCTATATCGGTATGCGCTGCACATGGCCTACATAGCACCCCCGGCAATGATGAAACGTTCCGGGCATTTAAACTGCACGTCTACAATACTCTACATACAATGGCGGCTGCGACGAGAGAATCCCGAAAAATGAGGATAAAGCAACTACATCCTGACACACAATGGATGTAGGCGTGGAAAAACCTACATGCGGCCTGGGTATCGGAGGAAATCGCATCCATGTGGTACACCGTGGTACATGATATAGTACCGACTAATGAGCGCCTACACGTCTTCAGGCTCGTGGAGTCGGATCGCTGCAGACACTGTGGAAGGAGAGACACCCTCGCACACCGGCTGATGGAATGAAACGAAGGAACGGCCATCCGGTTGCGCATAAGGTCTTCGAACGGACCGGCGCCGCATTCCCGCCGATTGGTGTCTACGGCCCCATTACCAATTCTGGCCCCCACAGCGACATAAAGCGATACTGTGGTTACCAACACTTATCGTTATGTACCGAATGCAGCAGCGAAGACACCTATCACTGCTCGACTATATTGACTTCTTGCGTCGCACGATATGGAAGTCATACGGGGCGGCCAGCCGGATGCAGCAGGTAGGAAACTATCTATCGATACTCTTGACAGTGCCTGCTCTCTAGGCGAGAACCCAAGGAAGGAGCAAACCTTTGCCAGGATGGGACACGGTGTGGGTAGGGAAACCTCCCACACCTCTGGAATGACGCTGTGCAAGTGTGAGCGCTAGATGACATGGTATGGGAAACGCATTACCAAAACACAAGGCAGGAGCAATGTTAAGTTCCTATATATGTGATTGAAAGTACTATAAATGTTTCAAAAAAATCCCGGTGGGGACGATACATTCCTCCCGTCCAGACCGACCCTGCGGCCTACCCAGCCTCCTGTAAAATGGGTACCAGGTCTTTCCCGGGTGTAACGTGCGGCCGGGTTGTGCTGCTGACCAACCTCTTCTAGTGCCGCGGCCATGGAAGAGTAGAGCTATACCTCTCCCCACCCTATTGGCCACACCTGACCTGTCACTTTATATTATGCGAGATCTGGGGTTTTCAGAACTGTATTAATAAAAATACAGATCTTCTAAGACATTATGTCATATCCGTAGGAAAATAGTTACCAACATTATGACGTCACGTGGTAACTTTTTAAGGCTTAAGAAGTGCTTACTAGATCATGTGGGTTTAAAAACATAATCTATGGTCAAGAATCTCGTGGTTATGTATATACAGACCATCCACGTTAGTGTAGCATTCATAATGTGTATCGATATTTCCAGTCACACACAACATACTACTGGCGGTTGTGTATTGCCTGACAACTTGTATGGACCTTGTATGTGTGTCATCATTAGGCCGACTGTTATACAAGGACGTGAATATAAACAGAAAATAACTATCGTGAGGTAGTAGACCTCCCTTCATCAAGAGGAAGGAGATCTTCTACCTCACGATAGTTATTTTCGGTTGGTATTCTTTTGCTAGTGGACGAGATTTTCCGCCCGTCCAGACCGGCCCTGGGGCCCACCCAGCCTCCTGTAAAATGGGTACCTGGTCTTTCTCTGGGTAAAGTGCGGTCGGGGCGTGCTGCTGACCACTCACCCGCTTCTAGTGCCGCGGTCATGGAATAATAGAGCTATACCTCTACTCACTCTCTGGGCCACACCGAGCCTGTAACTGGATCACTTTACCTTTACTTTCGTTTGCTAGTATAATTGTTCTGACGAGGTCGAAACTAAGTTCCCAAGCAATAAATGACAGCAAGCAGTGTGTTGTGTGGAACGGGAAGTATCCATGTACATTATTAGCAGTGTGGTTACTTTAAAATCAGTACGTTGGATATATATATATATATTTATTTAATTTGTTTACTTGTTTACATGCAATACCTTTGGCATGTGTATGTATGTGTGTTTATATATAGATGTATATATACACACACACACATACACATCTGTGCGCGTGTGTTTGTGTGTGTGTAAGAAACAGAGCCATTTCATTAGTCCTTTTTGCTTTCATTTCTCCCAAAACTGTACATATATACGTCCTACTGATTTCGCTCACGACCTTAGGCCTTTCAGCGCTATCTACCGGTTTGCGTGTCCCTCAAGAATTGCGCGCTTCTCATGGTGCGTGTGATGTGAGACTGTGAGAGATGTGCGACAGAGCCAGCATGAAGTGTGGCCACTTGGCTGCGAAAATGTGGACCGTAGAATGGGGATGATTTAAATAAAAAGCATAAGAATTGTTTGTATTGTCTGTGTCTCGTGCAGTTGTCACATGAGTACAAGTTTATTACTGAATAAGTGCACGAATGTCATGTACTTGGGAATTGTTACTTGTAATGTACATGTTAACTGGCACACCTGTGTCTCGCACAAAGGTTAAGGTAAAGTTCACCCTATCACAGGCCACGAAAGCCCAATGGGGTAGTAGTCGTAGAACTCTACTCTTTCCTTAATCTTGGCGCTAGAGGGGTGTGGGTAGTCAACTCCACGCCCCGGCCGCTTTCCCCCCGGGGAAGACGCAGTACCTATTATATTGGAGGCCGGGTGGGACCCAGGGACGGTCTGGACGGGTGCGGAAAATCTCGCCCCCCACCGGGATTTGATCTCAGGACCTTCCAGGCAGTAACGAGTCGCTTTACCGACTGCGCTATCCTATCCCACTCTGTCTCACATAATTGTTTACTGTTTTAAAGTAATATAGTAACGGACCTGTGTACTGCGACCAATTGCGACGACCCATATTACGTTTACTTTCCAAGTGCTTAAAATTAAACATGAGGTGAAGTTACGAATGAAATCAGTAGACTATATGCAATCTGTATAGCCTCGTTTATACTAGAAATCACTGTGATTTAACTACAGTAATACCGAGTGTCATGATTTAACTTTGTCTGTACAGACGTATAACTGTGTTATATTCCTTTGCTCTTAAGATTATTTTCTTATCTGTACAAATGTTAAACTTTGTCCTTTGACATGTGTGGAAGAAGAAATGCGAGGGTCTTTGAGAATGAGTTTATGTTTAATTAGTTCGGGGCCTAAAGGGGACCAAGTAACAGGGATTATGGCAAAATTTGCTAATGCATTGCTTCGTAATTACACTGCAAAGGAATGTTATACTTATTACCAGGGCGATCATACAAATGAAGTTGAGATAGAGAGGAAATTTGGCAAATATAGGAAAGACGCGAAATCAATATAGAGGTTTTGTGCGGCAACCCGAAGGCAACAGGAAACATAGGCGTGAATTGAATGATGATATTGAAAAGGAAAGTAAAGGATAGACTGGGATAGCGTGCATTGCTTACATCTGATTGAAGTTAGGGACAGTTTAGTGCTGTAGTGATGACGCTAAAGAACGGTCGGGCGCCATGAAATGTCAGGAATATCTTGCCTGACTGAGAAAATATTAACTGCTGAATAAGAAATCTGTTCCTTGGAGTTAGCCAAATCACTTCCTTATCCCAACTGCTGTCTCAGCATTATTAGTAATTCACAAAACATATAATAAACTTTGGTTAAATCGATTTTTAAGTCGCGTTGATTTTGTCACGGCCAAATGTTCACCCACACAATTGAGGATTTAGTGATTAGATTATTTCAAACATTTTTTTTATTTGCAAACTTATTCATTAATTTTAGAATGACATGTTTTCTGGACATTGTCCATAGTCTAGTACCAATCAAAACGACGTTTTGTGAAATAGATCTATTCCAGTCCTCAGGCGAAAACTTGGAACACACAAACAGATTTCTTTGCCAAAAATTGATTATTTCTATGTTTTGATATTTCAACGGAGATGTGCTTTCATGTTATAATCTCCTGGATTGTGAAGCCATGCAGACTTATCCGCTTTCCAAAGAAAGTTAGATAACAACTGACAGCCGCAATACTCAGAGAGCTGTAACATGGATTCCTAATTATGTACCAATTATTTTCATGTCTTCGTTTCAACATATATCTTATACCAAATTTCCGCACCCATTGGCTCTTTCGAAATTATGATGTCAAATATTCTCTTCTATAAAACGAAACCATAACAATAAAAACTTGGCAGAAATTGCATGTAGTTCGGTACTCGTTGTCTAGAAACTCATGTGTCGTGTCTGTCCTTAGATGCTAATTAGAACTTTAGTTTTATATATATTAAGAAATAGACAGATGTGTCCCACTACGCGACGATAGAATTTGTCTTATAATAAGTATTAGTTAAAATAACAGACATAAAATTATTTAACAAAATATTCTGTAGCCACAAAGCGTGGGGCAGAGACTTCAGTCTGCAGCTTAATGAACACGTCACTGGGAACACTTTTGTTCTCCGAAACATGGTAACACAAAATTGCTAACGATTTTCTAAGCGTATTTTAAAATTTGAGAATAATAAATTTCAGAAAAATTAGTAATCCATATCGAATTTCAAATAAATATTTGGCGAGTTTGTATTCTGCATATAAAAGTCCAAGTATCGACTTAACTATTGGCGCTTTATTAGGAATCATTTGATTTGAACATATTGTCTGATACATTTTTAATAGAGTTCGCCTTTATCTAACTTGCGATGATATTACGAAAGAATTTCTTGAATTGGTTGCACTTCAAAACTTTGTTTGTAGTATTATCCGAACTAAGATTTCTTACGAATTTGTAAGCCTGAAAAACGGCATTACCAAATAATTTTGTGGAAATATCCCATACGGGATTTTAATCAATTCCATGGCATTGTTTACAGGAAACGTAGAAAAATACATTTAAATTTCAGTGTGAAGTACATTTTTCTTGGGATTCATACTGAAATATTTGGAATTTGTTATCGCCTCTGAACGTCTGGAGTATCTTCAATAAAATTCATATAAACTTTGACAGGACTGGCCCAGGCGGAAAGTCCATTTGTGATGTCATGTGGACTACATTTTATTGCGGCTCAATGGGGCTGAAAATCAGAATTTATCGACGTCGTTTGTGATAGTCCGCCATGAACTACATGGTTCATTACCGCATTCCCAAGAGCCAACCACCTGCAACTATCCTAAACCGGTTAAATCCAGTCCTCGTGCTAAAATTGTAATAAATTCAGTAATTATAAATAAGAAAGACTTAAATGTAAAAATATTTGTAAGGATTCCCATTTTACTTCCGCAATTCAACATGTATATATACTTCCTTTAACATTTAGACGCCTAACGTCAACAATAGTTGACGTACCGCACCGCTAACCTCCAAAGTTGCATTTTATATATTTATTCAACAAATATGGATACCGAATATTTTAAACATGGTGTATACTCTTCGTTTTTTCCTCTTCAAAATGCAATTTGTTTCATAATTCTAACATATTTGGTTCCTGTATTATCCACATTTTATATACAGGATGTGTTAAAATTAAAAAAAATAATTCCGGCGCCAAAAGGTTAACATGTTCCGAAATTCAGCCTGATGTTGACCCCATAGGGTCGAAACATGTAGCTGTATGGATACTTTATAAAGTTGTGTCCAGTGGTTATTTGTTTATTGCTTATTTTATAAATCTTCATAGGCCAGGTGCATGTGAGTGATTGTACCTGAAACCATTGTCAAGAACTTATATGTTGCAGTTATTCGTTTGATTCTACAGGAGGAGTTTATTATATGTGAAAAACAAAATAAGTTAATTATTTTACGCCATTAAATTACTAGTAATAAATGCGCATCGATGAGAAAAATTTTGCATTCTTTTTTTTGAAAATGTAAAAGCCACAAAAATATTTACCAAAAGAATTTGCGATCGCTGTAAAAGGTATTGTAGTCTGTTTTTGAAAAATCGGAAGCTTTATAGACCGAAAACATACATCTCCTGGTGTTTGTTTATTTTATGCACTCTTTTATTCAAACTTTTACGGTTAATTGTACCTCCAGAAAGACATTCTTAAAGAGAATCATATTCCTGCTGTAATGTTGCCCGCATGAGATGAGAAGAGATCTACAGCGACTTAGTGTTTGATTCTGGAACTGTTAGTGCAGTATGCGGAAATTTGTATTCCACTTCCTCAGCATCTGACAAGTTGTGTTCAAAATTATTTTAATGGCTTGAACGCCTGGATGTTAGAAACTTATTTTCAAAGAGGAAACTGACAATTCAGGCTAAGATTTTCGGGGGGGGGGTGGGGTTAGGACCGTAAAAAGTTGAGACGCTTATTAACACGAATTTACTCGCTACCTCTTCTCCTCATATACGCGACTCCTGTTACAATTACTGAAGTCTGTTCTTGATAACAAGTCACACGGCGATGGGGTAACAAGACCGTCTGCCTCTTTGAACACAGAAAATTCATAAAATCTCCTGTCCTGCACTGCACTTACGCCCATCATCCCGCGCGTTTTGCCAACAAACATACAGTTTTAACTAACTTGCCTGTTCTGGGTATGACTGTACCGACCCATGTGCTGCATTGCGAATTCCAACCTACCAGAGGAGCTTGGTATATATTGAGGTCTCTGGGGGCAGTACTTAGGCTCCTGTAATGAGAATTAACAGCGAAGGGGTTAACGAGGAACTTGTTTCTCTTTGTAATGCATCTGCTTTGTGTAGAGTCTACTGCGATGCAGATCTGAATGTTTTGAAATCAGAACAGATCGGGCAAGAACTATTTCCTTCAACATTAAAGTTTCTTCTGTGTTGGTCCAGTCTCCTGAGACTAATCTAACTGTAAACTGTTACTGATTTACTAAAATAACAGGTTTTTGTTGATGGTCTGTTGCAATAGATGTGATTGGTATTTTAGATATTACCTGTTGTCTAAGGCTGAAAACCCTCAAAGTTTACACGAATGAATCTGTCTCTGGTCCTCCATCTGAAGAGGATATAATGACTCTTTTTGAAATCTTTTGTGTTTTCGGCCTGAAGTAATAGACAGTGTCCAAACTACGAGTAACGTTTCTCGAAATTATGAGTTTCTGCACGATCACCCTTCGTAAATTTGTTGCCCCGACGCGCTCAGTCTGGTAGGTGATCCTCTTTCGTGAAACGGGTTTGGTTCACCGAATCACATACCACTTTGTCTCAACAGTAAGGGTACTGATTTTTTATTTAAATGTCTGTTGGACTCACCTGAAATTACAAGTTATCTCCTTCAAATTATTACCCTTGGGAAGTTACACAATGGTTCCAACGTTTTTTCCACTCAACATAGCAGTGCCGGAAGTCATTTTCTGTAAGTGTGTGTAGCTAATCGGTTACAACTTTTTGTATGTTTTCCATCGTCCCGAAATGATGACCCTTCAACTTCAATTTCAACTTGGAGAAGAGGTAGAAATAACACGGAGCTAGATCTGGGCTGTAGGGAGGATGTGGAAGTACGGGAATGTTTTTCTTCTCCAGGAATTCTCGAAATAAAAGCGCAGTGTGAGCTGGCGCGTTATCGTGGTGC
>Ga0136643_10015906_pt1 | contig 11303 bp, 8 predicted proteins | sample TergutLab28metaG_FD_96883 | JGI IMG/M metagenome (GOLD analysis project Ga0136643, IMG submission 96883) | Labiotermes labralis P1 segment gut microbial communities from Petit-Saut dam, French Guiana - Lab288 P1 (version 3) (version 3) | ecosystem: Host-associated > Arthropoda: Insects >... | reverse complement strand
CATTTTTTGGGTCAAAAATTGGCAAACACTTGCAACTTTGTGGGGGGGGGGGCATTATCGTGCAACAAGTAAACACCTCGAGAGCAGAACGCAGCGGGACGAACCCCACTGAATTCGCTTAAAGATGCGATCCATTATTCCTTTATAAAATTCTGAATTTACTGTTTTTCCCTCTGATACAAATTCTTTGTGCACTACGTCTTGAAAGTCTGAAAAAAATTATCAACATGGTCTTGATGCGGGACTTTTGGAATTTCAGTTTCTTCGGCCGAGGGGATGTCTCACTAAACCATTCAGAATTCTGTCGCTTTGTCTCGGGGTCACAGGCAAAACACCAGGTCTCATCTCCCTTAATAATTTTGTTAAAAAGTTTTTGTCTGCGTCGCCATCGCCATAATGTCTTGTCAAGATGTGACTCGATCTTCCCTTTGCTCAGGTGTCAAGGAGTATGTAACAAAACGTGCACACAACTTTCTCTTTCCCGAATCCTTTTTCAGAATCCGAAGAACTACAGCCTTGGGGATGTTCAAAGATTCTGCTATCATTCTTGTTGCGATTCGACCGTCATTTTTGACCAGATCAGCTACACCAGCAATGTTTACCTCAGTTCAAGTCGATTTTGGACGGCCACCTCTCTCGTCATCTTCTACCAGCTACCTTCCGTCTCGAAATCGAGAAAACAAACTAAAAATGTTTTATCAGTTAAGCCTTATTCCCATAAGCCTTTTGCAACAATACAAGTGTTTCTGTCGCAGATAGACCGGCATTGAACCATAATTTTATGGCAACTCTCTATTCATTTACGCCATCCGTGACGTGTAAAGAAAACTGACTTTACAAGACAAGTTATAACTCGTACATTGTTGAAGATAAACAAACGAAACTCGGTGTGTGAACTTACGTTGGTTGATAGTACTTAGTGGGTTGGCCGGTAGATCTCTAATTCTGTTATTTAAAAAAATTTGTCCTAAAACTTGTGGATCGAACACTGTATTCAGCCTCCTGACCTTGGTAACTTGTTCTATACACACAATGTAGCAAACAGATAAAAATTTTATGTAATAGTAGTTTGATAAGGTGTTAGTTTCTTCTCTTCGTATCGTTTTGATGTATCATATCGCTAATTTAATTTATCTGAAAATAAATATTCCTGGCTTATATAAATAATTAAACCGGACCGATGGAACACTATAAAGCAGACCTGTTCCTCGAAACAAAGACAGAAAAGAATAAGCAGAAGAAAAGGAGAGGGAAGTAGAATAGAGAAGGTCTTCACGCACGTTAGTTTTCTTGAGCTTTCCCAATAAAAATTTGGTGCTCATTTCTAATTTTTTCCATGTTTGCTACATTCTCCACCCCTCTCGTGATCATTGACTTAAATAGTTGCTATGAGGTACACGGATTATGAGTTTCCTTCTTATGAAGGGATATTTCCGTCGATCGTTATGCAGGTCGGCACTGCACCTAGACACTCTGAATATTTCGCGTTACTTACATAACGATTGGCAGATATTATCCTGCACGGTTTCACCTAGCATCCTGTGTTCACACTCCCTTACTTCCAAAAATTCTTCTCAGGTCTTTATTTTCAAGTACCCTCAGTCTGTATGATCCGCGTATGAAGTTTCACTCTTCTGTGTCCGTTTTAGAGGAACGTGATCACAGGAATTCGGGCCAGTTTAAGTAACGTTAACACACGTAACTTCTGGAGTTCTCCAGTTAGAATATCGCACAAGGCAGAATTAATGATGCAGGGTAGTCCCTCAGTCATGCGGACTACGCAGGAGGAAGGCAGGTCCGGATTACCGGAGAACCCGGTCCACCGAGGGGAAAATCCGTGGTGTAGATAACATAAAAGACAGGCAAAGTACTATAAAGTAACATCGCGACGCGTTCTTGCAACCACTGTTGCAGTGGGAAGCAATAAGTATTACATATTATGAGTGTGTGTTTGTAGCCTTATTTATCCAGCATGCAATGCGCATGCGCCATATTTTCATCCGTGGCCTGCATGGCACTACAATATTTTTCCACATTATCTCACAAACGGCACGATTTAAAAAAAAATATATATTGAACATAAAATGTTTTTCATTTTCTATACAAAATTTGTCTGAAAGACTTCTTCATCCTAAGAAGAAGTGATTAAGATATGTTCAAAATTTTATATTGGTCTTCATGTAAAGCACCCGTCATTCTTGTCAGATTATAATGGAACTGTAATTTTCGCAACATATTTTCGAAAAATACTCAAATATCAAATCTCATGAAAATCCGTCTATTGGGAACAGAGTTTTTCCAAGCGGACGGATGGAAAGAAGGACAGACATGGCGAAACTAATAGTCGTTTTACGTAATTTTGCGAACGTGCTTAAAATGCCATTATTCGGTGCTATAGCAAAACTTCTTGAAGCAAAATTAAAAAATGATGATGAAGGTGGTAATGCATTTTAATAATAATTTCAATGGGAAAGACTCGGCTGTAATTAGCCGAAAATTTTCCGGACCACCCGGGGTCGCGATTGCCGTGGGACCAATATTTTTTACAGTGATTTCTAGATACTCTGTTGCATAACTTTTCATTTATAAGTGAAGCTGCCCCATTACATGCTCAGTAGGCACTGAGGGTTGGCACAGGTATACCTACACCCATACTAAACTCCGAAGCTAAAAGGGGGTGGGTTGTCAGCTCCACGCCCTGACCGCTTTACCCCGAGGAAATGGACCCGGTACCCATATCGATTGATAAAGTGTCCTCAAACAACAAGTCGGGGAATTCAAGGAAGCGGTTTCTCGTTAATACTGTGAAGTAAAACCTTATAGGTCAGTGGTTACTGCAGGTTTCACCAAATAGAATATTAAATAACTTCACGTTTGCAACTGTTGAGTTCGTGTGTTGTGTATAAACCGCGTAATTAACAGGTGCTATTTGCCCATAGTACATTAACCGGTTAATCTTTCCACAAGAGTATGTATTCTTTTCTCAATGAGGCAGAAGGAACTGGAATTTTATAGATGTTTCAGATGAGCGTCATTTCTCCGACGTTGAATTCAACTTGCGTTCTATTCTTTTGAAATGAAAGCTCACCTTTCAATAATATATATATATATATATATATATATATATATAAATAAAAGAGTAATATAATTGACGCATAAATCAAAATGTTTGTATTTTTGTATATACAAACACAAAGGCTTTTTATTTTTATTTGATATAGCCCAAGTTTATTGTGTACATCTATAATACACACACACACACACACACGTGGTATGTATATATACGAGCTTATATATCCACACATACCATCCCTTAGTACGATTTCAAACGTGCGCATATCTCCTGTGTTATCTATGTATTTATTTGCTCCGCAAGACTGTTACAGTAAATAGCTACTGATTCCCCCTACAAGAATGACCGATTTGCCTTTCTAGTAGAGGCAGACTGTGAGTTGTATACTAGATTTTCATATAAATGTAGATTAATTAGAGTCTTCAGTTACAAAGATATTTTGACTTAGACTCCACAGAGTTAACGCAGAGTGTTTTGAATGTTTATTGCCTTTTGTGCTTAAGGCATTGTTATTGTGTATAATTCAGAAAATATTGTCGGCGAAGTAGAACTTGGGGCTTATGGTCAGAGGCGCCCGAACTCTGGGCTTTGTCCTTCGTTTTCTATTCACAAAAGAACACGAGACGTCAGTGGAAGTCCAGAAACCTAGTAACACTGTGGGTAATGTACCGCTGTTTAGATGCTGCAGAACCGAAGTGTTTTGTACGACTATAGCTGATATAACATTGGAGTTTTCATTCTTTTAAATTTGTCAGTATTGTACCACAAAGACTGTTTATTTTCATCTCGTTAAAATGTATTTTCAATTCGTGGAGGCGAAACCTGAAAATTTTCTGCTTCGTTCTCTTGCAATTATATAACTTGAATGAAGGGACCAAATAGATTACTGTATAGTTTATAATAGCTAGAGTAACAATTTTATTGGGAGGGGGAATATAAATGGTATGCTTTAAATGTTCTTTATTCAACGCATGCCAGTTCAAAGCACACTACGGATTCTTTATTCCATTCACACTCTAAAATTATAGACATCTGTAGCCTATCAGGTATAGTCTAAAAGTACCGATTTAGAGAAAATTATGGGTTATGCTCAGTTACACCTATAGTTGCTGTGTGAAATGTTCAGGAACATAGTACTGTAACTTTTCGTCGAGTGGCTTACAGAACCGGATCTTTGTACAGGGTTTTGGTACTTGGTGGTACTGTATACAGTGTGGGGCGCTGGTTAAGTGTACATTACAGTGAAAGGGACCATGTGATCTTTTATTCCTCACTCCACACTGCACACAAAACCACAACAATTGATCACCCTTATTCAACTTCTCTGTAAGCATACTGTGTTGAAGGCACTCCAGCGATTCAGGGTTTGGAAAAATCCGCTGTTTATTTAACGGACGTAGCATATACAGTTTACGAATTAAAATTTATTCAAACTTATTCTTAACTAACTAACAAACCAACAAAGAAAGTAAGCTGTATGAAACTAAACTTTGTCAAGTCCCAGAAAACACCGCCGGGAGAACCTTAATTTTTGGGGGATTTACTTGCTGTAGTCAGACGTTTCCTCAGGAGTTACCAGTAAATGTTTCATGCTGTTCAGCTATTTACGACGATAAGCTCCATCATTCAGTGGTGACTATCCCGAAATCACTGGTTTTTAAAGCCACCACGTTCTTGTCTGGACAGATTTACGATTGCTATTTGTGCCCTTTGGAGGAAGCTCTTCTATTCGAATTTCACAAAACATGTTTTCTACATTTTTTTGATGTTTTGCTGACCGTGTATATGAGTATAATCTTAGCAATTGACCAAATTAGTGCACAAATTCTTGTTTTATAATAAGTTTATTATATTCCTCTACATGTTTCGAGCACTGTTGTCATCATCAGGAGGTTAAATTATATTATACGGCATCTGGTGTCGTCACACTCTGTAGGTGGCCGTCTGGTGTGCAATCCTCTCTCAACCTGCGTACCGGACGGCCACCTACAGGTGTGATGATACCAGATGCTGTATAATACAATTTGACCTCATGATGATGAGCACAACAGTGTTCGAAACATGTAGAGGAATATAATAAACTTATTATAAAACAAGAATTTTTGCATTAAGTTGGTCAGTTGCTAAGATTATGATTTCTACAGTATTCCCCATGTATTTTTACTTATTCTGCAAGAGGGACGAGCAAGCATCGAGAACTGTATAGCTCAAGTAGTGGGGAAGAGAGGGAGGTCTTTTATTTACGAACGTCTCAATTGCTGAGACTGTATAGATTGAGTGGTTAAAGTAGGAAATATGAGGGTCCAGCATTGGTGAAACGATACTGGCAAAGAAACACCTACATTTTCTGAAAACTCTCGCTTGTTACTTTATCTACAGTAAATCCAAGATGGAATTGCCTGGATGCCTGGAATCGAAGCCGAACTTCTGCGCCTACATTTATTTCTCGATCAGTTACGTTAATCATCTCTAAGTTCGTCAACGGAACATTGGTTCTGGTCGGTTAACACAAAGAAAGGGGTTACGCTCGATCATGACTGTAGTCTATAAATAAAGCTGAAACTTCCCAAATATAGGGCACGTATGTCGAGTTTCAAGGCATACTTTATTTCATGCTAAAAATGTCTCATTTCGCGATGAAGTTTCATTTATGTGCCGGAAGTTAGGTTTATCATCTCTCTGTAACTATAGAGGTGGACAATAAACGTCACAAAATTTGTTACGCTGAACTTGAGAATCGAATTATGTATGAAGGATAAAATATGTTTTTATCTTTAGAGCTTTATTTTTCTACGGCCTTTGTTCTTACCTCGCAGTGAACACAGAGTCTGAATTATAAATAGCATTCACGTTGACGTGTGTGTGTATGTATGTATGTGTATATGTATGTATGTATTTATGAATGCATGTATGTGTATGTGTGTATGTATGTATATCTGTATGTATGTATATGTATGTGTGTATGTATATGTGTATGTATGTATGTCTGTATGTATGTATGTATGTAGGTGGGTAGGTAGGTAGGTAGGTAGGTAGGTAGGTAGGTAGGTATGCATGTGGGTGTGTATGCATGTATGTATGTATGCATATATGTACGCGCGCGTGTATATATATGTATACACACACACACACACACACACACACACACACGTAGTTCTTCGCGCGAAGTTTTTCTGTTTTAAGCAAAACTGAATTCCGTGGACTTATTTTAGTAAAAACATTAAATATGAAATTTCAAGAACATCCGTCCGAAGAGAGTTGGACAAACGGACGAGTAGAAATGACGAAGCTAGTCGCAACTTTTTGTACTTGCTGTGAGAACACCCAAAAATCTCAGATGTAGTGTATGGGAAGTTTTGTAACGCGAGTAAAATATTTTAAACTTGGAAGAAAGCAAAGAAGTCACGTATGAGAACAGGAATTTTGAATAGTGACAGCTGTAAAATGACAGAAATTCAATCACACACATCTCAACCAAACTTTGACTACCAAATAGATCAATGTATTAAGAAATATCATCCAAGCTTTTGGGTGTACAAGCTTTGTGTTCTTCGGGTGTCGCGGCCTGCTGATACGGCATTTATGCCAGACGCATCATCATCATCATCATCATTATCATCATGACCAAACTACAGATGATTTAATGTGTTTAGGCGGTTCGAATTGACATTTTTGGCCCCAAGGACGCACTTTGTCCAAACCAAGTTGAATCCGTTATGCTGGCTCTTTGTAATGCTATATATAACGCTTAATAGTTAGACCGCCCCTAATACAGCAGAATAATCAAGTCGGTACTTAAGCATTCCCTTCACTGGTGACAATTCTATAGGGGCAGGTGTGTTACCAATAGCCCGCTTGTTGAGGAGACTGCTGTATTGTCTCTTTTGAGGGACATCTGGGTGACACGTTACGTTGTTCGGGATGTATGCACAGTGGATTACTCACTTTGCACACTGGCGTTGACTGTGAGAGGGGATGCAGGCTATAAACGGAAAAACGATGGGCGTTATTGTGTGCATCGCTTCGAAGCTCCACTTCTTTTGTCGATTTGATTTGTTATTGCCTCTTTGGTTTCCCCTGCATTTTAATCCGTCATCTGCACTACATAGTTAATTTAATGAGCCAAATGTTTTGTGACACACGCACGCACGCACACACACACACACGCGCACACACAAACACGCGCGCCCACACACAAACACGCACACGCACACACACACACACACACACACACATACACACATACACACACTCGAAAACATACTTACCGTCACAATTATTGCACATAGGGTTACACTCTTCAAATATATTCGTGGAGTTCAGAGACTTTAAAAAATTTTCGAGACAGAGCATTTTACGGATTTTTGTTTTTTTTATAGCGTTTCCACGTTTTAAACTGCTTTATTTATGTGATGACCTTACGTTCATCTGTCATTCTTTTCCTTCCTGGTAATTCAATGATTTAAAATTTTGTTCTAATCGGTCATTTTAGATTCCATTCTGCATACTTGATAAATAAGTTTCTATTCACTGTTCGGCATTATTTAAGGAGTATAAACGAATTTTCTCGTGTGTGCGCGTTATTTCTGTGTGGAAAGCAATAATCGAGTAAATTTCTGTTGCTCACTTCGGAACTCAGGACCTCCACAAAGCAATGCCAGGTAAATCTCTTCCATCTTTCTCCTTGGGTCCGACCAAGTCTTTCCCACTGTTGCAGCTTCGTCTTCTATCTTTTTCTTTCGAGTCTTTCCGGTATTTCTTTTCTAAGTTGTCCTTGGGAGTTCCAATTGACAATTTCATTGTTTATGGCGTAGGAAACTATTCTCATTGTATGTCCAGTGAAGCAGAAGACCAATAGGATTTTTAAATTACTGTGTGACCCACTGTCACTAAAACTAGTTCGGCATTTCCAACTATATGTAGATATGAGCAGAAATTTTCGTGTTTGTCGTACACAGATATGCAGATTTTGATAAATTTCGATGTATGTTGCTTTATGCCACTATTTTCTGCCTTCTCTATTTTAATAACGTTGATTACGAATCTTCATACCTTTCTAGACAGTGAACTAAACACCCACACAACGCGTTACAGTATATTCCCATAATACCGACCACGTCCATATCAACGGACACGATAGAACCATTTTCGTAACTTCAGCCAAGCACTGTACAAGGCTCCCCTATGATGGATCCTCTGTGATCCGAAACATGTTGAGGAGTTCTTTAAAATATTTTATAATTTTAATTGTATCTAAGTGTTTTTAATTTTGCATAAGTTGGAAAAAAAATTAGATGTTGATTACGAAGTGTATACGAGTATTTTCTAAACCGTTTCACAGTTTTAAAGTTTTGTATAAGGGACTTTCAGTAATTTTTCTTGAGCAGAGTCATAATGATCCACAGTAAAGCATAGTGACGTCAGTCATAAACTACTTTTTCACGTACCTAATTTTTCATATGTGTTAGACTTATCGTCACATTTATGCCGTATTTGTAGAAAGAGAGACTGGGTCCATAATAACATCTTTTCCTAGAAAAACTGGTTATGAGGTTTGTGCCTTAACACGTTTCTCCTTACTGATTTTGGCATTAGTTACTTGTGATTTGCAGCTTTGAATGATTATACATGTTCAAGTATAAAAATGATGAAGGAAGCCTCCTTGGCCCGCTTTTAGTCTCTTTCCTACATTTTAACTAGAAAGTGAGCCTGAATAGCTGGAGTTTGACCCAGTTTCTAGCACGGGATATCTGAGCACGAAGAAAGATTGCTAGCAACTTTAGTACAATGTCGAGCTCTTTAACGCTGTCGCAACCGCTCAATAGGTGCTGTACTTTCGTTTTGGTTGGGAAATTTGAAGTAATAGACCCCTTATAAGGTCTAGGCGTAGGTGGAGGCCATGGACTGGATTCATGTGGAGCAGGATAGGGACACTTCGGCAGGCTCTTGTGAATATGGTAATGAACGTTTGGGTAAAATTTTGGGAATTTCTTTAGTCTCTGTGGACTCGTTACGAAAGAAAATTCAATCACCACTCTCCGCCTAGTACGTGCGTCCAACAGCATCCGCCAATTGCACTGCTACTGTGTTAAACGCACGTGACTGACTGGATCACCGATGATCCTGGTGGAGCTGGACAGTGTCGCTATCTGATGGGTGAAACAAGAAGCTCTACCCGTTAAAACATTAAAAAAGTAATATAAGAATTTACTTTCGTACCGACCTTAGTAGCTACTCAAAGTGGACTCTGCTCCAAAAAATTGCTTCGTTCATATTGTCAAGGTATTTGACCCCAAGTTTTAGTTGTCTGGATATTATCGAAGATGTATATTTGCAACGACAAACTTAAACGAATTTATAGAACTGATAGAAACGGAGCGCTCCTTGGAAAGCTGGTAGTCGCGTAGGTGGCAAGAAACCGAGCCGTCTTTATAAATTCGAAATTTCGTTGTCATATTTACAAGAACTAGCCACTGGTATTTGTTCCAGAGATAAATAAATGCAGTACACACTTTCGTAACTTACGTATTTAAGTTAAATTTCAAATCTGCCTTCCAATGTCAATTTTGGTTTTGCGATTGGTATGTTGCCTTGCTCCTTAGCTACATAAATTTCTCTACTTTTCTCATTTCCCCTTGCAAGCTCTATATCCCACTCGTCCCCTCTCCTTTCACATAATTACTAACAGTGTTTGGTGAATAGCACATATTAAGTAGTTCATTCTTGGGTACTCACAGACAAAATACTTCATTCTGCTCTGACTTCCTTGTCATGGCTCCAAGTAGAACACACCTATTAGATTCGGAGATGCCTAAAAGTTCAAAAGCGTAAAGTTGCTTATGAATTCGTTGTTGATGACAACGATTATGACGTAGGTGGTGATAGCGATGACAGTATATTGGTGCAGAGTTTTAATACAGCAGTTTTTGTGGTAGAAGTGTTAGCTGCCGAATCGTATATATAAAACTACTGTAGAAAACTAATAATATCAGATATTAGTAATAAAACAAACGGTTGTCTGTATCCTTCCTAAACACGCTTGTCCTTTCATTCACATTCTCCAGAATTCTCAGTGAACTGCACTGAAGTTCGTTCCATCTGCAAAACTGATTCCTTATCTTGCTGATTGAACTATTCTTGGGCCTCTTCTTGCTGCTTTAACGTGAGCTTCACAGTATATAGCACCTACTTAAAGGTCTGTATGGCATTTATCGGTGAGCCATAAAAGTTCACGAAGTCGCTGTCTAGTTTCAGAACTTTTGTAATCGAAACTGATGTACGGTTATTAAGTTAATGGAATAATTTTAGATGGGATTGTCGGTTTCTGTTCTTTGTCACGTATATTCTTATATAACGTAGCAGACATAATTTTGGAGCCAACTGTGGACGTTAAATTAGGAAATTTTCAAAACTCGACACTTAAAAAAAATACTTACCTCTTGAAAATTCCTGTGGAGTGAACGTCTGGAATAAGTGGAACTGGATTATTTCGGTAAAGTCGGATATAGAAAGAGGTTTTATGATAGGGAACCATCTGCTTTCGCAAAAGCGCAATAAATTTCTGTGCAATAAAATTCATTTCTTCTTGGTTTCTTTCCCAAAACACCTCTACTGTGTCTCACGACGTTTAATCCTTGATACGCCACGATTTAATTGATGTTCGGTGCAAATCCTAAGCAAAATGTCTGGCAAACTGATCATTACAATTCTATATCAGCACTTATTAGGCTACATTACACAACACTTCAGTTGGGTGTACAAAATTCATGCGTTCAGCGATATAATACCATGAAATTTGGTAGACACCGACGTTTTGGAAGAACCCGCTGTCGCTTTTTATCAAGCAGAGAAGTTACTTTTCTATTTAAAGATGGGGCATCGAGTTTGTACCAAGATTGGTACATGTTTACGAAACTACACGGCGTCACATCCCAGAACATAGTCACCACCGTGCCCATCTCAGATTGCAGTTGTTCAGATATTGCCCACTCTCCGCATTGTATTTGAAAGGGATCTACACGATTTTCCATTGCTTGGCGCCACTCCAGTTTCCACGTGATGTGATTTTACAGAGAGGTTGAATAAATTTGTGTGTGCATATATATATATATATATATATATATATATATATATATATTTATATAAATATATATATACAAACAAAAAAACTCAACACAGCTTGTAAAAAAACCTTCCTTTTTATAACCCCTTTTATAACATTCATAAAATG
>Ga0136643_10015901_pt1 | contig 11304 bp, 4 predicted proteins | sample TergutLab28metaG_FD_96883 | JGI IMG/M metagenome (GOLD analysis project Ga0136643, IMG submission 96883) | Labiotermes labralis P1 segment gut microbial communities from Petit-Saut dam, French Guiana - Lab288 P1 (version 3) (version 3) | ecosystem: Host-associated > Arthropoda: Insects >... | reverse complement strand
TAAACCGATGTTGTTGTAACGGTGTTAGAGAATATTTCACTGCACCACAAAAGGTATATTTTTATTGCACTTCGAAATACAAAATTGGAAAAACTAGAAGAGAGGAGGTACGAAATATATAATCGTGACAGCGACGTTGCGCTTAAAGAACCTGATGTGGATTATATTTTTTGGACATTTGTTTAACTTTCATATTTTTCGATTTATTAATTAAGCTGGAGTAACTGTAAACAATGACAGGAATACCAGCAGTTGTGAGAGAACCACAGATTCAGAATTGATATATTAGAGGATTTAGATATCGATGCTGTGTTCCATGTGTATGAAAGCCTGATGCATGCCAATATCCAATATAAAGAGCCCCTTCATATCTGTATTATCAAAATCACATCTTGTTATAAGCACGATAAATGTTCCATGCAATTTATCAGAACGGAAAGAACACGCTCGAAACAACAGGCTGTTGTTACACTTGTGCCCTGTTGGCTTTTATTAGAACATACAATTGCAGAAGACTAATAAGGCTGCCAATGAATAATCGATGAATTCAACCGCTTCACTTGGCCCTATGGACAAAACTCTACATCGTAAATAATCCTGAAATGGTGGCCATGTCAACGAAAAAATTGTACAACTCTACTTGAAACTTTTCACATTTGCTGAGAAACTCTTTTTTACAAGATGAAAAATTAAGAGTTTATAAGGTTACAACTAGTGTATTCAGAATGACCTTGATCAGCCAGATAAGCTAATGACGTCAGGAAGGTTTTCGGTTACCTTATGACACAATTTCCTTATAATTAGGACGAAACAAAGTACTATAACACGTGTCAGGTGTTTCTGTGAAAATATATTATTTTTTTCGGCATGTACAGCTTATTCGGAAATGTGTCCTATAAAAGGATCCACACGATTGTAACAATCCGCACTGCCGAGGAGATGGAATAAGACGCCGACTGCAATTCGAGTGTCTGTAAGTAAACTTTATGTTACTTTCTTTCTGTGATGCTGCAGCCATACAGATGCCTACTGTGACTCTTTGTTGAGGTACATAGATCCCACTCATACACAGACACACTAGGTAGGACTCCTCCGAACGAGTACCAACTCGTCTCAGTGGCCGCTACCTGCACAATAATCATAACACATAATCCAATGACCATGTTGTTATTGGTACACGAACCCTGTAACCTAAGAAAGAAAACGCTGCAGAACTACACCTCAGACTGCAAAGCCAGGGGCTTTGACGTAGCCACATAGCATTTTGTTGCAGCATCTGTGCTGACACACTAATGTAATCGAATGTAGATTTGTCGAAATAATTAGACACTAAAATTAACACAAGGATAGAATTTGGCGTCACTTCTCTAATGTCATCCAACAATGATTTCTGAGATAAAATGTGTCACTTATGCTTTCTATCACAGTGACTGAAATTAATTTGAATCTACTGTGTTGTGTTATGTGAAATAGAGAAATAATGAAATTGCACAGACTTGCTGCAAGAAAACATAACAGAATTGTAGTTAGTAGTAAGGCAGAATGTTTGAGTGTTTGTGAGAGACGATGAAGTGGTGGTTATATTTGTTATCGTAGACGGTGAAATATTGAAAAAATGTTTCGGAATGGCATAAAATAATATTAATTTGGGGGTTGGAAAAAGAAATGGTGGAAGAAATAAATAAAATAATATTATTATCTGTATAAGAGAACTTCATAGGGAAAAATAAAAGTTGTTTTTAAACTAAATAATTATTCTTAGATTTAGCGTGCCATATTGCAAATTTACTTGATTTGAAATTCAAAATATAAAACACTTCTTGCATCGAGTTTATTATAAAACTAGAATTTAAAAATACTCTACCCAATACGTCATACATCTGTCCAAGTTTATTAATGAATATCACAATATCCTTCAACACACCTCATAAATACAATTGTTCAGCACCTGGTAAAATAACAAAATGTTCAAAATATGCCACCAACACCCACAAAAGTACTCGAAATGCCGAAAAAGAGGAATGTACTGTAACTTAACACTGAGGAGCTTTCGATTAATTATTTTTGGGTAAAAAAGGAATTAAACAGTACGCCGTCTCAGTTTGTGTCTGTAGACTTAGTTATCCAGCATGTAAAAGGCATGCAACCCATTACGTGTATAATGTAGTATATCTCCTGTCCCCTGTCTAAAGCTACAATTTTTTCCGCATTAACTCACCACAGGTACCAGCTGCAGAAAAAGATTCCTGCACATAAGATACGTGTTTTGAACAGATCTGCTAAACTGTCTAAAAATGTTCCGATTTTGAAAATAATTGAATGTTATTTTATTATGAATATAAATATGTTTAAATGTAAAGACACTGTTATTTTTGTCAGATTATAATAATTGCTGAGTGTTCTCAAAATACCTTCGAACACTACTTCAAAGAGGTATTATAAAAACACACCCAGTTCCAGAAGAGTTGTTTAAAGCCGACACTTAGACGGACGGACGAAAAAGACAGGCATAACGAAGTTAATAGTTCGTTTCCCCTATTCTGGTTTAGATTTTAATGAAACATGAATTTTCTAGAGTGATTTTCGAAAATCCACCTAATATTTCTCTATGAGATGTTAAGTGCGGAGAAACAGACAGAGAGAGAGAGATGGACACTATGAATCGAATTTCACAATTTCAGTACGCCATTACAAACGCGTCGCACACCTACAGAAGCCCTAAGAAATTCCTGACCTCATTACGGACAGTGGAGCTAATATCACATTACTGTGTATCAAGACAACACAGCTACACACGTGTTCCATTGGCTAACACAAATGCTTTGAGTTCAGAAAGTCCCGACTTCAAATAATACGCTGAATTAAATCACTCTGAATTTCATTGCGGCATTGTCTGGCTACACTTCTTATTACGTCACTTCACCTGTCTTCCTGACACTTCCAATTTATTAAAAGCTCAAGAACGCACAGTGACCTTACGAGTACAGTGTGCATGAAATAAATCCGGATATCCCCTTCATCTATGAACTGCATGTAAGAGTGAAATTATACAGAGCAGCATGCAGCTTGTCTGATGCTGACTCACATTTCTTCCGAATCAGAACAATTCCTGTTCGTGCAGTTTTCTTAATGTCGGTACCTCTGCACAACATTACATAGCTAGGAATGCAGGGTTATGAAAGGAAAAATGAAGCAACAAATTTAAGAAAATTTGGTCTGAATCTAAAATCAAATAGTGATTGTGAATTTGTTTCAAACTTTCTGTCCACCCAGATGTTTGCATATGAAATTTGGTAAATGAAGAAGCGAAAAAAATTTTATTCTCTTGGAAACAACGTCCAGGTTTCTGTCTGTCTTTAGCCAATAAAACCTGTAGGAGAACAGCTGATGTAACATAACTGTGCAAAGGGAAAGTAGGGGAAAACACAATTTACGTATCACTTGTTTTCCTGAATTACAGGGAGAGTAGCAACATGCTGCTGATTATCTTTTTGGGTCTAATCGTTACATTAACGTCGATTTGCGCCGGCTGCGACGTTGTGACTCGGAGTGTGAAACACTTTGATTGGTCTAAGATATGTATTAGGGTACAGACACGATTCATGCAATATACAGCTGTTTAAACTGCTGCTTGGCTTATATTTCATTTGTGGTTCAATTAACAAACTGTCAATAGAACGTATTAGATTGTACGTTCGAATAATTTAATGATTACTGTATTATTATTTGTTAATCATTTGAAGAGATCTCCCGTTTTCTTATTAAGTGTAAACGTCAGTATTTTCACGGAGTATCTTTAAAAAGAATCTAGAATACAATTTTAGGTAAGTTCGCAAAATTAAAAAATAACAGTATTTGTTCCGTCATATCAGTATTTCTGATTTCAACAATTCTGATTCCACTCGGCGAACTGTTATGAAATGTAATATTGGAATATATCTAAAAAAGTCCAGAGAAAAATTAGTTCCTTTGAAATCTAGCAAGCATGTACGGTACTTAATAATAATCATACCTGCATTTAACATAATCGACCTTCGGTTCTTCCTAAAGTTGGAAATATTTCAAGCAAACTTTGTAAATAATTTCAAGAAAAACAAATACCCTTTATTTTTTTCGAAAAGTTCCCGAATTTGAAATTAGTAAATGATACGACAGATGGAAGCAAACAAGCCTCAGATGAAAATATAATACGGCGAATCTGCTTTGCCTGTTGTATAACAAATTCTACAAAAAAAAACTTTCAGAATATTTCACACTTACTGCTTTTCGATACAATTGTCACGTGGACGCAATTCTTTGTCAAGTTATAATTATATTAAGTCTATATTGTAGTCCTACTCGATTGTTAAACCAAGACTCAATTACCAGCTGCTCACTTTAACAGCTGATACATTTCCCTCCGCACAACTACATGTTCAGGACACCCGGATTCAAATCTCTGGATATCGTAAAGAAAAATTAATAAAACTTAATAAAGTTAAAAACCATTAAAATTAAGAAGTTCCATCCACAAGATGTGCGCCACAAACTTCGTGTTTTTACAGGTTATAGGTCGTGGAAATTGGTACTACAATTTTCACTACTCCAATGATATTGAGAACGACTTTGATTGCGTCATAGGTAAAATGGAAAATCCTGAGGGAAACAGGAGCGTTGTTCCTGCGCAGCATTTGTTATCAGGTGATTTCAACATGTCCATTATGGTTCAATGCGATTTACGGCGGGAAATCGAAATAACATGAAAGACGTAGTTTCTGCTCAGAGAAACTTATGGACGATAAATGATGTGGCGATCAATCTGAGTTAGAATATAATTAATTTTAAAGGTTTTTCCAGTTTTCGATTTATAATAAATTTAGCCGTTCAGTCTTCTGAGTGGCGGAAGCTACAGTCTTTGCGGCCTCCAATTTACCGACTGTATCATTGGAAGATGGAGAATATAAAACGTTTGAAATTAAATTTTATTATGAAATAAGCCCCCCCCCCTTTAACATAAACCTCTAAAATCAAATCAAACTCACGTAATAATTCGTTCTAGAGTAGGCTATATTAACTCTTCAAAGACGGCATCAATATGGAGATCCATCGAAACGACATTCACCAGAAAGGATAAAACCTAATAATAGAAAAACATGTCTGAAGTTACTTTCTTAGGAATTTTATACGGTTTCTACCGTAGCTAACCGTTGAATTTCAGTGTGGAATGTATACAATTTAAGTGAACGCTGGCAAATTCTAAGAATGTAGAAGTGGAAAGTAAAATCTGAAAGCAGTTTCATATTCTACTTCCAAATTCAAGGAAAATGTCTGTTGCCTATATCAATTTATAGATATACATGTCTGTCACTGTACTGCCGTGAACAGTGTTCAAGTTTCAAGTAAGCCGAACATAAAATGTTAATGCTTTTTAAGGAGTCTCAATTTATTCACTAGGGTTTTCGTACAATTCCACAATACAGTAGGGACGCTATCACCAGCAATGGAAATATTTTACCTTTTTTATTGAGTTTGTTCCCGTCTTCCCGCATTTAGGAACAAACCTCACGACATGTCATTAGAAACGTCGAAATTAATCACTCTCGCTCTGAGAACAAATTTTCAGCAATGGCTAAAATTAATCTGACTCAAAATACTTCTTTAAATTTGCTGGAACTTTAAATCACTATTAAACACAGAGCAACAGCTGACACTCTACATGTAAATGTGCATGTCGCACGTATTAGGAGGGAAAGAAATAAATATTTTTACGTTCATTTTAAATCTCTTCTTAATACCCAGGTTTTCAGGACGCTCGAACAAAAGGTGTGAAATCTTCAAAGCAATTGGATTGTCTAAGCGTTTACGCATAAAAATTGTGTCTAATTCTCACGTTTTTGTGTTCTACAGTAATCAACGTCGTATGATATAGTATGGCTATGCAACAAACTGGAACAGCACCGGATATTTAGATTTTTACGACTTCTTCGGTAAGTAGATTGTAAAATACTTGACAAACATCGTCACGGTATCACCTGGACACTATAGCGATTAACGATCACAAATCTTTTTAAAATAAACACCAGAATTTGTGCGAATAAAGAGACATATTGAGAGCTTCACTGGTCAGTGAAAACCAGAATGATGAACATTATCGAAAGTCATTCAATATTTCAGATACTCTTCGTTCTTTAATGCGTTTAACTCAATCCAGCTATCGATGAGAATACTGTCTCGTCGACCTCTGACTTGGAGAACATTTTTTTTTAAAAAGGTGGAGACTTTGCTTACCTCCACAGCGCTCATTATACGTTATTATGGGATTGAACAAATTATGAAATGTGATATGGTCATTGCATAAAACTGGCAGGAGAATGGGCGAATGAGCGTTTCGAAGTGAATGGGAGTAAGCTAAATCTCTATTGTGATTTGAGGGACAAGAAGAACACTGAAGAGTGGATAAACATAAGCAGAAGTAAGAAATAGAAATATTTTGTAAATGCGATTGATATGGCACAGATTATTACATATCTGGATTCTAAGTTTTATTTATTCTTTGTTAATTCCAATGTCTTCTTAAGAAGTCAACACATTACACTGCTTTTCTATTAATCGCGTGTTAAAAGTGTCCGGTTTTCTAACCCCACTGATATAATCCATCTTAAAAATTAATAGATAAATGCTTGCTCAATCTCCTACTCCGGATGTTTCAGGTTCAAATTTCGAATGACACTCACTAAAATCTATCAGTTTTTCTCAATTCAACAACGACACGCAGCAATCTTTACTCTAACATGTACGTATTATCCAAATAACCAACATTATCATATCGTAACATTATTCACAGTACGGTATTGATGAATTTGAAAAGATTTTGCTAAATAATATGAAATCTCTTCTTGCCTAACACAAAGAAATTCAAATTTTGAATTTCAAACGAACTCCTGTATACAATAACATTCACCTATGTCACGTTTGCAGCAATCTGGAGGGGGCGATACCGCATCATAACAACTGACGACAGTTACGTCATTCTCAAGCACTGCCCCCTCGATTCAGATCAACGTAATTAGGTGTTTTGGATATAATTTAAAAGTAGGATGAACTGAAATATATTATGTACCTCGCATCTTTCCGAATAGTGAGTATTAGGTTCCACATAGAATAGCTCGACTCCCACTGGACGGATGAAAAAAAAGGATTATTTGAGAACTTTTACAAATCTGTGGAAATAAATTTTGATTTTCTAAATCTGACAATAATTGCACTTACTTTACACAAAGACAAAGTATAAGTATGGCATCTCTCCGAATTCTCGAAATAAAAGGAAATGTCACTGAAATAATTTGTAGAAAAAATAAAAAAATAATTTTATATTCAGTAGCCTCAAAACCAATGTGATATGTCTATATATCGTCAAAACAAAACTATATTTATTAGTAGTATAATGGGTATCTAACTGCATTAGGCACAACTACATGTTTCGACCGCTAATGCTGACCATCTTCAGGTTGTACATGGACTTATCGAGTAGTTATACAACAGAAACAACTTATGTGGGGTGTTTTTTTAGATGTGGGGAAGGGGTTTGTATGGGACCGAGATCTCGTTTGTGTCAGTGGTGGTTGCATTGTCTGGAACACTATCATTACTTTATTCATGCCTTATTTCTAGCTATGTCTAGAATGGGATTCATTATATTATATCCTTAGTTATATATGGTATCTATGTGCTAATTGTAGAAAGTTATGTCTATCTACCATCTTTTACTTTTATCTTTTCACCTTGGAATTTGTGGTGTTATCTGTATCCAGTTATATAGGTGCAGTTGCCATTAAGTGAATTAAATTAATTTAAATTAAATTAATTAAATTAAATTAAATTATATTAATTTAAAATTCAATATCCTCCTTTATGAAAAGTATGTCGTTTATGAGGTAATGAGGAAGTACGTGGTAGAATGAGACAAGGAACACCGAAAAACATAAAACGGAGCAAGCGTTTTGCATGCTGGTTAAATAGGCTAGAAATCCCCAATCAGAATATTTACAACTTATTGCTTTTCCGCGTCCACATTTGTTACACAACCGCACCAAAAGTTACAATTATGCGTACATTGTCTGTTTTGTTTTGTGTTTGTATGTGCAAATTGTGCTGTTGATCCACATTAACTCTCACATTTCCACAAGCCATGTACAAACGTAAGTATCTTTAACAAAATATGTTTCCATCAAAAGAGTTCAATATAATAAATTTTGTACTACAAACATTCCAGTAAGAAAAACATCAAAATATTTGCTTTCCGTTTTTTTAAGCGGACCATCACGGTGTGTATCATCAATGAGTATTATAATCAGTACCGTCATACACAACATATATTAAAACCAGATGCTTAGGCCAAGTACAACCCAGTTGTAACTAAGCATCTGGTTTTAATATATGTTTTGTATGACGGTAGAAATTATAATACACATGTGCTTTCGGAACTATTTGTGTGCGTTCCGCTAAGTTTTTTACTGCTACCGAATATTATGTGTAGCCACAGTGTATATATTTTTGAATGTCTATTAGGAGGAAGGGAATTTGAGGAAATTTACTGCAGAGGGAAAACCTGGAGGGAGAAAATAAGACAATGAGACAATGAGAAATTACCAATAGTCACAGTTTAGTCAATTCCACATCATAAATTTGAATCTTAACACCTCCAATTATTTTTTTGCAGTGTTTGTTTATATGTTGTACCGAACACCACGCTCTGACGAAGAAACAGTGAAGCGTGCTATGAAGGAGTTGCAAAAGCACAACATAGATGTCAGCCAGCTGGTGGTTTGGTCGACAGATCACTGCCAGGAGGCAGAATCGTCAAATGAAGGAGGAAATGCAGCATAGAGACACTGGAGTAGGAAATGGAACGCAACCTTCTGCGATTTTAAACATTCTGGACAATTGAATATATTCTTTGTATGCAATCTGTTGTGCCAGAACTAGAAATTACAAGTAATTGACTTAAATATCACACATATATTTTCTTTTCTTCACTTTGAGCGTAGGAATAAAGACTAAATGTATGAAATCGAAGGTGCTCAGTGTATATGTTGAAAAACCTACCATCTGGATGAACGTGTTTCGGTTCTCATAATTGTGAAAGAGAACTTTCTTTTTTCCATTTCCTCCTATTGGGTCGTCACACCATAAATCAAATTCAGAGCGTACCGGTAGATAGAAGTTGAATTTAACGGCACATTTCCATCTAGCGACGTCGCAGAGAATGCGTGGAGATATACCTCCACTCCACGGTAATCGAATACGTTATTTACTGCATCGTAGCACTGAGACAATTTGGCCTGCACCAGTTCTTTTCTGTAATTATCGAAGACTCTCCGTCAATTCCGACAGTGATTAGCCTTCAAAATCCACGTGGTGACTTTATGTACCACAACAATTACACGTCAAAAAAATATACATTCTGCATTACAGAGTATTTGTAGGTTTCGTATGATTCTCGGAACAAAGAGAAAATATTTACCTCTACAGTAATAGCAGGGTCGTTTCTATAACCGATATAGAGTGTTTACTGCTTGGTACGTGAGGACGATTTTATTATGTCAGTGTACTCTCACCTGTAAAGAAGCTCTTCAATGATTCAAACGCTTATTCGCTGACCGCAGACCGCGGAAGCCTGGGTTCGTTTCGAAGGTATTTCATCTAAGATATGTGGTAGACAAAATAGAGCTCTGTAATAGTTTTTGTTCTGAGTACTTCGGTTCTACCCTGTCAGTATTATTCCTCACACGCTGTGTACTCATCTTCATCTACTGTCGCTCGTAACAGCAGAACAAATGGTCCAAGTCAAGACACCTTCAAAATACAACGCTCTTTTGGAAGTCGAGTGATAATGAATAAAAATTATTACCGTTCATTGTTCGTGAGATAAATACCTGGTCACCAGTCTCTTGGTGAAAAGTAATCGGAGAATAATTGTAGCGACTAACTGGTCGGTAACTTGAGACCTTTAAGACAACTTTTTAATTTTAGCTGATTTATTGATATAAATGTGTTTAGCAATAAAACACGATTGTCTTTTCACTAGCTTCTATATCAGTTAACATCACACCACATCTCTCAAAACGTCCACTCTACACTTATTCTCCTTACCTTCCACGACGACACCGTAATATCTCCCCTATAGTGATTGGTTGGAAAACGAATGTGTTTTACTTTCGTTGGTTGTACAATTTGAAAATTCTCAGAAATGAGCTTAAATTTCCAGTGCTGAAGAACGACCAAAACATGACAGAAAGTAGCTAATTTCTTTACCGAAAATAACCATTGTGTGCCCAAAGTGTCAAATAGGATTCACAAATATCGAAGTCTCGCACAAATATGCAGGTTTCAATTACGGAGGGACAGGCGTTAAAACTGAGTGTTATGAAGGACAGGACGGTCCTTCAGGCGACTTATTTTCGGCTACAGTAATATCAGTTCAAAAAAGACTAGTGAACTTCTCTTCTCACAACCAATTTTAAAATCGTGAATTCGGGATCTGAATAAGAGGTGCATAATTAATCTAGAGTAAAATACGGTGTGAAAGTGTGGGGGCAAGAAGAGGTTGTCAACCAACACAGAGAATCAATAAACTGTATAGAAATGAAATAATGAATATACACACACTTGAAGTAATTAATATGTCTATGTGAGGATTTGTATAGCAGCATAAATCTTGAGATTTGTCATTGGCCGTGTAGTGTGGGTTATATATGTACTGTAGCATTGGGTAGTAAACGTACTGCAAGAAAACTGTTTAAAAATTTTACCAACTTCCATGAAACTCCATGCAATGGGATCCAAGTAGTTCCATGTGAACAGACAGATGAACGAAGGGACGAAACGAAACAGACGTAACGACGTTTATATTCGATTTCCAGTTTCGCGAAAGTGCTTACAAACTTAACGGTACTGTAAGAATCAAACAATAGCTGGGAACAACGACGATTTTTAATGTTCAGAACGTAGCAGAATAAGATTTCCAACCGAATCTACTATCGCAAAATATGATGTGAAATTTATACGATGAGTTCAAAGTAATGCTCTCCTTCCCATTCCCACAGACCCATGTTATTTTAGAACTAAGGAAACATGAAATGTTTATATGACGTAACAGTGAGGCACGTCCTGATGTTTGTCATGCTGGACACTTCTCAAAGAGTTACACCATTTAATCCACATTGGTCACACAATGTTGTTCACAGCTGTGATCATGCTACCTTTAATGAAGCATGTTGTTACGATATTTTGCAGCACTTATTGCGTATCTGTATGTCCACTAAG
>Ga0136643_10015900_pt1 | contig 11305 bp, 8 predicted proteins | sample TergutLab28metaG_FD_96883 | JGI IMG/M metagenome (GOLD analysis project Ga0136643, IMG submission 96883) | Labiotermes labralis P1 segment gut microbial communities from Petit-Saut dam, French Guiana - Lab288 P1 (version 3) (version 3) | ecosystem: Host-associated > Arthropoda: Insects >... | reverse complement strand
TGTAATGTTGGCCACTCATGAAGTCCAAGTAACGAATTACGCTAGCAAGGAAACGGTAGCAGTGTCCGGGTGGTACTGTTATGTCACTGAAGCCTTATATCCCAGTGGTTACTTTACGTACCGCACAGTGGTCACTATATGTACAGCAAAGTTTAACGTTCAGAAATTTTACGTTCGGACCACACAGTGTATTTATGTGCTTTGTGTGGATCTGAGAACAAACGGAGATTTTTTTCTCGTGTCACACAACACACACACACCCCACACACACACACACACACACACACACACACACACACACACACACACCGCACACACATGCGCGCGCGCGCGCGTTTCGACATAACCATTTTGCACATTCTTTCAGTGCTGAGCGTCACACTACAAATGGGTAGCTCTAAATTATAAACTCCACTGTTATGTCTTGAACAGTGGCATGCAGTTCTAATACCACAAGACGAAAATGGTGATACCTCAGTACAGCCGAAACGCCATGTCGTAATATATCTATATGAAGGGATAGAAGGCTTAAGTCGATGTTTTACACATCTCTGTAATCAGCAGTGTAAGTACAGATGTCAAAGGGTGTGGACCCCTGAACATTTTCTACCAAGAAACTTCGTTACTACACTATAAGAAAGGAAAATTGGTTGGATTCTGCTCATGGAATTGCACATTAAAATGACAGTGTAATTACTGCTTAAAATAAAATTTATTTGGGCATTTAAGTCACCAGTCACAGACGGCAGGTCAACTTTATCCCTTTCCAAATTCCGTCAAAAAATTGAAATTCATTTCACAAATAAGCAACATGCCATCTGCACGCCATTATCCAGTCTTCACTGCAGTTTCAGGCCTCGTGATTTGACCTCTTACATCAAGCATCAGGAAGGAAATAAAGCCTTTACTGACCGTGGAGATATAGAATAGTAATTCTTTTTAAATAAGTGAAAAATGGGGATTAGAACACAAACGATAAGCTATTTTGTGTGACAGCTACACGCCAGTCTCCATTTGTGGCAGCAGTATGTATGTATATAGATGATGTCCTTGTTGTACGTGAAATGAATTCCGCTCTGCTAGCGGTAGCAAACAGGGCGTGAGGTGGACACTGAAAGATGGGGACGACCGAGTTATTATTCACACCCTATTCGCTCCGCTTTCATCTCTGTCATTCCGGGAACATGTAAGGCAGCTGGGCTGAAGGGAAGAGATGTCACGCGGCGTTAAAGGGTTTGAGGTAAAGTGACACGTGAAAAGACCTGAGAGAGATATACAAGGGGAATAACGTAATGCTGCGCTTATATTTGGCACAGGGGTAGACTGGGCACACGAGACCAGGAATCAGACAGCTTAAGCCAGCGGACTGCACACGGGTCTGTTTTATCGAAGACGTCGTGTGGTTTGGTCCACCACTCTTAACCCGTTAAGACTAAGACTAACCTGAATTACGTTTAAAGACACAGCTCGTACCGCGCAGTAAACACTCTCCGTCTCGGTTACACAAACCAGTCAGTTAATGCTGTAGAGGGAAATAATGGATGTTTGTTCTGAGATCCACACAAAACACATAAATACAGCGTGTGGGCAGAACGTGGAGTTCTTTAATGTTAAAGCTGGTGGCACATAAAGTGACCACTGGCCGTTAAATGGTTAATATTAGCACGACCTCTCCCCACTTATACGTTAAGTAAATATCCGAAAGGCGAAAGCTTATTTTAAAATTTTACGAACTACGACTGAATGGAGAGACTGCTTTCAAAACACCCTTAAAATTGTCCAGTCTGGTAGGAAAAGTTACAGAGAACATACTTTAAGTACGGCATAAGGTAGAAGACTTAAGTTAACTTTACTAGTATTTCTGGGAAAGTTTTACATTTACGTAATATGGAGGCTCAGTCTGCGGAACATACGACACGCAATGAAACTTCGTGGTCACCCCTGGTTGCAAGTACGACATAATATCAGAGCATCTCTGAGAGAATGCAGGCTATTTTTTTTTCAATTCAGGTGATGACATTCGGAATTAAAGAGAAAGAGGAAAATGTAGAGACCTTATGCAGCAAGGCGGGGGCACACAACGTGAGGGGGGAAGCGCTAGAAGAGATCGCGCACCGTCCGGTCGCAGGCCGTCTACCGGAGCGCTGAGACGTCCACAGAGCCCCGACACGAAATTCCAATTTCGTAGCAACGGTAATTAATGCATGGAATTTTTTGTATGTGTCTGTTGTTGACCGCCATCACACGCAGCAGCAGTATCTGAGTGTGAAAATATGTGAGCTTTTGTGTCTGCTCCGATTTTTTATATTATAATAGGCAAGATGGGGAGGGGGGGAGAGACTTCAGGGAAATACGACTTCCTGCTCATTGTATTCCGTTTGTGTGGAGGAAGTGAGGCCCAGAGATTTTTAAATTCGTTATTGGAATACCGCCATAATTATTATTGGTCCCTCTGTACTGCTGCATACGCAAACACACAGCTCGTTCTTATGTAGCTTCTATTAATTAAACCTGTCAGTTTTCAACGTACTGACTCACCAAGAAAAGCGAAGCGCTAAGTCTGAAGATTACGTAAGGCTCTGAATGTCAATTGCATGCTTGAAGCAGTGACGGAAGGGTTAAAACAAGGAATGTCTGTTTGCACTGGTTCAGAATATTTGCCTACCCATTTTGTGTCTTAAAATACGGCGAATATAAAGATCAAAATACAAATACTGCAGCTGTTCCTATTGTTTGGTGTGGGTGTGAAACTTGGTCTGTCACATTAAGGGACAGACATAGGCTGACGGGCTGCGACAACAGTGACTAAGAGGGCGGAAGTAACATGAATGTGGATACTGTTGCATAAGAAAGGGGTTTGATTAGCGTTAAGACAAGGGGAGGGCAAGTGGCGTGCACTACGGAGACGAGAAATGCACACAGGGTTTTGGTGTGCAAATCTGAAGGAATGAACCACGTGCAAGAACTACGTGAAAAAAGGGGAAATATATTGAAATGGACGTTACATAATTAGCATTCGTATATGTGCAGTGGATTCATCTGGCTCTGGAGAGTGACATATGCTGGGCTGCTGTGAGTAAGGTAATGAACCGCTGCTTTCCGCAAAATGCAGGAAATTCTTCACTAGCTGAGGAACTGCAAGTTTCTCGATGAGGTCTCTGCTCCACAGACTTATAAATTAGCTATCTTTAGTGGGCTTCTATCATCTGAAATCTACATGACAAGAACTGCCAGTCAGCAGCTGCTCTACAATGGCTAATTTCTTGTAATGCCTTGTGAAAGGTTAAGTTCTGACAGCGAGATATGATGGTCTGAGGTTCCAAGGCGTGTGGGTTGTTACACCGTGTCGACTGGTGCGTAGAACATCAGAGAGGCTTTAAATGCTTTATATTTGGTCATGAGTAAATAAATGGAAGAACTAATGAACAATGCACAGTTCGCTAGAGCAAGAGCCCAGACGTTCTATTATATGTGAATGAAATTCGAAATAACGTAATGTGGCCTTAGACTGACACGTAACAGGCCTACCGTCCTGCACCAGCTTGAACAGAATCGGCAGAAAGCGGTTGTCTGCTGCACTACAAGCTTGTCTATCGTTTGCTCTAACAGCTGCTGTCATAACACGTATATTCGCCTGTTATAAGCATTTTCATTGCAACATTCCTTTTTGTGTTGCTTTCACAGCTATACTGTCATTTAATTTGAGTCGGCATACCAGCCTACGGAGGAAGCCCGAAGGTTTGCTCAGGTACTCCCATATTCCTTGCCACTATTTCCTTCCGCCGGCCCTTCAAGTTTTTACAGCACTGACTTTGGTGCAGCCGCAACGCCCCACACCGGTAAGTACGTGCACTGACGGTCACAGACACGAACGGACTGAAGCCAGTTTTTACCCTTATACGTCGAAGAAATATATTGCCTCAATTATCGCAATGGGTGAAATGACTGGATCTTAAATAAGTACATTAGCTTTGAAGCTCGGAACAACCAATTAATGAAAGGGAGGGAAATGAGTTCAGGGGTGGATAGGAATAGGGTGGTTTATTTCCTTCTCAATAGTCTTCCTACACCTCCCCTCTTTCTGTTTCTAATTCCCTATAAAATGTGTTTTCTGAAAAGAGTGGTGGAACAGAGATGCATGGCAGAAGCACGGACGCTCAATTACTCAAGCCCCAACTACAGTCTGAGCTCAGACTGGTGCTCCTCCCTGCCCCACCTGCGCCTGATTCCTGTGGCCACAGGTCATATATATATATATATATATATGTGTGTGTGTGTGTGTGTGTGTATAATCATCAAAATTATTGATACACTTAACTGCTGTCAGAAGCCATTTACCGATACAAACAACACGTCATTAGGTCTGGAGGTGTCTATTATACGTACTTTGGTTGTTACTGTCCATAATGCAGCACGTAATTACAAGACAAATGTCTACACGGTCTTGGTACAGACAAATGAAGGAAAGCGAACACTCGAAAAACCTAGGGGTGGACAGAATATTACCACGGATTTTGAAGAAACAGGAGGACGGGGTGTGGACTGGTTTCAGCTCGCTCGGGTCAGGTAAAGATGGCGGGCTGTTGTACAAACGGGGGTGTACACTCGGATTTCACCAAATGTGGTGAATTTGTTGACTCTTACAGGAACTGTTGGCTTTTGCAGAAGGACCTGCTGTACGGACTCAGCCAGTCAGCCAGTCAGCCAGTCAGTCATTTGAGATTCACTACTGCAGCCTTCGTAGTCAGCGGCAGGCACTATGACTGCCACTACAGCTGCCATTGCTATAATGCAGTTTACGTCGTCTGCCTCAACCCGGCCACATCCGTTAGGCCAAGCTCGCTTCGTTTGTCTAACGAAAGTGGCTGTCTTCCTATAGACCGGCTACAGAGCCTATTCAGTCTCCTATTACATGGGCACCGGGTATTATTATGCCGGGGGTAAAGCGGCCGAGGCGTGAAGCTAACCAGCTAGATTACGATTGCAGCTATGCATCTGCTACCCCTGTATGTCTGCATGCTACGCACAAAGACAGCTTTACTTTGGTCGCAAGACTCAGGAGGAACGGAATGTGACAATACGAACAGAAATCAGTTCGAAGTGACGTCAGAACAGGCAGTGCCGGAACATGAAGACTGATGAACCGCTGGCCCTGTGTTTCCATTCGAAGGCCCAACCGTCCAATCGCGCCGTAAGCCAACGGTTCCAGGGAGCAAAAGAGATTTGCAGGTAAGATGTAATTCTGGGTGAAGAGGCACAATAAGAGAAGGGAATGGAGCCCACTGCTCCTGGAATTAAAAGTTTTAATTCACACACAACCAGAAGGAAAGCGGAATAAAGATAGAGATTGACTGGCGGCTAAAAGCAGAGAAACAGAGGATGTCTGTAATAAGTGAGAGCGATTCAGCTCTAAGGTACGCGTAGACGTTATGTTTGAACCGTTACTGGGGCAGAGAGCCGACATTTTCTGTTACGTGATTTTGTCGTCATCCATTACGAAAATGGAAATTCTAAAAAGAAAGCAGAGTTGTTGACGGAAGGAAATGTCCGAATTGTTGTGAAGTGTGTGGCTGTTACACACCGTGAGAACTGGATGTGTGTTGAGGTGTGTGGCTGTGGGGCAGACAGCACGTGCGAGAGAGCAGGTCTTGAGCGACGACACAGACAATTACAGCGGTCCACACCTGTACGTAGATACGATTAGTTGAAATGTCAACATGCAGTCGAGCTGAGGGGTGGGAGATGGGTTGGTGGGAGGCCCAGTCAACTTCCTATTCAACTGGTACTGGGTTCGTACCTCGGAGTAGACGGCAAACGCGAGATACAGAACACCTGCATCTAGAGCATAGGTATACCTCCAGCCCTTTGTGCCTTCCCGCAGTGCACATACACTACTGTACCTTTATCTTTTTACATGGATATGGATCGAACTGCAACGTAATTGCATGTCACAAAGTATTCAAAGTACTGAAAATATAAATATCCAATAACAGCAATAAACACACACGACTGTAGAGATCTGAGACCATACCGATGTATTTACACCCATCAATATCACGCAGCATCTCTTGTCTAATTACGCACGCCATGTCGGGCTCCAGTTCAGTCTGCAGACGTTTAGATGTGACAATAACCGACAGTTCAGCTGTTACTTACGAAGCAAGTGGTAACCATCTTTCCGTGTGCAACCGATTAACAGTGACCACACCTGTTGTCGAATTTTCGCGAAATTCGGTAGAAGTGCAATTCGTAAGCCGCTGTCGAGCAACAAGCGGGCGCTCCGTGCATATCGGTGCAGTGACAGTCGTACTATAGTTACGGGCGCAGAGTGTCCATCCGTCCGTTCCTTGTTCCTGTAGCTATATGGGTGAAAGTATGTAATAGTATCCCCAATTGTTGGGCAGTTGTGTATCCTGAAAATGGGCAAATGAAGACCGCCCGTACTTTACACATTCGTTCTCCTACTTGGAAAAAAATTCGGTACAGGAAATATGCATGAATTTATTCAGTGACTAAGTTTCATGGAAATCGGCGCCAGGTTTTTCCTATAGGCGTCATTAAATTACCATCACCTGCGTATCGTGAAACGGCATACATTCTGAATGTAAAGAACTCTCTTGGTAAAGTCTGTGTAGAGCGCCACGGCGGTCAACATCTGCACTTTTCGCTATGTGGCAGTCCTGTAGCTCGTGGTTATTGAGACGCTTACTGTATCAAGTGATTCGGTCAGCAATGCTAAACGTTTCATTGCTACAAGCAGAACAGTGCTGCCTCTGCAGGGCAGACAGCAAACTGCGGGTACCCTCACGCACACTGCCGCTAGTTCGGACACAAAACTGACTGTCCGTTCGACAGTCCTGACAATTGACCGCAGGCAAATCAAGAAGTGCTCTTGTACACAGGAAACTGCGGAAATTTAAATCAACGATCCGAGATATTTCGAAAACTGCGATCAGGAAGATGGAAGACCAAGATCGTGCCTTGCACTGCGCTCTCGTAACGGTCGGCAGGGGAAAGGATCTGTTTTCATTAGAAATCTATATCCAACAATATTTAGGACATGGGCTATGTTCGTAGCATGCCTCTACTGGAAATAAGCAAAACGAGCGATTATCTTTAAGGCGGCGGTGTAATCTGGTATACATTTACCGACGTTTCGAATAACCGTCCAGTTTACTTTCAAAATACGAGTCCACGGCTGCAAAATTTGGACCAGATCACACGGTATATTTGTTCGTCGTCACCGCCACCAGAACCTCAAATCGTAAGCAATTATCCTGCCAGCGGTTTGAACAAACAGACATCAGCTGCCACATTAACACTTTAAAGCCTACCAGCTATAATACGTAGCATCGGATTGGACATTGCAAAACTCTGCGTTCTGCCCACACAGTGTGTTTATGTGGATCTGCGAACAAAGAGCGATTATTTCCCTACACAGCATTAACTGACTGGTTTTTACAACAGATTTTTAACCCTTTAAAGCCCAGTGGTCACTATATGTACCGTCAGTTTAACATTCAACAATTGTACTTTCTGCCCACACAGCTGTATTTATGTGTTTTGTGTGGATCTCAGAACAAACAGCTATTATTTCCCTATACAGCATTGACTGACTGGTTTGTATAACTGAGACGGACTGTGTTTACTGCGCTCTACGGGCTGAACATTTAAATATTATTCAGGTTACTGTTTGGTCTTCAGAGGGTTAATAGTCGAGATTAAATTCAGGACTACGGGTTTGAGAGTACCAGTGCACTTTTTCATAACACATCCGGTGCTCGAAGCGGGCGGTGCACGGCTTCCTATGGGTGTGAAGGTGCTCGTGTGACGGTGCTGCCAAGGCGGCATGCCGCTGATTTATTGGCGACAAGTGATATATGTTTGGTTGATTTACGGCAGCAACTGAGCGGCGACGAGAAATCCCCAGGTTTATGCGAGAGTCAGCAGTGCTGGAAAACTGTAAGGAAAGCTTCTTAATGCCTTGCATGGGATAAAGGCAATATCAAGATGGAGGATATGTTGGCTATACTCACTGTTCAGACGCGTAGAAATTTTCTTTCTAGTAGAGAAGAGAGCAGGAAACGAGGCTGGCATAAGAAGTAAAAGTGTGTGTTAGAATGTCTGAAAGTGAAACGCAGAAGCTGGCTATTCTCGTCATTAAACTTCGCGACTCACAGAAAACATATTCCAGAATTACCAACTTCTGAATACTCATTACGGCCTTTTCCATGGACCTCATCATCGCTGTCGCCGACCTCTGAGGCCATCTAAAGCCGCCGTGTGAACTGCAGCGGCAGGTATATCTGGCCTCTGAGCAGCGTGTGGCCGTGATCGCCGTCTGACTGCATGCTTCTGCCCTCGACTGTCCAACAATCACTGAGAAAGGAAACACAACAGCTGCTGCTAGGACAGCTCTCTCCATAAATCGACTGAAATCCAGAACATTCTGAATATCACTGTTGGCATTAAGGACACGAATGGAGGAGGTGAAACCAGCAGATTGATCCTGACGTCTGTCGTCGGTGCAGAAAGCTGCAAGATGCAGTCAGAGCTGCACCGCAACGTGTTACAAACATGGAACTGTTACACTGGCGGCAGTCACCAAGTTTCACCAATCATCAGCATTGAAAGGACGCTGATAACGAAAGAAATGAAGTACAGGCGATGAACGACCAAGAAAAAGTCGATTTGTAACAAATTGTAGCAATCCTGTCAGCCGTCCCGAACACATGGATTTAGTGACAGCTCTTTGGTTATCGCATACTAGGGCCGAAATATTTTGGTGAGTTAATACAATTTTGTTGACAGCTCTTGTGTATGCTAGTGGCTGTGGTGCCAGTGATAATGTGACATCTGCAATCCACGTATTGTCTGTCTCACGGTTCGGCACAAACATTCCAGGTGACAAACAGTGGCTACAGTAGCGGTTTATGCACTGATTCATAACACATATCCAAAGGCAAATCAGACAAAATATGGAAGAAACCGAAGGCTCTTATTTGTTATGACTGCGGTGCGTATGACAGACGGAACCTACAGTATGTGGATAACTGTAAAAGTGTCTATAACAGGCGGAACCTTTCTTGCAAAGCAACCGACTTCTCTCTCAAATCGCAGCACTTCCATCCCCCGCGTCGTCAGCCCTTTCACAGAGCAGGGAGGACCAACAGCAAGAGGGACTTCATACTTTCGGAAACTTTGGAACCGGGGCAAAGGTGGGTTATATTTCTAAGCCATTTCTCCCCTCACAGCATCTATCTCAATCCTCCCGCACTCATTCTCTCTTTCTCTAAGTGATATCTGCTACACGCTAAATCACACTAAAAACAGTGAAACCAACAGCGTGGTCTCCTCATTCCATCCCACCGACTCCTTCAACCTCCTCACTCACCCCATCTCTTAACAACATGGCGCATGTCTCTCTCTTATCGCAATGCTGTTTTCTCTCCGATGAGAATTTTGGACAAATTAGTCATCAGTTTTTCTTCGTCCCTACAATCATCTCTCTCTTTTCCACTATCGCTCCCTTCATCTCCGCTTTCTTTTCCAACCCTCCGTGTATAAAGTGGTGGCAGCACAAGAGATGACGACAGAAATACGACCATATTTATGCAATTCTCCCTTTTCGCCTTTCCTTAGTTTTTATTGTCTCACACACCCTAACTGGTGGCTGCAGCAGGAATGGAACTCATGCATCATTTGCTGCAGACTTCTTGTTACGTTTTAAAGTAAAAACACCTACAAGCGGTGCGACATTGCATTATATTACATTCTGTGTTAATTCATATGGCCTGGTGCTGTGACTTTAGGCAGACCGGCTCATCCCTCTAAGACCGTCACTGAATAGTGAAATGCACGTAAACAAAGAAACTCACACTTAACTCTTTAAAGCCCAGTAGTGACTTTATCTACGACAATGTTTAAGATTTAAAAACTCTACGTTCTGCCCACATAGCGTATTTACGTTTTTGTGTTTTGTGTGGATCTAAGAACAAACAGCGATTGTTACCCTACACAGCGACAACTGGTTGGTGAAGATGAATATTAAATACATAATGTTAATCTTAGTATTTTAAGGTTAATCTTAATCTTTAAAGTGTTAACAGGTTCTTTTCTCATTGATCGCATTACATATGGAGGACAGCACTCAACATATTACAACGGAAACTGTTCGCGCGACGGAGCACAAAAAAAAGTTGGAAAACGAACCAGACAACAGAGCAATAATTTTTCCAGAAAGAGTGACGACTCAGAATTACAGAATGTATGAAATGCTTTGAGATTTTGACAGAAGGGCCCATAAATGCGCAATTTTAGAGAGTGCAAAACGAAGGGTAGAATAGTCATTTTATGCCACAACTGCACAAGTACTGTTGCTGAAACTGTGTCCAGGTGCCGGGTTTGTCTCTTCCTGTGTGGACAGGAAAAAACAAGCCGCTCGCTCACAGTTCCGCTGAGAAAGTAATTCCATTTCTGTAAATCTCACTGCTTGTCGCCATCAGCAGTTAGACATTCAATCTTATTTCTGTTCCCACATGACAAATACAAGTTATTCAAATTGCAAACGTCTCTTAAGACCGTAAATTTCTTCACCACAACCATAAAACCTTCAGCTCTGTGCCCACACACAGTCCTTCCAAAAATGTTGACACATTCTGAATTATGAGCATAACAAGAATTCGTGTGATGCTCCGTCACATTTGCGTAATACAAAATGTTCTGAGCACAAAACACAGGCACAAGTGCGTATGTTTACACAAATAGTGAAAATTCACCACCTTCAGGCCTTCAACACATTTCTGGTACACTTACGATGCATGCTTCTCTGTCCTCATGGTGCCATCACCAGTGCCGGTGATGGCACGCATCTCTCTAATATTATAATAATATTATAATGTTATCAGTACTTCAGTTGCATACTCGCATAACGCAGACCACAGACACTGTACACACGCTTAATTACTTACTTACTCCATGGTGCAGAGTCCTTCTTGAACAGCTAACTGGTTTGCAGCTAGTCAAGAAATTCTCCACATTTCACGGAACCCGAAGGTTCATTACCGCACTCACAAGCGTCCGCCACCCGTCTCTATCCTGGGCCAGCCCAATCCAGTCCATATACCCACATCCCACCTCCTGGAGATCCATCTTAATATTATCCACCCACCTACTCCTAGGGCTCCCCTGTGGTCTCTTTCCCTCCGGTTTCCCCACCAAGACCCTATACACCCCCTCTCCTCACCCATACGCGCCACATGCCCAGCCCATCTCATTCTTCTCGATTTTATCACCCGCACAATAT
>Ga0136643_10015896_pt1 | contig 11306 bp, 4 predicted proteins | sample TergutLab28metaG_FD_96883 | JGI IMG/M metagenome (GOLD analysis project Ga0136643, IMG submission 96883) | Labiotermes labralis P1 segment gut microbial communities from Petit-Saut dam, French Guiana - Lab288 P1 (version 3) (version 3) | ecosystem: Host-associated > Arthropoda: Insects >... | reverse complement strand
GGGTAGAGGTATAGCTCTACTCTTCCATGACCGCGGCACTAGAAGGGGGTGAGTGGTCAGCAGCACGCCCCGGCCGCACTTTACCCCCGGGAAAGACCCGATACCCATTTTACAGGAGGCTGGGTGGGCCCTAGGGCTGGTCTGGACGGGCGGAAAATCTCGTCCCCACTGGGATTCGATCCCGAACTGTCCAGCCCGTAGTCAGTCATTATATCGACTGAGCTACCTGGCCCACATGAGGTATATTAAAATGTGATAATGTATGTTTGGAGTTTTATGATGTAGTAACGTGCCATATGAATATAGGCGTACTGGAGTAGATGATGTCCTGTTATTAGTGATGGCTGACTTTGAACGGATAAAAGAGGTAGCTTTCTTCGGCTCGAGCATTTCTAACAGATATTCTTAGGCTTTTAGTATGCCTATGAACCATGAAATATACGACGATTACGAGTGATGAACCGGGTGGCGTAGTGGGTATAGCGAATTGGCTTCGGGGCCAGACCGTACGAGATTCGAATGCCGGCAGGAGAAAAAAAAATATTATCTTCTCTGAAACGTGCAGACCGACTGTGGACTCCACGTAGTCTGTTATTCAACGGGAACCAAGTTTCTTTGAGGGGGGTAAAATGGCAGGAGCGTGAATTTGACCACTTGCCACCATCGATCACCGACAATACGAATGAACGGCGTGTGTACTTATTCTCCCCCTTTAGTCCCCCCCCCCCTTTTAAGGTTTTGCGACTGTGGCATACTGTGCGCGTTGACAGGATATGTTGAGCGTGCTGTACTTAAACATAATTGTCAAATTGAGAACTACGTGCGTTGCTTTCGGTGGCCACTCGTCTTACGTTTAATACGGAAGTATAACCCCTCTGGCCAGAGGCTGCTGATTTCAGGGAGGGTGCTACTGCAATCAGTGCCTTGGCTGCAGATGCGCGAGGGAAGAACACAACGAAAAGTTTCCATGTGCAGTTCAAACAAGACAACGTCAGGATTGCGACGTGATGTTCGTATTAATACCAATCCGACCGAATCCTGCCTGAGTACTACGGAGAGGTGTTTGAGCAGGTTTACGTAACGTTACCAGCAATAAAATGTAGCCTGTTGAATTGTAATGTGGACTGATTGTAGTTTTGTGCTCCGGAAGTCCGGATCTGCGAGTGTCACGTGACTTCGTCGGTTACTTAGGTAAGAGGTACCGGTCGTACTCCCCGTGGTTTTCTTCATCATCATCATCATCATCTACTTTTTCTTTTCTTTTTCTTTTTCTCCTCCTCCTTCTCCTCCTCATGTCCTTCTTCTTGTTCTTCTCCTCCTCCTCATCGTCCTTCTTCTTCTTGTTCTTCTCCTCCTCCTCATCGTCCTTCTTTTCTTCTTCTTCTTGTTCTTCTCCTCCTCATCTTCCTTCTTCTTCTTCAACAGGAATGCAATGCCAGAATTTGAAACAGAATTCAGCGGGGTCATTTCCTGTGATTACCCTTCAACCTTCCTGTTACTCCATGATAAATTAAGTCAACAGCTGATACACTGTTAGGTTCATCACCTCGTGTCCTCCTTTTTAAAATCGCTCGGTTAACGGTGCAGTTCAAGTGAGCAAGAAAGCGACCGGTGGCGGATGTGGATGCCGTCATCACGATAACTTTAAGTGACGGTACGAAATGACTCGAAACATCGAGCAGCGTATAAATGCAAGGTTTCAGCGATACGCTTCTTTTGGTTTTGTTACTACCGACTTTTTTCCCCCTTGGCTCGACAGTCCTTGTGGGTCTAGGCCTCCTCTTTGTTTAGTTTTCGAGATCACACTCATACATACCACACTCAGTTGGACTACTCTGGAAGGGTCGCCGACACCTCTTCCTGACTACGCACAACACTCGGAAAAAACGGTCTTCCATGTCCCCGGCGGGATTCGAACCCGCAGTCCCAGCAAGCGAGCGTCCGCAGACCCAAACCTTAGACCGCACGGCCACTGGCATCGGCCACTATTAACTTACCGGATAGATAATCATAATGTACATAAGAAATAATGTCGCATAATAGAAGAGAAGTTATTCGTCTTCCTGCACCCTACCGCACGCACCGTGTTTTACTGAAAGACTATCAGATGTGAGCGAGATGGCCCCAAGGGGGGGGGGGACGGAAGGTAGAACTAGCGGTGGAAAACAAGATATCTCTGATATCGGTGATGTCTCCGATATCAGCTCTGGAGGACAGGTTGTGACAACATACCTACACACTTCTTGATACATCATGCTTGACCTGATAGATCCTTGCAATTCTTATTCACCCCTTTCTTCCCCCACATGACAACTGCCTGTCTGGTGTTCTGTCTTCTGTGTTGTTACGCAATGTATGTTGGTAGTTCCCATCTTAAAGGGTCAGACGGCCTTTCGCTGCTTGACCGGAGTGATAGACGCTCCCGAAACGTCGTAAAACAAGTACCAACATTCGCTCTGTAATCACCCAGGAGAGCGAAGGTCATATCTACACGGCGTCGGAAGCCTGAAACTCAGAACTGCCTCTCATTTGACTCCGAGGGGAAGAGTGACAGTCGATGTGTTCATGTTTGTAGTCCTTAGCTATCAGTAAACTGACCTATACACTGTCAGAAGGGACTTTACGACACTGGACTGTAACACGTTGCCTATGACCGTTGCGAGAACCTCAAATCTCCTATTCCGTCATGCTGTTTGCAGTGTCATTCTTACATTTGTGCCTGCTTGTACGAATGGATTCCTTTCCTGAATTTTCCATCGAAAATTGTGTACCTTGTGCTCTTGTTTTCCCTCTCTTTGAGCTTTGCTCTCCGCCCATCCTATATTCTTTCATTTAGTCACCCTAACATTAAGAATACCAAGTTCAGCGTTATGTACTCTATATCCATGACCTGCCTGCCCCTCTGTTTGCCTGTTTTGTTAGTTTATTGGTACCTCTTCTTATTGAAGTCAAAGGTTAGTTATGCCACCTTGTTTGCAAAAGATTTATATTGGACTTTGCTTCCAGCAAACTGAATCTAGTCTACACGTTCAGACACCTTTCCTCTGAGACACGGTTTAATATTATCGTTTCATCTACCGACGTTGGTCAATTTATCTTTTACGTTCCCATTTTTCGACTAAAATCGTGTACGGGTTTTTTTATCTCCCTCTGCGTGCTACGTGTCTAACGCATGTAATCGTGCAGCTCGTTGCCTTAATAATATTTGGCATGGGAAACAAGAAATTATGAAGCTACTCATTACGTGTTTATTGTTATTGCTTTCTTTTACGGGATCAGATCTCTCACCCATGGCCGCATACTCACTCTGTTCTTCCGTCATGTTGACCGACAACTTAGAATCCCACACAAAACAACAGATAAAAATATAACGAACTACACGGAGCGGATTTCTTCTAATGAAGCTGTAATTCCTGAGCTAGATCAGAAATTCTCGGCATGTTATTGAACCCGATGGTTCATTACTTTGTTCAGAGCCAAATGAATCCAATCTGTACCTTCCCTATTTTTAGGGTCTATTTTAATAGTATCCCTTCTACGCCTGCAACTTCTAGACGGTAATCTTTAGTTGAGTCATAGACGGTATATTTTCTTTACGTTAACACACCAACACACTGTACGTATTTCCAATTTTTCACATGTGTCACACCCTTGGTACATCTCATTCTCCAAGATTTGGTGAGAAGTGCAAGTAATTAGACCGTCCTTATTCAGCTCTGTGTAGCCTCCTGTTACGTGCTTTCCGATTGGTGCATACATTTTCCCCAGCGCCCACTGTCACTACTGCTAAACGTATAATTTATTTTATTTTTGGATTTATACTAGTGTGTTTGGGTGACGGGAAGATAACGTATTCTGTACCGACTGGTAGGAACAATTTTTTGGGTAGCTGTAGCCATACGCGAGGTTCCTGTTGGTTGTCGTTTGGTCCAGAAATGCTGGGGAGCAGTATAGACAGATAATTTAACCTGCATCTCTATAACAGTCAACAGAATTGGATACATATGGCAACCTGGGAACTTGGTACAACACCTCCCCCAATAACTACCCTTGCCAGTGGTGATCGAAGGCACCAACATGATCCCTTGCCCCCACCTCCACCCCCAGGCCTATACACGCGGCGTGTCACCCTCCCCCAGCCACCGTGCAACTCTGGTCCCACCAATTCATCAGTTCTGTCACAGCGTGGCACACAACTGGTCGGGAATTCCTTGTGCCTCCCAGCTTTGTATTTGTGTATTCAGTTCGTGTTCTTTACAAGTTAACTTGAAAATGTAATTATTCAAGAAAATGGCAAGCCGAAGGAAACAGTTTTTGGTAAGACGCAGGCCTCAAAAAGGTAAGACTTATCAGAATAACTGCCATGTAACATTCGATTAGAGCAACCAACATCCATATGCAACAGAACAATTGTTCAGGCTGGCTGAGGGGTTCGAGTAGTTTTGGTAACTGTCGCTGTGTGGCGTTAATGTTCAGTTCAATGGCGCCAAAACACCACGTGTTTCTTATTCGTACTTGCATTGTAAATATCATGTAATTTCCTTCTCTGTTTCTACGATTATGTATTTCTTTTCTTTTGTACTCCTTTGTCTTTATTGTTAATATAAAGGGCGTTCGTAGAGCCGCTGCTGTGGTGGTTATGCAGTCAAAACGGGTAGAGTGTGGTGATGCAGCACCACAACTGGCAGTACAGTACTGACAACATTAATATTGTCAACAGAACTCAAATTCGGTATTGTGTGCAAATGTTATAGTTGTGTGTACACTATTGTATTATGTGGCGTGTGTTTAACTGCACAGAGACTTTTGGAACGCTCAGTGTTTTGCAATATTGTTCTTCTGCCCCCCCCCCCTTCCCCCCCCCTGTGATACAGTGACAACTCTTAATTGTGAATGCATCACATCCCACCAGGAGAGGAAAGAACAGGAAGCATCTTGTGTTGCAGACATTGTCCTGTGGTTGTAGGCACTAATGAATGGATGCTGAATTGTGTATAAGACAGTGTATCGGTTACAGTGAAAGAAAACTGTATGTTTGTAGTATCAGTTAATGCATTACTTAGCTTGAAAACACGTTACAGTTTTATATTTAGCAGCATACGATCCATACACATAAACAAGAGCACATTGTCGTCCCAAATAATCCTTCATGCCGCATTATGGTCCTGGGGTCGACCCAGGCTTTAGCAAAAATCTGTACCAGGATTATTTCCTGGGGAGTAAAGACGGGCGGTGCACAGGGCTAACAACTGCACCATCTTCACGTGCCGATTGTCTTGAAATCTGGGAGCCTCAACATCCTGGAACCCTCCGGTCTTGTATAGGCCTGAACAGGGTTTACTTTAATTATTTTGTTCTAATTAGAGCGCGGCTACTTGACTGTGGGTGGACCGTGTGTTTATTTCCCTCTGTTAGCTGCATGGTACACCGATGTTAAGTTGCGTACTGAATATGTGTAGGCTAGTCGCTGCTGATTGTGTAACAACGACGGTAGTAGATTACCGAATAATTTGCACATTCCAGTCGTGAAAACATTTAAACATGTCATTATTTCGTGTACTTGTCCCGCTACTGTGACAGTCTACTGTGATAACATTTATTGTCTTGAAAAAGCTTGTTTGTCTGCTGGTGCTCCAAAATTCGCAATAACAGAACTGTTAACAAAATAACAGTAAGCCGTGAATTGTGGCTTCCTCATTCGCCCGTGCGATTTTCACTGGCGCATGTTGAAGGACTAATTGCTCAGTAATAAATTTCGCATTGAGGACGATCTGAAGAAATCCATTAGTTGTGTAATGTCTTCAAACCCACTAGCGAAACTACTACACATCTTCATCTAATACTGGGGTAAAGAGTGCGCGAACCGTTATTTCCTGTTTCTGTATCCCTTCATGTCTTGGTACTGTACGTAGCTGCAGGGACTGTTCCTTCCCCTTGTGCCTTTATTACTTCCTTAGATCCATATTCGTTTCACGTTCGGTTCGGATCATATCTTAACCATTTAACGACGAAATCTAATTAATTTTATTTAAAGACCCAGTTCGTACCGCGCAGTAAACACTTGTCTCCTCAGTTATAAAAACCAGTCGTTGAGTGCTATATAGGAAGATCATTTCTTTTCTGAGATATGTAAAAAACATATTAATACTCTGTGGGCAGAATGTAGAATTATTGAACTATAAGACTCGTTGTACATACACTAACCCAAAGGCTTTAAAGAGTTAAGGCACGCCTACATAGGTGCCTGCAGTATCCGGTTTGTCACTAGCTACTCTGTAGACGAATGCATTAATACAGATATTGGTCAGTTTTTCAAGAACTCCTCGCCATCTTCTACGGTTCTTGTGTCCGACATACAGTGGATACTCGCACATACATACATACTACATACACACCAGTAAGTTCTGTTTGTGCTCGACTGTAAGCATAACGCACTTAATAGCACGGATAATGCCACGTGACGGTACACCGACAAGGTAGTGTCTTGGAGATTCAACATGCTGTACACAGTAACGTTTGCATGCGCAGACGTTGAACAGACGCGTTACGCCCACTGTATTACGCGTAGACACATAGACTTACGCATGACGTCAGAACAGGGCTAGTTACGTGGAGTTGGTCTCGTTGAGGACTGTGGTGATGTGTTTCTGTTTTAGACTGTAGGTCCTAACTTACTCGCTTTGCCTGTTGAAACCAGTCTTCATTTCCAGGGAATATCCGTAGGTCTGTTGGCAGCTGTTCATAGCAGACTGTGTCTGTATGAACATCATTTTGTCTGTCAGTGTAAGTTTGCAGTGTTCTGGTTATGACCCACTTTGGTTATTTTCTTGCAGGCCGCCAGCTTTGGTGCTACGTTTTTGTGTGTCCTTTAGTAACTGTTAAGTGGCTGTACTGGTACTTACGAACTCCAGTGTAACTGTCATGGCTCTAGACGTCACCCTAACATTTTAAAGTAGAATTTTTCCCATCAACATAATGTGGGGGGGTGACACTAGCTACACTTAACGTCGGATCCTCTCCTATATGTGTAGGAACAGATTTTCGAAGCATGTGGCACTTCGTGTTTGGACAGGACATTCCGCTGTGTTGTATAACTGTATAGTAAGAAATTAAGTTAAACAGCCTTTTATTTTAAGTAATATATTACTTCCATGTAGTCGCTAGGCACTTCGCTACAAGCCGGAAGGTCGCGGGTTCGATCCCCGATGGTGTCATAACAGTTTTTATTGACGTAATCCTTCCGACCGCACGGTGGCCCTGAGGTTGACTCAGCCTCTGACAGAAATGAGTATCAGGAATATTTCCTGAGGGGAGAGAGGGGCGGTTATGGTGGTCGGTGCGTAGGGCTGACAACCTCACCACTTTCATTGCCGATTATCGTGAAATTGACATCCTGGAGTCCTCTGGGCCTGTAACAGGCCTCCACAGGGATTGCTTTACTGTTACATGAAGTTGCTAAATGTTTCGGCCCTCATTTAGGCCATCTTCAGGCGAGAATTTAGATCGCAATTCATACCGCTGTGTAATGTTTAGTAACGCTCCTCGTAACACAGTCTTATGTGCCAGCATCTTTTTTTTAAGTCACACATTGTGTGTATGTTGCTGTGTTCTGTTGAATATTATATTTTGTTAATGTGAGAGTTCGATCGTTTTTGCCGAATGTTAAACAACAACATAGCGACTGTGCGAAGTCCACAGCTTTCGATGTGGTGGCTGTAAGTAACGACCACTGGGATAATAAACAGCCACAACGCTCTACAGAAATACATTGAGGAGAAGGTTACGGATAGTGTACGGAATATGTACAGTACCAGGTGTTGATAGTTAGCGTGATAAAACATGGCGATTGTGCGGTACTTCGGAGTTAACACTGATATAGTGAACGGCACTCACATTGACACATATAGTGTCAGTGTGGTGTGAATTATAGTTCACAACTGTTGGTGACCTGTGGGCCGGGATAGCGCAGTCGGTATAGCGACTCGCAACAGGCTGGACGGTCCGAGAATCGAATCCTGGTGGGGGCGAGATTTTCCACACCCGTCCACACCGGCCCTTTTGCCCACCCATCTTCCTGTAAATTGGTACCGGGTCTTATCCGGTGGTAAAGCGGCCGGGGCGTGGCTTTGGCCACCCACCTCCATCTAGTGCCAAGTTTAAAGAAAGAATGGAGCTATACCTCTACTTCCCCTCTGGGCCTTCGTGGCCTGTTCTAGGGCACACTGTACTCTTGGTGACCTGACGATACTGACTGCAGTATCCGAAGGGAAGTGAAGGTCATAACTGCTGTGTGGAATTTCTTGTTGACTTGCGGTATCAATTCCTGTCCAAGAATTTGCTTATGCCTATTGCTGTTTGAGTATAAAGGTCGCTTTGGGAACTTCAGGCTAACGGTGTTCTGTTTACTCCAGTGGTTCCCAACCTGTGTGCCGAGAGGCTTTGAGCTTACGGAAGATGGTACAAAGGGCGCCAGTAGAATGTGACGATCTTAGGGCGTTGCATATTCCGAATATTTATAATTCGTTTCGTATAAACCACCAGTAAATTGCACTTGTCAGGCAAATGTGGAGACCCGCCACTTTGTATCGTTCATTCTCCAAGATGTTTCGGTTTTAACCGAAATATCATCAGGGAGGTTACAGTTTCAAGGAAAGTCGAGCAACCGATTCACTTATAGTTTGTAAACCCCTGCAGTTGCTTCAGCTTTCAAAATTGACATTTGCATCAACATTCATATATTTCTGCTTTACGGTATTTGCGTGTGAATACAGAATTTACACTATATAAAAATATAAGTGCGCTTGCTATAAATTGTAGTTCACCATTCCAGTTTTGCTATGCCGCCCAGACAGCAATGTCCCAATTGTGCCGCGAGCAGCACACAGTATGAGCACCATGGTGTGTCTTGCTTCGCTGTACTGCTGGGACATTTCCTTGTGACGTCACATAGCGCAATAATTAACTGTATTTCATAGGATATATTATTGTACTCGGCTGTTTGCCCCTAAAAATGTGCGCATGTGTTTCGGATATCTGAACAGATTTTAGAATTGCTGTTGTGGCTAGGGAACACCCTGTGGAGCTGTGTTCTGTCTGTCTCAGCTACGGTGGGAACGGGCATCTTCGCGCCGTGGTGGGTTTAATCCGATTGGTGAAATCCTAGTACTCGTTAGAAATGAGGTTAAAGGAGGCATGGACAGAGGCCGGGAATCGGTCTGCGTGTATCGGGTACGTTTGTTCGCGTGTTTGTGCAGAGGCGTCGTGATATTGATGCTGTAATCAAGTCATCATGAAGGGCTTTAGTGTTTTGTAGATTTGTAATTTCTCTAAATCATTTTCCTTTCGTTCAGCCCGTAATTATAACAGTGGTGATGTTTGGTTTACATTAGGAAGGTATCCATTTCGAATCTCGGTCACGGAGTTAATATTTTGCCTTATTTCCATCGGTCTGCTGAAATTTCTGCAGAGGAATTTTGGGAAAGTATCACAATATGACCGCGAATTGCTCCTCTCGGATTTTTCTCATCAGTATCTTTCATTGGTAATCATCATACACTTCCTTTTTCGGGCCTACCTAGACTCGTCAGTTGATTCAGCGCCATAAATAGAAGACATCAACCGAAAGCTAATACATACAAGGATAAACACTAACGCTACGAGGGGTGCCGGGTTCGAATTACAGCTGGAATCAGTTGTACGGGAAGAATATTTGGGGGTTTCCTCTTTCTTTTCGTATGATTTCGTTGACATTTCCTCGACAAATTACGTCATATTGCCCACTTTGTCCTTCGCGCCGATAGTCGTAAGTGAACAATTCGAAAAACCTTGTGGAAGTGGGAGGAACTTTAGTTGGCGACAACAAACTCTCCGTATTTGTACAAATGCTGAAGTCGTGTGCGTATGTGCAGCGCTCCTGCTTCCATATGAGGAGACATGACTTTCAAAACTTTTACGCCCCTTATGGTCCTGCGTAGAGCTAGAATTAAAGTTTCATAAACACTCCTTCCTGGCGCCACTGGCGTCATTTTTATAACTAAACGTGATAACGTTTTGTGTAATTATAACTCCAGAATTTACAGTTGCCTTGTAATTACTTCTGAATTTTAAACGTCTCCATCCTCATGATAGAACATATTCGACTTTTATGCACGTAAGATTTCTTCTTGAAGTGCGTTCCATTAAAAATAACGTCAAAGTTTTTAGGTGTTAGAAAGTTTAGATTAAGTTTTCTGTTCTCGTTTAGGTGTACCCTCCTCCCCCAAATCGGAATTAATATTTTATCCGCAGTTCCCATCGTCGTTTGTATTACCCTACGCAGACGAAGGCATGGTGTTGCTCCATCTTCACTCCCTTCACTTAGCCCACAAATCCGAGTAAAGACTCGGTTCTCCCTCTGCTTGTTCAATAATGCAGCTTGATTCTCGCGTTAAAGTGATTGCCCTTTCATTTTTAAGTGTTCTTGTTGATGCCTACCTTAGCCAGAGGCTGCGTGCTGGGAAAAGGAGAGAAAGGCGGAGACTGCGAATTAGAGGAGATTGCACCTGTAATATAGGGCTTTATACCGGGTATCCCACGGAATGGAAGAAATGCTAAAGAAAAGGAATTGGTTGTCTACAACAGTCGGACTGGTGTTTTCAATCCTTCCGCTTCGAGAGATGGTAATACAACAGCTTGTTGAATGACGAGCGGTACCAGATCAGACTCGTACATATTGTATGTTTATATTAGGTAAACAAATAATGGTACATAAATGTAATTTTTATTAAGTACACATGACGTATGCTTGCATTGTAAATACGATAATAATGTGAGTGGTACAGGTGAATGTAAATTTGTACCTGTGCACGTCATGAAGGCATGTATGGGGGAGCAGAGGTACAGCTCCACACTTCTTGTCCTAGGCAGTAAATGAAGGAAGTGAGTTGTCACCTTCACGCCCTGTCCGTTTTACATTCAGAAAAAAGTGCTACCAGCACTTACTGAAGAGAAGGCTGGGTGGGGCCAAGAGCCTCTCTTGTCCCTGCCGGGAATCGAACCACGATTCCTTGGTCATCCAGCGAATATCCTATTCTGTACGAGGTGTGGCAATAAAGAAACCGGATTCATGCTCTAACCGTTTATTGAAAAAAAATCAGACAATCGAAATGTTATCCCCTTCAATGTAGTCCCCTCCCCGATCCCATCACCGCTCCATGCGAATTTTCCACTGTTGGAAGCAGTGCTGCAGGTCATCTTGTGTTAAGCTGTTCAAGAGTTGCGTCGCTTTTGCTTTCACTGCATCCACGGACTCGAACCTGGTTCCTTTG
>Ga0136643_10015894_pt1 | contig 11306 bp, 6 predicted proteins | sample TergutLab28metaG_FD_96883 | JGI IMG/M metagenome (GOLD analysis project Ga0136643, IMG submission 96883) | Labiotermes labralis P1 segment gut microbial communities from Petit-Saut dam, French Guiana - Lab288 P1 (version 3) (version 3) | ecosystem: Host-associated > Arthropoda: Insects >... | reverse complement strand
TATGTTGCGAAGAGGGCCCTGCTACGGATGTGCATTCTGTGCTTCGTTGCCTATCACGTAACGAGGCACAGAATGCACATCCGTAGCAGGGCCCTCTTCGCAACATAACATCACACAACACGGCATGATGCCACAATACCCAACTGGTACAGCGAAATTAATGTGACTTTTTATAGTGTGACATTAGCAAGGACGATATTGCTCCCTGATGATGGTCCTAGGACCGAAACATGTCGGAGCGTTTTTAATGTTTTAATGTGTAAATTTTATAAATATTATATATGTGCAGTAGTTGGTATAATAATTGAGTAACTCAACAACATGCACGGTGTAACAACCAAAACAATACACTTATTGTTACAACTTATCCGTGATAGGACATTTTAAATTTCTACAAAATTAGGAACATGCTCCATGATAGCTGTCAACGGTTTTATATTTAGGGGCAATGTCTGAATGGACTGGTAGTTTAAGTAGACCTATACAGATTTTGAGTATTGCTTCTTGTTATCTAATCCAAAATCAAAGGGGTAAATTTTGAAGTAGGAAATTATATCAGAAGTATCTTTATTTGCGTAATACTCAGCCCCCTTAACCTACAACCATAGATGAATACTGAGGACGTAATGGACGGTATGGTTGGGACAAATGAAAATTTAGGTGATGGTGATATATGAGCATGAAACAATAGTCAAAAGATGGTTAATGTAGGAAAAATGTGGAACATTGGAGGTAAACGTGCTGTAACATTCCAGTGCTGGTTGTAATATTAGGGAGGATGACAAGATAAAAGGTGAACCAGATACTTGGCCTTAAGCCCAAGTTTATACAAATTAAGTTCTGACATTCAGAAATTTAGGACATTGATGTTGAGGCGTTTGTTTGTGAGACCAGAGGGAAATAAGGGCATTTCATGTCGTTTTCATAATTATTTCCTTCCACGTATGCAACAAATCTAGCTTTTAACGAGGAAAGAATTTAGCAGTGGGAGTTAAGAACATCTTATACCAATCACATTCACACGTGTTTGCTGCTCTAGTGTATGCATTTTTAAGGATGTAAAATGAAGCTCTTTAGTTTACAAACATAGAACATTGCATAAATGTAATGACTTCTTTTTTTTTTAATCGGAGTTTATGATACACCAGGCCTGACTCCAAAACAAAAAGTGCGTTATCTGAACACTGAATCGGAGTGTTTTTATATTATTAATGGGTTTTCAGCCGGTGTGAGGACAAGTGAATCCCTACATCACGATATATGTGCTACCGTTAAAATGTGTAATCCAAGTGTCTCACAGAATACCTCGTTGCTTCATATATCAAAGGGGAATTTCCATTAGGGTGTCCTATAAAATGAAAATTTAACTCTTCAGCAAGTAACTTTCTGGAATATTTATTTCATAAAGAGGCTATTCCACATCAGATAGTGTATCAAGTGAAAAGAAAATTACACTCGTTAGTCATAAAATGACTACTTGTTTCATAATGTAGCAATTCCACGCAAATTTGAACACAAAAACACATAGAAAATTAGTCACATTAGCTAGTTAGTGTACGAAATAACTGTGAATTCCATAAAATGTCTATCTAAAACAAGATCAAATGTAAAATCGCGATCATTTTGTCAGTTGCACAATTTATATGATTCACATTGTTAAAGAATTAAAGTAACCACACAAGGAAACAATCACGTGTTAAATGAAACGGAAGGGGCATAAACCATCATTTTATGAAGATTGTTCAGAGTTTTGGACCAGAGCATGCACGCTAAAATGCAGTGGCTGCAGTATCCGAGCAAAATAAATGCAGATAATCTGAAAAATATAAGACATGAAGCTAGGAGACATTTCAAAAGAAGAAAGCTAAAATAAATTAACTAGAAATAAACAACAAGAAAAAGAAAATCATGCATTTTTAGGGACATCATTGACTGTAGGAAGGGCTATGAACCTTGAACTAATGTAGTAAACGATGATCTGTTCGCTGACCACCAATTTATCTTGAATGTGTGTGTGGAGGAATCATTTCTCACAGCTAATAAATGTACATGGGGTTAATGATGTTAGGCACTGAAATACAGACAGTAGAGTCATTAGGGCCTGATTCCAGCGCCTTTCAGGTTTATATGGATATTTAAAAGCTAATAAGGGCACAAATCACCAAGTATAGAACAAATTCCAGTAGCACCGTATAAAGCAGAAGGTAGGGAAATTCGTGCCGAGATCCGTAAGCTGTTTACCTTCTATTTGGAATAAGGAGGAATTTCCTGAGAGGGGGGGGGGTGGGAATCGATCACTGTACCCATTTATAAAAGCGGTGATGGAACAGATTGTAGTAATTATAAAGTCATATAACTTTCGTCATCTGCGTCCAAAATTTTATCCAACATCCTGCTCTCAAGGTTAGCTCCATGTGCAGAAGAAATAATTATAGATCGTCAACGTGGATTTCGAAGAAATAGGTCAACTACTGATTATATTTTTTTTGTTCCTCAAATACTTCAGAAAAAATGAGAACAAAATGAAGCAGTGAATCAGCTATTTATACGCTGCATTAAAACCTAACATTCAGTTATGAGACAGTTTTTTTTTTAATATCCGTATTGAGTTTGGTACTCTCGCGCCAAACAAGGCTGCCAAACTAGGCTAAAGAAATGTGTCTAAATTGAACCTATAGCACAACCCAGATTGAAAAGTCTCCGTTTAAGGGCTGGTTTGGAAAAAGGAGATGGACTGTCGCCGTTTCTTTTCATATTTGCGTTAGAATATATCTTTATGAAAGTTCTGGCGAACCAAGAGACCTTGAAGTTAAATGGTGTGCATCAGTTTCTGGTTCAAGTTGATGACTTTAATATATACTGGGTGGAAAAAAACATACCATAAAGAAAGGTACAAAAGTTTTGGTAGTCTCTAGTGAGGTGATTGGTATGGAACATAATCCTCAGAAAACTACGTATATGGTCATGCATCGAGACCAGAATGAAAAAATTACAACATAAGGATAGTTAATAAATGTTTTCAAGGGGTGAAACAACCAAATATTTTGAACAAACCTGATAATTCAAAATTCCATTCACGATGAAATTAAGAGCAGATTGAAGTTAAAGAATATTTACAATCATTCGGTGTAGAATCTTTTGCCTTCCCTTTTGCTGTCCAAAAACACAAAATTAAAAAAATACGGAACTGCAATTTTGCCGGTTGTTTTGCATGGCTGCAAGGCCTTGTGACCCACATTTAGGATGGAACGTAGGCTGATGGTGTGCAGTGCTGTGGAAAACATTTGGGCCTAAGTGGGATGAAGTGACAGGAGGGTAAAGATAGTGAATAACAGAAGCGTCATACTCTGCACTTCTCACCAAATATCATTCGGCTGATGAAATCGTTAACAATGAGGTGGTCAGGGCATGTGGAACGTATGGAGGACAGGCGAAGTGGATACAGGATTTTGGTGGGGAAATCTGGGAGCAAGAGACCACGTGAAAGACCTAGGCGTAGATGGGAGGTAAACCTTTTCGCATCGGGATTTAAATGGCAACAGTCCTTTTGGTACGATGTTCTTTTCGCTGACTATTTAAATTTTCGCGCAAGGTTTACAAAAATCATTAATATTACTTGAAAAAGAACAAGACTAAATAATGTAACAAGCCGCTTTTGTGGGAAATAATACAGAGATATTTCTGCATGCCTTAGAAAATATAATAAATAATTTTAGGTCCTAAATACTCAAAATAATTTCTTGGAAAATGCAAACTTTTAGTTTGTTCTGCTGATATTTCGGTTTCAGTTCCCGGTTGTGCGGAAGGAGGTCACACGCGACGTATTCTGGAGGTGGCTATCCTGAGACCTGGCGGCTGTAGTAGTTACAGCTCTATCTCTGTCAAGCCAATACGTCCGCCCTTCACCTCAGTAAAGCAGTAGGCTCAACGCAAGACAGTGCTAAACACATCAGCTCGGAAATAAAATTGTATCTATTTTGGAATGAAAAGGAAGGGTCAGGAAATACACAGGAGTTCTCACAATTAAGAAATAATGGAAAAAGAGATTTCTGATCAAGAAATATAAGACATTTAACATCTAAAAAAATGAAAAGCTAATGCCTTTGTTTCTGTATCAACATAAAGACAGTCTGGGTGCAGTTCATTGTAACTCCAACCTTCCAGCTGTGGGGCACTGAGATGAGTGTGACGCAGTCCAATACTCAGAAAAAATAAACGCTAATTATTAGTAACTCTAGCCTTCCTATAGCGTGTCTTAACACTATAAGCTCTACATGAAAAAAAGTTTATCATCAGGTGCCCCACACCACTGACACAGATGCTGCCAAAAGTACCTGTACCTACTGTGGACTGTGAGCATATTCAGCGAGATTATAATAAAATACATTTCTTATATTTACTGTAGTTACACAGATGTTAGGAAGGACCAATGACGTGCTTGTATAGATGTATACACATATGCTTGTTCTCTTGGAAAAGACACGTAACTATTAGCCTGAGAAATGTTCCTGACGAATGCTTTAGAGGTGAGAAGCGACTTTTGGCCCCTGTTATATGTGCGATCATAATTTCTCACTGCACAACAAGTCTGCTCTTTATACGCCGGTAGTCACACTCTGTCTTTGAAATGGACGCCACATCGCCATGAATTGCTTTCCACCGGTCGTCGCCGGATCGGACATTTTGATACCCGGTCGGATTTTGTTAACACCCTCAACACTTCCGCTGGCAGCATAACTCATGCCAGTCCACATTGTCCGGTTCACAGATTTATGTAATGTGTTCTTTCCAGGGAGTAAAGAGGCCGGAGCGTGAAGCTGGCAAAAAATTATATTGATTGCGTAGTTAAAGAATGAGTGAAGTTATACGTCATTTCTTTGTATTTTTCATGTCGTTGAGAGAATATATCTAAATAGCATGGGATCTCGCTGTCTCACGGAAGGCATTTAATGCCGTCCTATGCCTAGGACGCAAAGACTCTACAAGTTAATATTAAAAATGGATATCCGGGAAATAGGATGAAGAGGAACGGATTGGATTGCTCTGGATCAGAATAGGGACAGGCGGCTGGAACTTGTTAATTGGGTAATGAACGTTGAGGTTCCGTAAAATGTGAAGAATTTCTTGAGCAGACGAGGACCTCTTAGCTTCTCAGAAAGTTGTTCTCTGTGGAGTTTGTTAATGTATCGCCTAAGTAAGAGTCTGAAGCAGGATGAAAAATGATGTTGAATTTGTCTGGCAACTAATTGAACACGAAACAGTAATTTTACAGGAAGGTCTAATAGTAATCGCTCGCAGCTTTTCAGGAAAACAGCGTCTAATGCAAAATAATTAGTATTGTAGAATTCACAAATACATCTCTATTACGTAAGATAGTTGTTACGAACTGGACAGATGTAACTGGAATAAGTAAATGGGAGATAGGTTATAACTGTACGTAACGAGAGATGATGTATAATTAATTTGAACCAATATACGCGTATTAATTAGGAATAGATTTCATATACTACACACATGCACGATTACAGAATCCGCAACATACCAGCATAATATGATAAATTGCAATCTCTTCATATGCAAGTCATGACGTTTTATGCAGCAGTTTCAGTAGTTCCGTCAAGCCGCACATACTCATTGAAAAACGGACAATAATTCAGATAAGATACAAATGTCACAAAACTTTATGTAATATGTTTCACGACAACTAAAATAAACGTGAGGTATCTGTCCCGTAAATTTGACAAACATACTTTACCAGTTTTAATGTAATTTTAAACCTACACATTCTTTTCCTCCGTTTCTGGTATGTGGACTTGATGATGACGTGTGGGTTAATGTTGAAATGTTTTTATATTTGATTCTTATTAGTACAGGAAGATAGTTATATTTATGGTAGGGCCTGAGTTGTATTGGGGACCACGGTAGCACAGTGGTTAAGGTGTTGTGCTACAAATCGAAAGGTCGCTGGTCCGATTCCAACTGGTGTCAGTGGATTTTTCATTGACATAAAATCCTTCCGATCGCACTATGGCCCTCGGGTCGACTCAGCCTCTAACATAAATGAGTACCAGGTGTATTTCCTGGGGGGTAAAAGCGGCCGGTGCGTAAGGCTGACAACCTACCACCATCCTGTTCCGTTGTCACGAAATCTGGGAACCTTAACTTCCTGGAACCCTCTGGGCCTGTCCTGGCCTGTAATGGGACTGCTTTACCTGAGTTGTATTGTTGTTGATTTTATAAACTACACAACGGTATGCAGCATTTCAAGAGCACTGGCTGGAGTCAGCTGCTTCTTCTATGCCCTGACTATTTGAACTGTAGAATGATTCCTCTTTCTGTGCACTGACTACGGTCGGTTCGTTCTTCTATGGGAAAGCTGAGTGAACTGTTGAGTGGTCCAGCATCATAAAATCTGGGTATTTCCTTTATTTTAAAAATAACGAGTTGCTGTATGAGACGTCGGTTTACACACTATTGACGGTAAGACACACATAATGCTCTAGCCGAACATTTTTTTATATTTGTTGCTTAGGTTTGCTGGTGCCAGTTACGGACGGTTCGTAACCATACGTTTTGGGTTTAATCTGTCAATGTATATTCAGAACCGTTGTAGATAGGTAGTAAGGGAGAGATTTAAACAGCGAAACGTTTGGGAGCTGATAACGGACGTTAGCAATCCAGTTTGAAAGTAGTCGCTTACGAGTGTGTTGTAAGTGGGAGTACAGAGAAGTGACTCTGTCAGTTTCCTAGAAATGATCTAGTTGTTTTACGGGATATAGCACTGCGTTATTTTATATCAAGAATAAAATGAATAAATAAGATATAAGTAAATAAGAAAATCACTAGAACTAAATGTGACTGGGTGAACCAAACTCGTTTCCCAAAAGAGGATCACCTACCAGACTGAGCGCGTTGGGACAACAAAGTTACAAAGATTCTGAATGCCTTGCTTAAGAATAAAAAACTGTGCTGACGTATACTGCGTAACGTTAATTGAAAGTTACAAAGGGTGGTCGCGTAGAGGTCCTAACTGTGACTACGAAACATTATCACAGTGACTGTTATTTTACTAACAGCGTAATACGGTAGAAATTATTTATATGATAAAAGAAGCAGACTGATTTATATTGTCGTTCGTCATGCAGACGCCACTATCGTCAAATAGACCCTAACACTCGTAGCAAAGGCCACCTACATTTTCTGGAACACCAAACCCATTCCCTTCTGAGGATCTCAGCTTCTAGACGCCATTCCTTCCAAGCCCAGCTCTAGACGGTCTGGTATAAATACTGTTCTAACGACAGAGTTAAGTCATATTCTAGCACGGTTAATAAGTCCAAGAAGAAAGATGTAAACTTGGGGGAGGGGGGAGGGGGGGTTTGCCTGCTTCAGTAGCATTCGACCTCATCGTCGGTGACAAGTTAGTGCCCAAATTCCCGAATATTTTGTCAGGGAAATTAAAATTATTATGCATAACTCAGTTCAATTTTGTATTCACGTGCCTTTAAGAACAACTACAGGCAGTACAGGAACATAATAAATATATATTTAAAAAAAGCCACAAACGGAAACACATAGAAGAGAGATAAAAACGAAGAAAATCAGGTATCAGTCAACATGAGTTCTTACTTGTTAAATAATAAACGTATGAGACATTTTGTTCGTGATTATATCTGTAGTTAAATTAAATGAAATTTATAGGAATGAATTGAACAATCGAAATACACAGCAGTAGTGACAAGATGATGATAATTCGATTCAATTCCAGTCCATTCAATGCGTATTTATTACCGTACAGACCGAACAGCACAAGTGCCTATTCAAAAGCCAGCACAACGACACAAATGCGGCATAAAAACATTAAAAAACACAAAAAACAAAACATTAAACTGGCGAAACAAAAACCATGTGGCATGGGGAAAAATTACAAAGGAAATACTGGGGAAAAACCCCTAAAACCTGCACAAAACATAGGTGGATTAAATATGTCGTACTGCAGAATGTGTGTAACAGAAATAATTGGTTTCCGAGAGATATGGTCGGCTTTGCACATATGGTTGGGTGCAGATTCACATCTAGCAGACAGAGATTTTACAAATGGCAGTGAACAAAGAAGACATTCTGAAATTACGGCGAGAGACGGGCAACATTATAAACCTGCATAAACAGAAACATAAGACAACGTATCAAGATAAAATCTTGTGCCGTGCCGGATGTGAAGGTTTAGAAATTTAAATAAGTCCTTCTCAAGTAACAAAATAATGAGCAAAGAAACGAGGGTGACAGAGGGCACGAACTTCTGCTTAAAGCGTTACAGCTATTTGGCGTTAGTAGACGGTACAGAGTTCCGTACAGTTTAAGCACGATCAAGTTTGGGTCTAATTAGTGTTAAATACAATATTAATAACCTATCATATAATATGCCTTTATGCTGCTGGTTTAGGTCCTTAATTTCCGGTATTTTACGTACTATTTATCTGTTATGTATTGATTAATTTTTCATGAATTTCACTGTAACACTTACGGAACATTCTTTATACACACAAAACTCAAGCAGTTTTGTTTTATTAATTTTACAATATAATTCTACCATAAGAAGAATTTACACCTCGATATGTACTGGGTTATTCAAAATGATTGTCGGGGTTTTAAAAACTTCTCATACACAATACACTTGAGATAGGAGTATATGTGTTTTTTTATTTAACAGAACAATATTCCAAGTTTTTGTTACATCCCTTACAGATGCTTTATATGTGAACTCTTTGTGATTCTACAAACATCAGCACGATAGTCGAGTTCGTTCCAAACTGTTTGTAGCATGTCAGCGGTGATGGTTTCAATGGCGGTTCTGATTCGTACCTTCAGTTCCGGGATACTTGCGGGAAGAAGAGGAACATAAACCCGATCCTTGACGTAACCCCATAGAAAAAATCACATGGGGGTTGCATCTGGAGAATGAGATGGCAGTTGTTAAAACCCCAAAATTCATTTCGAATAACCCTGTATTTTGGCAGTACTTTGGGATACGTCGAATGATACCGATAGAATACCACAATCAAAGCAATTCTATTTTGAATACATCCTTTACGGAATATGGAGTTGATACACTCAACATTTCATATTTTGCATGTACGTACGTAGTGTTTTTATAAGCAGTTAGACAGCTTTTTAAAATATTCTTGGACATATTGCAATTAAATTACACTTATATACATAGTACATACATTTTAATGTACTTTTAATGTTAAAGGGGAGATCTCCTATCTTTCGGTTCCAAGTTCCTCTATCCATTTACGTTCTTATACAATAGTCAGACGAGGACTTATACCCGAGTTCTAATCTGGTTGCCAGATAACAAACATTCGCAAAAGAGTGAGGGTTGACTGAAAACTTCGGAATTTAAAACACTGAATATTTTAACGTCATCGGTAATAACATATAATTAGAATGCTTAATTACATTTTAAATCCGGTTATAAATATATATATATATTTGCCGGTCCCAGTGGCCGCGCGGTCTAAGGCGTAGGTCTGCGGCGAGTCGCCTGCTGAAATCATGGGTTCGAATCCCACCGGTAGCATGGAAGTTTGTCTGTTGTGAGTTTTGTGTGTTGTCAGGTAGTGGTCTCGGCGACGAGCTGATCACTCGTCCAGAGGAGTCCTACCGATTGTGGTACGTCGTTGTGTGTGATCTAGAAACCTCGAGAATGAGGAGGCACTGGCCTACTGGGGGCTGTTGCGCCAAACAAACAAATAAGCAAATATAATTATACTAAAAAGCAAACGACTTAGAACATCCTTAATGATCCCGCGAAAGAATTTCGAAAGGTAACTGATAGGTGCTTAAAATGCGTACAGATTAGTCAGGCAGTCCATGCACACAAAGTCTGTGAAGTAAAATAAGACAAGAAACAAAGTCAGAATAAATGAAATCGACTTGTCTTTGAGAACTAACCAGTGGTGGAATAAAATAAATATAGGCTGCCAAGTCATTTACTGTAGATTTGGTTTTTGGAAAACTGTGTTGACTGGGATTCAGTTCATGTATAAAATAATGTGACATATGATCGTGTACAAAAATTTGAAAACTTAGGAAAAGATTTTGAAAAGAGAAAGCGATCTGTGATTACTAAATGAAGATGTTTTACCTCATTTTCAAAATGGGGTCAATAATAATAATACCCCGCTCATCGTTTGTGTTGCGTTCCTAGGAACAGCTTCTATGTGGTTCGACATACTAATTGTTCAATGCAGAATGATAACTTTAAACTATTTGTTACCTACGAGTAAATTATACACAATGGCTTGATTTTGCTGCTTGTACACGAAGGTTATTAATTATATACCAAATCAGCTACGATGTCAACATACAGTAATTTACTAAGGAATTCAAGCACTTTGTAATGTCACTAATAATGATTGTACACACACACACACAATATAAACCCACATTAGAACTGCCAGCAAATTCATGCCAGCCCAACACGGTGCCACCCTTCCTTCAATTGGCTGTTCTTCAAGGAATGCATCTAGAATTAACTGCCTGCTGCTTCCTTGTTATCAGAGCATTTATGGTAACAGCTGAAGCGGTTAAGGCTACCTTAACATCATTTCTGGTAACAGTTGATATTGAGACTCTCTGTTACCTGCATTCGGTTGCTGCCAGGGTAGTTCTACGAAGGGTTCCTTCGTCTCAGCGATCATCGTGACATAACAACTTAAAATGGCATGATTTTGCTTGCGTTGAACTTGGGTGTCATTGACACCAGTGTCATCGTCCATCTAAAGAACACGGTTATGTTTTAACTTCTCATTTGAAAAGCCTTCTCCGTGACACATCAACAACTCTTTAATATCGGTATTTTTAGTCTTTCGAGCCCATTTTCTTTGGATCGCTATATGATGTCCCAGGTTAAATATTTGGCTGCAACCCTTCTCAATTTGGTAGTATTTGCTTACCTCTTAGTCACAGTTTCGCCACACACCTTTCAAACACGTGCCAGAACAGCCACGAGATGTATCAAGAAGTCGCTTGTAAGGTATCGGTTTTAATCGAAATACGATTGTGCGCCTTCGAGAAACAGCTGAGTAAATAATCAACATTCAACCGGTATTAATGCAGTAGTAGTAGTAGTAGTAGTAGTAGTAGTAGTTGTTGTTGTTGTTGTTGTAACAGTAACAGTAGTACGGTAGTAATAGTAGTAGTAGTATATTAATAGTTGTGATAGTAGTAGTAATAGTAGTAGTAGTTGTTGCTGTTGTTGTAGAAGTAATATTAGTATAGTAGTAGTAGTAGTAGTAGTA
>Ga0136643_10015892_pt1 | contig 11307 bp, 9 predicted proteins | sample TergutLab28metaG_FD_96883 | JGI IMG/M metagenome (GOLD analysis project Ga0136643, IMG submission 96883) | Labiotermes labralis P1 segment gut microbial communities from Petit-Saut dam, French Guiana - Lab288 P1 (version 3) (version 3) | ecosystem: Host-associated > Arthropoda: Insects >... | reverse complement strand
TATATATATATATATATATATATATATATATATTTCAAGAAAAGTCTTGTAACGTGACATGTAATGCATTACAGTCATTGCGGTCTGCCACGGACCCATCCGCGTTTTTCGCATGTAACTTTACGGGAAACATTAGGTTGTATTTTAATTCACTGCCATCAGAATCATTTGAAATATTCACATCGGCTTGACAATAAGCCGGACGCGTAATGGAATACTGTGGGAATCCCCCAAATTAATGTTGTATTCGCTTTAGTATTACTAAAGTCTCCAGTTTTATACGGTAATGTTTGCAGTCTTCAGTACTAGTGTCTAGAGTTTTATGTGCAAAATGAACGAAAGAGTCCACATGTGCTTAATTACAATGTTGCTTGTCTTTATACTAGCTTTTCTCCGAAGGAGGGAAAATGTATTTTGAACGCACACCTCGCGCACAATACGTGGACCTACCAGAAGGAAAATGGCAGGAATACTGAGAAAATTACATAGGGAAGAACTAAGCAATGTGCACCAAATGTTGATGAAAGTTTTGATGATGAGATGGCGTCGAAGACTTTAATCTGCGAAAGAGAAAGGATGAACCAGAAAGACAATATCAGGAGTGCTGATAAGTCCTTAGCCCGACCAGGAAGGAAACAAACTAATGTTTCTGTTAGAATGGCGTGCATTTCCTTCGGCGCCTTACCTTGCAGGGGAGGAAAAAACTTGATGACAGCTCGCGTCTCGATGTTGTTGAAATCGCGCTCGTCCCTGGCATGCTTCCGAGCTTGTTTCCTTCCCGGTCGGGCTAAGAACTTGTTAGCACCCCTGTGTTATGCATTCGAACTCCAGTTCTGTAACCTATGCCGTCCAGGAGCAATCATTTGTTCAGAAGATTTGTTGCCTTATTTTATTCAGAATTTGCCCAAAAATAAGAAATACTTTCAAAGTCCGTTCGTAGTAGGTCCGGTGTAGCACTGAAAACTCATCCCATCCTAATTACGTAGGATACATTTTAATATTATTCTCACGTGTACTTCAATTGGCCTCTTTCCATTAAGTTTTTGACCAAACCTTTGTAGGCCTTATGTTCTCACTCACGCGTGCTACATGTCCACGCCATCCTCTTTAGTTTCATTGCCGTAATATTTGGTGATAAGTACAAACTATTAATTTTGTGCATTTTGTCTCAGCCTGTTACTCTCTCTCTCTCTCTCTGAGGGCAAAACATTGCCCTCATCATCCCCTCTCTCAAAAATCCTGTGGCAGTCAGAGTCCAGCGTACACTTAAATGACTGGTAAAAGCACAGTTCGCCCCAGAGCAGGCCACGAAGGCCCAGAGGGGGAGTAGGGTTTAGTTATATTCTTTCTTTAACCTAGGCGCTAGATGGGGGTGGATGGCAAAGCCAAGCCCCGGCGTCTTTACCCCCGGCCCTGGGTGGGCCCCAGGGCCGGTCTGGACCGGTGCGGAAAATCTCACCCCCCACCGGGATTGGATCCCCGAACCCTTCAGCCCAAAGAAAGTCGCTATAGCGGCCCACGTAAATGACTGGTATAATAACAATACCGTATCGTGCAGTCTGCATGTTATTAGGTAGCAACGTGAAGACAAATTATTCTGAACCCAGGGTTAACATGCATTTCATTAATTAAAATTTCTATTCATTATTCTAAACCGACATTTCTATGTGTTCTCGTCATTTAAAAATGTGTATTCGGTTTACTTGAAACGAAAGTATGTTTAAGTATTCTCAACTCGAGCATTATTTGCGTATAATAAGATAAAAAGACCACCACCAGGATGAATTCACCAGATTCTTTTTGGTCAACTTGCCCCAGCAAAGAGTTTAATAGCCCATTATGAACTCTTTTATATGGATTTGATCTACGCATGTGTGTTGGGGGGTCGAAATATTTACATTTCGCACAGAGGAATGCGTTGCTCTGCACAAGAGCCCGCAATTATGCTGCCCGATAACGCTTTGCTTTCCAACCCCATTATAGTCAGCCACCCCTAACTGTGGGGTCAATGACTGAGAGCATGTGGGAACCAGCAGAACACACCTTGTGCCACTTTGTTCTGTGTGCACATTTCGCTGCCTAGGGGGTGGTCGAGGAGGTGTGGCTGAATAAAACTAACACGAACAGGATCAACAGGGGGTACTGCATAGGTCTTACGTTTCAAGGAAATGACTGGGTACAGCTCGAGTGCTGTCAGTTCGTTTAGAGCCAGTTGAAAACACCCTATAGGAAGTTTAGCATATGACACGTCTTTCACATTAACCTTTCAAATACAGAGGTTACTGATGTCTACTGGACCGTGCATCATTGTGATAACTGAAGAATCAAAAAACCAACTAGATGCCACTTATTATTTTATTGTACTTCTTATAAGCTCAACATGTTTCATGCATTACTATGCCCACCATCAGGAGCTCGCGACTATGATGTTGCTTACCACATTGGTCGTGTCGTTCTTGGTTTGCTGTGTGTTGGAGGTGAGGTGCAGTTGTGCTGGAGTAGTGTCCGGGCTGCAGGCTAAAGTATCACATTGGTCGTGCCGTTCTTGATTTGTTGTGTGTTGGAGGTGAGGTACAGTTAGGCTGGAGTGGTGTCCGGGTTGCAGGCTCAAGTATCACATTGGTCGTGCCGTTCTTGATTTGTTGTATGTTGGAGGTGAGGTACAGTTAGGCCGGAGTGGTGTCCGGGTTGCAGGCTCAAGTATCACATTGGTCGTGCCGTTCTTGATTTGTTGTATGTTGGAGGTGAGGTACAGTTAGGCTGGAGTGGTGTCCGGGTTGCAGGCTCAAGTATCACATTGGTCGTGCCGTTCTTGATTTGTTGTATGTTGGAGGTGAGGTACAGTTAGGCTGGAGTGGTGTCCGGGTTGCAAGCTCAAGTATCACATTGGTCGTGCCGTTCTTGATTTGTTGTATGTTGGAGGTGAGGTGCAGTTAGGCTGGAGTGGTGTCCGGGTTGTACTTGAACCTGCAACCCGGACACCACTCCGGCCTAACTGCACCTCACCTCCAACACACAGCAAACCAAGAACGACGCGACCAATGTGATAAACAACATCACAGTCGCGAGCTCCTGATGATAGGCATAGTAATGCATGAAACATGTTGAGCTTATAAGAAGTACAATAGAATATCAAGTGGCATCTAGTTGGTTTTTTGATTCTTCAGTTACAGAGGTTACTGTAAGCCTATGTAAAGTATCCGTGTCTTCTTCCTATGCTCCATATCCCTGCATTAAAGGAATATTCAATTATAATCAGACCAGCAAATGTACATGTACAAAACGTGTTTTGTCACGTATTATTTATTGCCAATCTGTTTCGATCCATTTGCGATCATCATTAGGGTAGCTTTACATGGGTACTGAGATTACAACAAACTGCCATATTATATAAGTGGAACCACTCCACATTATAGTGGATGACCTCAAATTCTCCTTAAGCTAACATTTTGTGATCATATGGAGAACTTGAGCCAAATACATGGATTCCTGTCACCACGGTGTCGCGTGATCTCAGGTAGCGGGTGGAGGAACGGCTCCACTATGGAGGGTAGCTGTGAATATATTGAATATGCAGTCACGGACAGCCGGCAAGGGGTGGTCCTTCAGCTTGGGGCTTTAGCGAGGTGCAAACAACTCCTCGCCGGAAAAACTGGCCTTGTTTGGAAAAGAATACATGCGCCTCGGTCCTGGACTGATCGTTTGGTATGACGTAATGACCGAGGCGTAGATGGGAGGATAAGATTAAGGTGGATCTTCAGGAAGTAGGATAGGGACATGGACTGGATTGATCTGGTTTTGGATAGGTACAGGTGGCGGGCATAGTAATGAACATTTGGTTTCCATAAAATGCGGGGAATTACTTGACTAGCTAAGAACCGGTTACATTCCCAAGAAGGACTCTGCTCCATGGAGTAAGTAAGTAAGAAAGTAAGTATGGAAAATTGAGGCATTCATTATAGTGTTTAGTGGTTCCACTTATATAGTTTGACATATTTTTTGCATACTTAGTACCCCTGTAAAGCTACCGCTACCCTCAAGGTAATTGCAATAGCGATCAAAACGTGTTAGCAATTAATAATATGTGATAAAAATTGTTATGCATGTGCATTTGTCGGTTTTATCACCAAAGTTTTAATATCTGTGTGATGCTTCGTGTGGTCGCTCAAACTCATCGCCATGCAGCCCGATGATGTGTTTCGTGTAATTCTCGCACCATACGGCAGTTGTCCGTCCAGTGCGTGGTGAATTTGATATTCACGGCTTCAGCCACACTTTATTTCATCAAGCACGTATTTATTTATTTATTCATTTATTTATGATTAATGATGAAGTCATTACAACACCGTGTTCAAATTATCATTTCCTACAGAAGAGGTTCCAGACTCGTTATTTTTGACAAGGGCAAAACGTACCCAAGAAGCAATAACTAATAGGCACTTTAAACTTTACCTGTCAATATATATTTTTTATTATAACATTTTTCGTAAATATTCGATCATCTGGTAAAAGCGGTAAGGCTTATCGTGAAGGTAAACCTCAACATTTTTCACGATTTTTTTCATCGTATTAGCGCAAAGTAAATGTAACTGATTTGCAGTTGTGAAAACAATTCGGAAACACTTGAATTAAACGTCCTGTTACTTAGCAATTTGTGGGATACAGGGGTAAATGAACTGATGTAATTATTTTATGTTATAATTAAGGATGAACGTTATATATCTGTAATTTATATCTTGATGTTAAAGATCAGGGGGACCGTGGTAGTACAGTGGTTAAGGTGCTGTGCTACAAATCGGAAGGCCGCTAGTTCGATCCATCCGATGGCACTATGGCCCTGGGGTCGACTCAGCCTCTTACAGAAATGAATGCCAGGAGTATTTCCTAGTGGTAAAGGCGGCCGGCTGACAACCTACCACCATCCTGTGCCGTTGTTACGAAATCTGGGAAACCTTAACTTCCTGGAACCCTCTGGGGGCCCTCCGGGCCTGTAACGAGACTGATTTACCTTTAATAAAGATCAGTAGTCAATAATATGTCTTAACAAACAGAGGCGTTTTTAAGTTTTTCAGTAAACCTTAATTACAACGCTTTACGTAAAGTTTCATTCAACATTCAAGACAACAACAGCAGCAACAACAGCAACAACAACAACAACAACATTCGATTAAATAGAGTCATTATTTTGAGACTCAAAACGAAAATATTTCATTAGATTCAAGAGCATTTCCGGCATTTTCAGATGCGTTCGGCGCGAAGATAAAGTGCCCGAATGACAGATCGTCAGTTACAAAATGACTTCCAAACGTCAGTGGCTAAAGCAACGGCCAGCCGGGCCCATTATATTTTTCAGAACTCTTTCTTCGCAATCTTACACACTCCTTGGATATTGTTTTATTTGTTGCCGAGACAAATCTTTATAAAATGGGATGATTTATTTACGGTGGGGGACCGCGATAGCACAGTGGTTAAGGTGCTGTGCTACAAATCGGAAGGTCGCTGGTTCGATCCCATCTGGTGTCATTGGAATTTTTCATTGACATAAAATCCTTCCGATCGCACTATGGCCCTGGGGTCGACTCAGCCTCTAACAGAAATGATTACCAGGAGTATTTACTGGGGTTAAAGGCGGCCGGTGCGTAAGGCTGACAGCCTACCACCATCCTGTGCCGTTGTCACGAAATCTGGGAGCCTTAACTTCCTAAGAACCCTCTGGGCCTGTCCAGGCCTGTAACGGCACTGCTTTACCTTTACCTTTTTTTTATTTACGGTGAAGATTCATAATATGAGAACCGAATTCTTGCCATTGGGTGTTCCCGGGAATATAAATGGTAACGAGTGCAGAAAATGGCGGTGGTAAGTTCCAACGAAATTTTCGTAACCACCTGTGAGGTACACGGTATTATAACTAGAAGACTACAGTATGACTGGACTGAAAATGTGTAAGAAGATGATGTCGAGGGAAGTAATCGGACTTGAAGAAAATAAACAGCATCACGGACATAATGGAAATCGTAGCCAGTAAGTGAAGTTGGCTTGTTTCTGAAGGAAGAAGACAGGATATGGCACACAAACGAAACAAATTCAAAATTTTATCCAGGAGGCATCCAGAGAAGCGACCAGTAGAGATGTTCAGGCTTAGAAAAAGGGATAATATTAAATTGGATGTCAGTTTGATTGTGAAGAGTGAACTATTTTTATCTGTTTTAGGACGGGAACAAGTGGTGGGATGTTGTGCAGAGGGTGATGATGTTTTGTGCCCCGTAATAGAGAATGACTTTTTAGGAAACAGCTTGGACCAAGGAGTGTTGTGACAGTGTTAAATTTCAGACGCCCAGAAAATGTGTTGTGATCCCGGCTTGTGTACAGATTCTTTTTTTCATCACTACTTGGAGACCGAAGGAAGGCCATGAACGAAAGAAACCTAAATGAAGGCCAGTGGGAAGATAGGAAGCAATGGAGTCTATGTGTCGGACAACGTAGAACGACGTTTTGAAACCGACATACATACATACATACATACATGCATACATACATACATACGTACATACTTACATACACACATACATACATACGTGGATACCGAATGTGCACTTCAGGCGGTGTCTTGGAAAGGAGGCTCTTTCTTCTGTGCAGTAAAACAGACAGAGCGTGTAGCTAAGCAATCATCTGTGTCGAGTACTGGGGTTAAGAATGCATCAAGATAGTGTCACGCCCTTACACGTCTTCACAGTGCGGTGCGTAATGAGTATTTGTAATAAAAAGTGTGCTTCGTCTCAAAACTGGTTTATCTCAGTCATGTTCTGGAGTCCAAATTTTCCTCGCACTTCATCTCTAAAGGTTAAAATCCCCGAAACGACGAAATTCCACAATTCCGACAGATTGCCCACCGGGTTGTATCAGTTGACGTATGTCCGGTGTAAGAACGGAAGTTGGTAATGGCGATGAGCACGCGGGCAGAAGAAAATAAGAAGGGATGTATAGAATCCTGACCTTCCCCTCTACTGGATGAGTTTGGGTAGAAGACGACACGACTGTGGCAGCAGCAAAAGCGAGATAACAAAAAGTAAAGAAATGTAGTTACAGAGGGGAGGGTTAACGGTTCCATAGCGTCTTCAGAGGGATTGGAGGGGGCACGAGAGAATTGTAAGCACATTAGTGGAGCGGCTCTGTGGATTGCCGAAGGTCTGGCACGTTTTGAACTAGCAAGTTATTGGACATGGAATAAGCCTTTGCGGAAACAGAAATTAATCAGAATTAAAGTCTTCTGAAATGTAAAGCCATGTAGACTGGTAAATAGTTTTGAATCTTATGTTTATTGGAACGTGCATCATCTTGATAGTTGAATAAAGAGAGACCAATTTCCTGTCACTTGCTTTTTATTTAATTATTTAATGCTCAACATGTTTCCGATGTTAATACATCCATCCGCAGGAGCTTGCGACTTATTTGTTGAGTTATTTCACGGGTTGTATTGCTCTGGTTCGATGTGTGTTGGTGTTACGTTGTGGTTTGGCTGGGGTGGTGTGGTATCCGTATGCAGGCTGAAGCCTGCATACAGATACCACACCACCACAACGTAACACCAATACACATCGAACCAGAACAATACAACCAATCAAATAACTCATCAAATAAGTCGCAAGCTCCTGAGGATGGATGTATTAACATCCGAAACATGTTGAGCATTAAATAATTAAATAAAGAGGCAAGTGACAACAAGTTGATATCTCTTTATTCAACTGATAAATAGTTATTTGATAACTTTCCTATAATAATATATTACAGCTAAAATTATTCTGTATAATGCGACACAATAAAATATATTCAATTTAATATAATGAACACGGCCACCGGAACGCAGTGTTTTTACCAAAATATGAAAAGTCAGGAACTTCATGTCGACATGGCATAGTATCCCGCAAGACTTAAACCTTAACCACTGGTTCGAGAAACGGTATATCTCTTTAGGAAGTAGAGGTGTAGCTTCTGTAAAAGACAGAGAACTTTTAAAGGTAATTTTTTGGCCCTGGTGTTTGTTGTTGTTGTTGCCAATTGTTACTGTGTCGGCTGGCCTCTGGAATTTTAAAAAGAGGACCAAATGACTAACTGTGCAGCCAACTAATAAAGCAGCTTTCTAAAACACCACCCAACCAACTAACAAGCAACATTCCAAATAACAAACGATGCAACTGACAAATGTACCAACCAAATAATAAAGCAACAAACATATTTGACATTTGCCAACCACGAAACCAAATAACCAACCAGGGTCTCTTGGGTAGATAAATACAGATGCAGAAGGCGTCTTCTACATTTTCGTACCCATAAAAGCAAATGATGACAGAGCAGAAGAGTTGAGAAATGATTACAAAATTTTGATTGGAAGTCCTGCGACCACATAAATTATCCCAATGTATAAAACCCTTGGCTTTCGATTCATCCAGGTTCCCACGGTTACAGTAGAGATTGGTTTGTGAGTGAAGTCACGATGAGGCTACAGATAACATTACAACGATATGCTTAGTCATATTCATTGCCAAGCTCTAATTAACAAAACGTTTCCCTCGAGTGGTTTCGAAATCATTTCACAATGTTGTGTGTGTGTGATTATTATCGACACACTTAACGTATCGATATAACTCGCCCATCCATAATTACTAAATCACTAGTTCGAATGTTACGGAATACTTTTTTGGAATGTCTTTGAGTAATTTAGCTTTACTGAAGTAATGAAATAGTAAGTTGAATTTTAATAGAAGTTTATTTTATTTTTCTCCCGTCTAAATGAGCTCTTTAGCTACGTTAGAAGGAAATAATAATTTATTATTCATATTGATGCAACCTGTCGCAAGAAAGAATGTGCAATTTTTGTAAATTTATCTTCACGACTCAAGAAAATGCCTCAAAATTGACACAGTGGATTCGCGCGTAAATATTCGTTTAGCTCAGTTATGTGACAGGCACGTTGTAGTAATAATACAAACCTCTTTCGCAGTGTCTGACACTTGAGACACAAACTGCAAGTGTGCGTGACTTCAGTTCATATTCATTAGTGTTGGTGATCCTGAATGGATTGGTATTGCAGGAAACTGTGTTGCCGATTTGCTGGACTGGTGTGGACGGTCTGTGGCAGATCAATACTGCAACAGGGACCAGTACAGCCAACAAAACATCTACTACCGGATCTTATGCTCTTGATTTCACCCGTTCGTTCGCATATTCGATCCGCACATTTACCACTATCAAGAACCTTTGACTTCCATACTAGAAAAATGTGGTGCAATTTTGGCCTTTTCAAATTACGGTCCGGGGCAAAGGCGATGGGAAGTTTTTCCGAAGGTGCGGAAAATTAAGCCCATAGAAATTCTGAATTAATTTCAATTTTAAATAAATAATGAGATATAAACACGTAATTTTGACTCAATTAAGCCCTAAAATATGTGAAAAACAGACACTGTTTTAACCCAAATGTAATAATATATTTAGCTTGGGATTGTAACACATTGGTAAGCAAAAGCCACAATAAATTATTACCGTATATATTAATGGACAAAATACAATAAACATCAGTCGTAATTAACGCTTTTTAAATTTATTTCTTCGAAATTGCTAAATTACATTTACGTATTTAATTTTTGTAATTTGGAGACTTCATACTGTTCTGTTCACATAAAAATTTCCCCAGACTAAGAGAATATTCGTGAAATGCTGACCTATATATCTATACATCTATAATTCACATTATGTATGAATTGTTTCCTATATTTTTTACTTATTCACCCCTAACATAAAAATTAAGAGGATTATCAAATAAAAGGGAAATATATTGCCCAGTTTATATTCTTAACTGTCCAACGAGATGCAACACAAAGCAGTCTATTTATTATTCTGCAAGTTCACTGTACATGTTTCTGGTGTCAACCACACCCATCATCAGGAGTACACAAAACTGTAACTACAGCCTCCGGTATTGGTCATATTTTTTGTGCAGCTACCTCCCTCTAGCTTGGCCACGTTGGAGGGAGGTAGCTGCACAAAAAATTTGACCTGTGCCGGAGGCTGTAGTTACAGTTTTGTGTACTCCTAATGATGGGTGTGGTTGACACCAGGAACATGCAGAATAAACTTGCAAGATAATAAATAGACTGCTTTGTGTTGCATCTCGTTGGACAATTACTAATACAGAACAGCGATGCACGGAACCATATACATAAAATATTGCCGGTTCATATGACACACGGCACAGAAGGGGTTTTGGCAGGAACACATGAAGGAAATAGAGGATTTGGTAGACTTAGGAGTAGACGGGAAGTTAATAGTAAAATTGGTCTTAAGGAACGTGGTGAGTATGAGTTTATTTCTTCTGACTCGCGTCAGGGACCAGTTGCAGATTCCTATGAACATGCAACTGAACATATGGATGTCTTTAACTTCTCAAAAAGTCTCCGCTACCTCGTGTTAGATCCACATATTGTGTCTTCTCTTCCATCCCTCAGTACATCTTTTTATTTTTCGTATTTTGTGTCATGATACTGGGTCGCTTACGTCGCTACAAAATGTCAGCGAGTAACTGAAAACTTCTGCTTTAGTGCTTATCGCTATGTAGTGCTTAGGGTTGACACCGGTTTCTACACTCTGTCTCGGGAACACTCATTTACTTGTATTTACTTGCATTACCAATAACAACGACGATACAGATGAAACAGATAAAGTCCTACTAACAGAACGTATTGTCGGCCCCTTTTCCTTCTGGCACGAGACTGTGTTAGAGCCGGGAAGTCTGCGGGCAAGCTCGAAGATCGAGACAAGTTTCCGGTGCAGCCAGAAATCTTTTCACAAACATAAGTACCTTGCTCAGACGGACTATCTGACCCACGCAGCCTTCTACGTCATTGGCACCAGAGGTTACCACATCAGAAGTACAGCAGCGGAAGTGTGAAGCTGGCCAGTTGTGACAGTGTGTGGAAACATAACTAACCTTTCCCACGTCTCCATAAGAGGCGCAAAGCTGTTTTTACCATTTACCATATATATAATTAGTTACAAATTACAATGAGAAAATGGCGATAGATCGGTAAAACTCTGGGGAAGGAGGATGAATCCATTGAAAAAAAAGCACTGCATTTGAATTCGCAGGGAACCAAAAGGGGAGAAGACCGAAGGGTACCGTTTTGGGGGAAGCAGAAAATGTGGCAAGACATGGACCGAGGTTAAGAGTTTGGCGGGCAACACAGTCAGATACAGATGTTTCACAAGTGTCCCGTGTTCCTAAAAGAAAGAATTGATATACTGCTACTACTACTA